>ENA-OWPA01001536-OWPA01001536.1-bioreactor-metagenome-genome-assembly--contig:-NODE-1536-length-14578-cov-13.197159_pt1 | contig 14578 bp, 13 predicted proteins | sample MGYA00238139_ERZ651803 | MGnify/ENA primary metagenome ERZ651803 (study PRJEB26909, sample SAMN07631231) | bioreactor metagenome | isolation source: Switchgrass digestor | place: USA: Dartmouth...
TATATGAAGCTGTTGAATATTACCATTACAGAAGCATACAACGAGTTAGTTGCAATAATTGATAATACAAATATCCCCAGTATACATATTAAAGTTGTATCCCTTTTAGCTACCATAAATCCCAGTATAAGCAATGTAAAAGTTAAATACACCCAATGGAGCCCAGTTAATTCTATTGCCATAAGATTACCTCCTTGCATAATTCTATATACTACCTAAATATGCAAGAAGGAAATATTGGTTAATGGATTTTAATATAAATATTTATTTATACAAGAAAAGGTAGCAGATACTTTATCTGCTACCTTCTGCTTCTCTTTGGAGCAATATGAATAGCTTTATTTTCCAACCCATGTACTGCTTCCATAAAAGCCTCGCTAAGGGTTGGATGGGCATGAATTGTTCTTGCTATACTGTTTACGTCCAATCCATTTGCTATGGCCAATGCTCCTTCATGGATAAGGTCATTAGCATGGGGTCCTACTATTGTTACCCCAAGAACCTTATTATCTTCCTTTGAAGAGAATACTTTTACAAACCCTTCCGACTCTCCTAAAGATAGAGCTTTCCCATTAGCTGCAAACATGAACTTACTTACATTGTAGTCTATGCCTTGCTGTTCAAGTTCTCCTTCTGTTAGGCCCACATATGCAACCTCTGGGAATGAGAATACACAATTGGGTATAACACTAAAGTTGATGTCCGATTCTAACCCCATTATCCTTTCCATTACATATATGCCTTGATTTGAAGCTACATGAGCAAGCTGTATACCTACATCATTAACATCTCCTATGGCATATATGCCCTTAACGTTAGTTTCAAAATTCTCATCTACTTTTATACCCCTATGGTCATATTCTATACCTACTTCATCAAGGTTTAATCCTTCTGTAACAGGACCTCTACCTGAAGCGATAAGCACCTTATCTCCTACTACTTCTATTTCCTCGTCTTTATTTTTATATTTTGCAATTACTTTTAATTTATCTCCATGTTTAACTATTTCCTTAGCCCTTATATCCACATAGACTTCCATTCCGTTTTTCTTGAAAAATGCTGGAAGCTTCTTAGTTAATTCTTTATCTATGTTCTTCAATATCCTAGAAGCTAATAGTATAACATGGGACCCTAATTCCTGATAGATACTTGCAAATTCAAGGCCTATAACTCCTCCACCTATTACTATGAGAGTTTCTGGAATTTCCTCCATTTCTAAGATATCATCGCTAGTTATTACGCCTTCTAAATCTACGCCCTTTGTTTCAGTCATAACCACTTTTGAACCTGTAGCAATGACTATATTATCTACTTGTATTTCACGGCTAGTACCATCCTTTAAATCTACAACTACCGTTTTATTGTCCTTTAGTCTGCCTTTGCCTCTTATGAACTCAATATTTTTATAAGAGGATAACAGCTGTTCAATACCCTTAACTAACTGATTTACTACTTTTTCTTTCCTTTCCTTTAAAGCCTTCCCGTCTAATCTGTAGTTTTCCACATGAATTCCATACTCATTGGATTTCTTCAACGTATGCATTATCTCTGCATTTCTAAAATAAGTTTTAGTGGGGATACAGCCTCGATTGAGGCATGTTCCCCCTACTTCTCTATCCTCAATAAGATATATATTTGCACCTAGCTGTGCACCTCTAATGGCAGCTTCATAGCCGCCTGGTCCTGCACCAATCACTGCAATACTCTTAGTCAACTAGTTACACCTACCCTTCATACTTGAGTATAGGGTCTCTTGCCGCTCTAGTTTCATCTAATCGCCTTACAGGTGTATAATGTGGAGCTTCTTTCAATAGTTCTGGATTGTTCTTTGCTTCTTCAGCTATCTTGATTAGTACCTCAGCAAATTCATCTAAAGTCTCCTTGCTTTCACTTTCTGTAGGCTCTGTCATCAATGCCTCATGAACAATAAGTGGAAAGTAAATTGTTGGTGGATGGTAGCCGTAATCAAGTAATCTCTTTGCCACATCTAAAGTAGTTACTTCTGGAAGATCTAACTTAAGACCTGCCATTACAAATTCGTGTTTGTATATGGTATTGTCTGGAAGGTTATAGTAATCTTTCAATCGACTAGCCAAATAATTAGCGTTAAGTACTGCTACATCACTTACTCTATTTAACCCATCCTTACCCATCATCAGTATATAAGTGTAAGCTCTAATCATCATGCTAAAGTGTCCATAAAAGTCCTTAATTCTACCTACAGAATGTGGTATATCATAGTTTAAATAGTATCTATCTCCATCCTTTTCTACTGTAGGAGTTGGCAAGAAATCCATCAATTTCTTTTTAACTCCCACAGGACCACTACCTGGTCCACCACCACCATGTGGTGTTGAGAAGGTCTTGTGTAGATTGAAATGTACTACATCAAATCCCATATCCCCTGGCCTTACTTTTCCTAATATGGCATTGGCATTTGCACCATCATAGTACAATAACCCACCAGCATCATGGACTAATTTAGCTATTTCTACTATCTCCCTTTCAAATAGTCCTAAAGTATTTGGATTGGTTAACATTAATCCTGCTATTTCGTCGCTTAATGCTGCCTTTAAGCTTTCTGGATCAACTAAACCCTCTTCTGTAGATTTAATCTCTATGACATCAAATCCAGCCATCTTAGCTGACGCAGGATTAGTACCATGAGCTGAATCAGGAACGATTATCTTTGTCCTCTTAGTATCTCCTCGGTTTTCATGGTAAGCTTTAATTAATGTCAATCCAGTAAGCTCTCCATGAGCACCTGCTGCAGGCTGCAAAGTCATCTTATCCATTCCAGATATTTCACATAGTGCTTGGTCAAGCTCATACATCAACCTTAAAGCTCCTTGTACCGTCTCTTCTGGTTGAAGTGGATGGATGTTTTTAAATCCATCAAGTTGAACCATATCTTCGTTAATCTTTGGATTGTACTTCATAGTACAAGAACCCAATGGATAGAATCCCGTATCTACCCCGTAATTTTTATTGGCAAGATTTGTGTAGTGTCTTATTATATCCACTTCACTAACTTCAGGAAGGTCCAACTCTTCATCATTTATATATTCTGATGGAATAAGCTCATCAATACTTACTTCTTCTACATCCAATTTAGGTAGTGTATAAGCTTTTCTTCCTTCTCTTGATAGATGAAATATTAGCTTATCATACTTTCTCATATTATCCCCTCCAATACAGAACTTAATTTATCAATTTCTCCTTTAGTTCTCTTTTCTGTAACTGCATATAGAACACCATTCTTGTATTGGGGATAATCTTTCTCAAGTGAGTATCCACCTAATATGTTCTCACTTAATAACTTCTTGCTTATTTCTGATGGAGATATATCACTTGTTACTGCAAATTCCATGAAGAAAGGTTTATCAAATAGTGGCTTGAATTTTCCTGATTTAGTTATCTGCTTAAAAGCATAATGAGCTTTTTGTGCTGATTGAACAGCAACTTCTCTTAATCCTTTCTTCCCTAGAGTAACTAAATATACTACAGCCGCTAACGTATTAATACCTTGATTAGAACATATATTTGATGTAGCTTTTTCCCTTCTGATGTGCTGTTCTCTTGCTTGTAATGTAAGCACATATCCTACATTGCCTTCTATATCAACTGTCTTACCAACTATTCTTCCTGGCATCTTTCTCATGAATTCCTTTTTGGTTGCTATAAATCCTAAGTATGGACCTCCAAATTGTAGTGAAATTCCAAGAGGTTGGCCTTCTCCTACTACTATATCAACTCCTAAAGTTGAAGGCTTCTTTAAAATTCCAAGGGATATTGGATTCATGCTTGCAATAAATAGCGTCTTCTTTTCACTGTGAGCTACTTCTTCTATGGATTTTAAATCCTCTATGATTCCAAAGAAATTAGGATTTTGGACTATAACTGCTGCAGTTTTGTCGCTCATTTTCTCTTTCAATTCTTCCAAGTTGGTTACTCCACCATCATCTTCAATTTCAACTATTTCCAATTGCTGTAAATGACCATAAGTTTTTAGAACTTGTCTGTATTGGGGATTTACAGTTTTAGATATGATTATCTGATTTCTTCTGGTTATATTAGCTGCCATAAAAGCTGCTTCAGCTAATGCTGTACCACCATCATACAATGAGGCATTTGACACATCCATCCCAGTTAAATTGCATATAAGCGTTTGATACTCAAATATATATTGTAAAGTCCCTTGGCTCATTTCTGCTTGATATGGAGTATAAGACGTGTAGAATTCGCTCTTTGATACGATGTGATTTACTATAGATGGAATATAATGATCATAAGCCCCTGCTCCTAAAAAGCAAGTTAATTGATTAATTGACTTATTTTTTTGAGATAGTTTTGTCAAATATCTGGATACTTCCAATTCAGACATGGATGGATTTAGATTTAATTCTCTATTAAGTCTAACGTTTTCAGGTATATCTTTAAAGAGTTCATCTATTGAATCTATCCCTATAGCTTCCAACATCTTCCTTTCGTCATCTTTTGTATTTGGAATATAAGGATACATTTATTTTATACCTCCTCTTCCAAATACTTTTCATACTCTTCACTTGACATCAATTCATCTAATTGGGATAAGTCAGCTAATTCTATTTTCACAATCCAGTTCTTATATGGATCTTCATTTAATAGCGCAGGTTCATCTAATAGGGCTTCGTTTACTTCCAATATTCTTCCAGAAACAGGCATATATACATCAGATGCAGCTTTTACAGATTCTACTGCTGAAAAAGCTTCTTCTTTTTCAAACTCATCATCTACATTTGGCAATTCAACATAAACTATATCCCCTAGTGAGTCCTGTGCAAAGTCAGTTAATCCAATGTAACCTTCATTTCCCTCAACTTTTAACCATTCATGATCCTTTGTGTAATATAAATCCTTCAATACTTTCATATTTTATACCTCCTTAACTATTTTTTAAAAATTTTCTACTTATTATTTTAGCCTTAACTGGCTTATTTCTAATCATAATGTCAATTTGGTTACCTAACTTGGCCTCATCAATATCAATGAGAGCGTTTCCAATGTTCTTATTAAGAGTTGGAGATAAGTATCCTGTAGTAACATATCCAATCTTCTTGCCATTCTTATAAACTTCATATCCTTCCCTTGGTATGCCTCTTTCTAACATTTCAAATCCTACTACCTTTCTTCTTAGCCCCTCCTCCCACTGCTTTTTCAAAGGCTCCTTGCCAATAAAGTCTACTTCTTTTTCAAACTTAACAGCAAATTTCAATCCGCCTTCAAGAGGATTTACTTCTTCTGATATTTCATGTCCATATAAAGGCATTGCAGCTTCAAAGCGCAATGTATCTCTAGCACCTAATCCTGCTGGTTTTAGTCCATCTTCCTTGCCTATCTCTAATAATTTATTCCAAATTATAACTATATCTTCTGGTGAAGCAAATATCTCGAATCCATCTTCTCCTGTGTACCCCGTTCTTGATACCATACATTTTACTCCAGATATTTCTATATCCCTCTTTAGATGGAAATATTTTATGGATGATAGATCATAATCTGTTAATTTCTGCAATATTTTTTCTGACTTAGGCCCTTGTAGTGCTATTTCTCCAACTTGATTGGATATGTTTTCTATGATTATATTAAAATCCTTCTTATTATCGATCATCCATTTGAAATCCTTTTCCGTATTGGCCGCATTAACTACTAATAAGTACTCTTCTTGGCCATATCTATAGACCAATAAATCATCTACTACTCCTCCATCAGGATAGCACATTAAAGAATATAAAACTTGATCGTCGCCCATACTGGAGATGTCATTAGTAAGTAAGTATTGTAAATAATCTAATGCATCCTTCCCTTTTACCATTATTTCACCCATGTGGGAAACATCGAACATACCAGCATCTTTTCTTACGGCCTCATGTTCTTTAATAAGTCCTTCATATTGTACTGGAAGGAACCATCCTGCATAATCTACAATCTTACCCCCTAATTTTATATGCTCATCATAAAGGGGAGTTTTTTTGGTTACCATTTAATCACTCCTTCCAAATATATATTTATTTACTACCCCTTTACCCTTTCATTAAACAGCTTTGAAAAGGTTACCGGATATTATTTCTTCTATTATATTAAATCTTCTAAAATAATTCAATAATGTTAATTTTTCTACAATTTGACAATCTTTGTATTTTATAAGGTATATATTATATCCACTTTATCCACATTATCCACAGATTCCAGTGGATAATTTATGTAAACAACTTCCCTGTTCATAAATTAGATAATTATTAATAAACTCCATACACAATATTTATATCCACATTATTATTAATTATCCACAAAGATTATACACATTTTCTGTTAATATATTTCTACTTTTTAGTATACAAAATATGTTATAAAAATAAAAAGCCTTCATATTGATTTAAACAACATGGAAGCCTTCTATTGACAATACATATACAATCGTACAGTTAAACTTAAGTTTGCTGATGAAAAAATAAAAAATATGGAAAGTAATACAAAAAGTATAGCCTAGGAGAAGAAATATGTAAATCACTTACAAATGAGAATGTACTTGCTTTCAGTGGATTACAACTACGTCCGTTTAGCATATTTTTATTTATTTCTATATCTATTTTTGAACACAAAAAAACCGCCAAAGGTATTTAAACCAATGACGGTTTTGTAAACTCGCAAACAAACTTTGTAAGTTTGAACAAACTCGAGTGTAAATAAACAATGAGACTATCTCTTTGAGAACTGAGGCGCTCTTCTCGCAGCCTTTAAGCCGTACTTCTTTCTTTCCTTCATACGAGGATCTCTTGTGAGGAATCCTGCTTTCTTTAATACAGGACGGAAATCTGCATCCGCCTGCAATAATGCTCTTGATATGCCATGACGGATTGCGCCTGCCTGACCTGTGAAACCGCCGCCTCTTACATTTACCATAACATCAAATTTATCCTGGGTTTCCGTAAGCATAAGGGGTTGACGAACAATCAGTTTCAATGTCTCCAATCCGAAATATTCATCTATATCTCTTTTATTAACTGTAATCTTACCAGTTCCGGGTGTTAAATATACTCTGGCAACACTGCTTTTTCTTCTGCCGGTTCCGTAAAATCTTAACTTAGCCAATGTCATTTCCTCCTTTCAACCTTTCCTAGTACTTGATCTCTAATGCTTCCGGCTTCTGAGCTGCATGAGGATGCTCAGGTCCTGCATATACATGTAATTTTTTGATCATTGCTCTTCCCAAAGGTCCTTTCGGAAGCATTCCCTTAACCGCAAGGGTGATCACATCTGTCGGCTTCTTAGCCAGCATTTCGGCTAATGTGGTTTCCCTTACACCGCCGATGTAACCGGAATGGCTGAAATATTTCTTTTGCAACATTTTCTTGCCAGTTACTTTTATTTTATCCGCATTGACTACTATAACATAATCACCTGTATCTATAAAAGGTGTATAGGTAGGTTTATTTTTTCCTCTTAATATCTTTGCTATCTCAGAAGCAAGACGTCCCAATGTTTGTCCGGATGCGTCAATTACATACCATTTCTTTTCGATAGTTGCCGGACTAGCCATAAAACTCTTCATGGTGTTTCCTCCTTATTACATGTTTTCACATGCTCTGACATATTTCACTCTAAACTGCAAATTCCTTTTTGTCTTATTGAAAGTATTCGCTCATTTTATATTATCGTTAAAAACTTTCCCCGGGGCCGTGGGAAAAGAATTTTAATCATGTCACATTTTTGTATTATATTATATGTTACCGGGTGTGTCAAGGAAAATTTAGAATACTTTAGAAACAGAATCACAGGTAATCACCTTTTATCTCATATCTCCTCGGCAAATTCCACTCCTTCAATGCTGCATATATTGGAAATCACGTCCATTTTCATCTTTTTTTGCTTCAGTTTTATGGTCATAATGGCGGCCATGGACGTATTGGCCCCGTAAGCAGGTTTTACAACTTCCAAAGCTTCTATCTGAATATTCATTTTTTTCATGGCTTCCAGGATCGAAGAAAATGACGATGTACTGGAGTATTCCAAATATATATCAATTATCTTTGATTTTGATAGCATATAATTGTCAAATCTTTGTAACACCATCGTGGCAAATGAAATTAAAATACAGGCGACCACTGCGGCTTTGTAAAAACCTATTCCGATGGCAAGCCCCATGCATGCCGTTGCCCAAAGGCCCGCAGCCGTAGTCAGGCCCTTTACCTGATGCCTTCCGGTAACCAGAATGGTACCCGCTCCCAAAAAGCCGATTCCAGACACCACCTGGGCCGCAATTCTGGCGGGGTCGCTTACTCCGTATGTTTCAAATATATACTGATTAGTCATCATGGCAAGAGCGGAACCAAGACAAACCAGAATATGGGTTCTTAACCCCGCGGGGCGGCCGGATCTTCCTCTTTCAAACCCGATTATACCGCCCAGTAAAACGGCCAGCACCAACCTTAATATAACGGTAACATCGTTAACCGAGTACAAATCAACCCCTGAATTATTCATACATACAACCCCTGTTTTCAGACATCCATATTATACTCTATGCCGACTAAAGTAAGTCCATGCGCAGGAGCCGTAGGTCCCGCCAATCTTCTGTTAAGTCCTTTCAAAATTCTGTCCATATCTTCGGGAGTTTTTACACCTCTGCCGACTTCAATAAGAGTTCCCACAATAATACGTACCATATTATATAAAAATCCGTTTCCTTTAACCGTAATTTTTATCATATAATCTTCCTGTTCCACATCCAGGCTGTAAATTGTTCTTACCGTATCGGTTACGCTGGTATTGGCGGAACAGAAACTTTTAAAGTCATGCTCTCCTATTAAATATCGAGCCGCCTTCCGCATGGCCTCTATATCCATGTCATAGTATATAAAATATGAATACAGTCTTTCCGTGGGCATTGCAATATCTCTGTTCATTATTCTGTATTCATAGGTTTTTTTACAGCTTACTTTGCGGGGATGAAAATCGGCCGGCACTTCCCGTGAACTTAAGACTCTTATATCCCAGGGCAGGTACCGGTTAACGGCAAAGCAGATTTTTTCTGCCGGAATCACCGTATTCGTATCAAATACAGCCACATTTCCCTTAGCATGAACACCGGCGTCGGTCCGGCTGGCCCCGATTACCGTAATCTCCTCCTGCAATAACTCCGACAGTGCCTTATTTAATACACCTTCAACGGTTATTTTGTCAGGCTGAACCTGCCATCCGTGATAATTAGTACCGTCATATGCAACTACCAGTTTAATTCTTTTCATTTTTACACCACAATCCGTTACACCAATAATCTATATGTAATTTATATTTGCCAATGCTTATTTATTTTTAAAACTAAACAGGCTGTTTTTTAGCCATAATCCGATTACCTACAGTAAAAACATGTTATATTCAACATATTATTTTTCTATATCTTACCAAGCAAAAAATATACCATTCTCCACAGAGAACGTTTTTTACTACAAATCTATAATTGAATGTACTTAAAACCATAATTCCAAAACATTTTCCGGATAGCTGTCAGCCGACGCTATATTATGGATATGTAATAATCCAGCCGGAACCATATAATTGATATGCAAATAAATCCGGCTGACGCCCTTTTGAAATGCAAAAAATTCAGCCAATTCTCTATATAGAATTAATAATTAATATATAGAATTAATAATTAATAGATTAGATAAAGCAAAAACCAAAATCAATCATATACTAACAATATTCTTCCTTACAAAACCGTCGGCAGGCGGTGTTCAAAAATGCTTATCACAATAACAGATGCCAAATATAATATCAATATGCCATATGCGGCATAGTCCCTCGTACTGTAATGCAAAGGTTTCATCTTAGTCCTGCCCTCACCGCCGTGATAGCATCTGGCTTCCATTGCCATGGCCAGATCATTGGCCCTTCTGAAAGCCGATACAAACAAAGGGACCAGTAAAGGAACCAGGCTTTTCGCTCTTTTTATAACGCCCCCTGTCTCAAAATCGGCCCCCCTGGCCATCTGTGCTTTCATGATTTTATCCGTTTCCTCAAGCAGAATAGGTATGAAACGAAGCGCTATGGACATCATCATCGCAATTTCATGTACCGGTACTTTAATACGACTGAGAGGAGAAAGTAATTTTTCCAAACCGTCCGTAAGTTGATTTGGCGTAGTGGTAAATGTCATCAAAGAAGAACCCAGTATAAGATAAATAAGCCTTATTCCCATAAATACAGCCGAATAAAGCCCCTGCTTTGTAATCTTTAAAAAACCCAATCTTATAAGGACGTCTCCCTGTGTAAGAAACATATTGAATATGACTGTAAACAATAAAATAACTATTATTGCTTTCAAACCGCGCATTATATATTTTAAAGGCACCTTTGACATTTTAATTATGGATACCAGAAAAACCGTTACGGCAATATAACCGTAAAATGTATCAAAAAGAAAAATGGTAATTAAAAATAACAAGGTACCGTTAAGTTTCAGTCTCGGATCAAGCCGATGCAGTATAGAATCTGCCGGATAATATTGTCCAATCGTAATATCTCGTATCATATCCTGCTCACTTTCTTTAGAAATTAGCTTTTCTTAAATACTTTCAATATCTCCTTTTTGGCTTCTTCCACCGTTGTAACTTCGGTATTTACAGGTAAACCTCTTTCCCTGAGGGCATTCATGACATAAGTAACCTGCGGTGCCGCCAAGTGTATGGCTTCCAGCTCTTTATACCGTGAGAAAATCTTCACTTTTGCCTCATCCATAACCAGTCTTCCGTCATTCATTACGAAAATACGATCCACATATTTGGCGGCATCCTCCATGCTATGGGTAACCAGTATAACAGTTATATTTTTCTCCCGATGCAGCTTCGCAACCTGATCAAGAATCTCATCCCTGCCTCTCGGATCGAGACCTGCCGTGGGCTCATCAAGTATCAACACTTCCGGTTCCATGGCCAGAATGCCGGCTATGGCCACCCTTCTTTTTTGCCCACCGGAAAGCTCGAAGGGCGAAGCATCATAAAGTTCTTCGCCTATTCCCACCATTTTTAAAGCCTCGCAGGTGCGACGGTCTACCTCCGATTTATCAAGCCCCAGATTTTTAGGGCCGAAACTGACATCTTTATATACCGTGGTTTCAAAAAGCTGATGTTCAGGGTACTGGAATACCAACCCAACCTTGCTTCTAAGTATTCGCATATCATAATTTTTATCGTAAATATCTTCACCGTTGAAATACACTTTTCCGCTGGTAGCTTTTATCAGGCCGTTCATGTGCTGTATAAGGGTTGATTTACCGGAACCGGTATGTCCGATTATTCCTATAAACTCACCCTTATCTATCTTGAAGTTTATATCTTTTAAAGCATGTTTTTCAAAATTTGTTCCACTGCTGTAGACATAGTTTACATTTTCAAACACTATCTGCAAAATAATCACCTGCCATTTAATTAAATCCCCGAAAAGCCTTATGAGTTTATATTTATCAAAGCCTGTACCAATTCGTCCACGGACAGTATCCCATCCGGTAAATTTAGTCCTTCTTTCTTAAGCTCATATGCCAGTTCAGTAACCTGCGGGACATCCAGACGATATTTCTTCAAATCGTCAACCCGTGAAAATATTTCCTTCGGAGTTCCTTGCATTACAACTTTTCCGTGGAACATAACAAAAACCTTATCCGCATTTATTACCTCATCCATATGATGGGTAATCAGAATGACCGTAATTTTTTCCCGCTTGTTAAGACTTCTTACGGTTGAAATAACTTCTTTACGGCCTTCAGGGTCCAGCATGGCAGTCGGTTCGTCAAGAACTATGCACTTAGGTTTCATTGCCATTATCCCTGCAATTGCAACCCTCTGCTTTTGACCGCCTGATAATTTGTTCGGGGACTGTTTTCTATATTCAAGCATTCCCACAGCCTTAAGACTATCTTCCACTCTTCTCCATATTTCATCTGTTGGGACGCCTAGATTTTCCGGTCCAAAGCCTACATCCTCCTCAACCACCGTGGCAATTATCTGATTATCCGGATTTTGGAATACCATACCGGCAGTTCTGCGGATTTCCCAAAGATTTTTTTCTTCCGAGGTTTTAAAACCGTTAACCCAAACCGCTCCTTCCGTTGGATACAATAATGCATTAATATGCTTTGCCAAAGTGGATTTGCCTGAACCGTTTGCTCCCAGTATGGCAATAAAATCCCCTTCTTTTACATTCAAATTTACTCCGTCTATGGCTCTGTTTACCGATTCAACATTGCCGCCCTCATCTCTTCTTATATAATCATAAGCCAGTTCACAAATTTCAATCATATCCATACGGTATCCCCATTTCTGATATTTAGCTGCCGGTAGCCTAACATTTTCTAATCCATATATGAGTTCAAGGAATTTTTCTGTTAAATATTAATCAGATTAAACTTTTATGAAGTATATACTATTGGTGCTTTTACGTCAAGATCATATTCCGAAACGAAAAAAATGAACGCGCGTATTCCGTTCTGAAATAACCACCTGAATTTCATTAATGGCACTGAGCTAACATTTTGTATCATTAGCATGAAATGATTTACTTTCATCGGTAGCAGATATAAGTTAATTGAAATTAAAGCATATACTTCCAAATTATTAATACATATTACTAAGATAAATGCATTTACTTTTAATTAACACATACTACTCATATAAATGCATTTATTTTTTAATAAATTTCATATACTTCTTAATAAAATACATTGAATATTTAATTAATGAGTCTGTTTTTTTTAAATTTATTTATTTTCTAATTAATAATTAAATTCTTTTATTTCTTAACTGAGTACCTCCGCTTATTAATTAAATACATCTTCCTAATACATCCTCTTCTTAAAATAAATACATCTTTTCTTAAACATAATCTTCTTCAATAAATGCATATTTAAAAAGAGGACGTTCACCCTATAAGTTGTACGTCCCCTAGATTATTATGCCGAAATATCAATTGATCATGTATAATTTTTATACCAATTCCAACAATACTTCCATCGCAGCGTCGCCTTTGCGAGGCCCGATTTTAACTATTCTGGTATATCCGCCGTTTCTGTTCGCATACTTAGGTGCGATCTCGTCGAAAAGCTTATCGGCCATGTTAACTTCTTTTGAATTTCTCTTTCTTCCAGCTCTGTCTTCAGGCACCGTTGTCATAGGATATAAATAACTCATTATCATCCTTCTTGCATAAAGACGAGAAGCGCTGTCCTTCTTGATTGTTTTTTCCACTTCATCAAATACGGTAACCTTTTTACCGTCTACTACTTCTTTTACTCTTTTGCCGTCTTTATCTTTACGCGCAACCTTGGCTTTGACCGTAACGGTTTCATAATTGTCTTTTTCCTTTACGGCAAGGGCAATCAAGTGCTCGGCAATTTTACGAACTTCTTTGGCCTTGGCTTCGGTTGTAACGATCTTACCATGATATAACAAATTGGTGACCTGGTTTCTAAGTAAAGCTTTTCTCTGGCTTGATGTTCTGCCTAGCTTTCTGTAACCTGCCATGTCTTTCCCTCCTTCGAAAACTTTATATGACTTTTCTCTTCGCCGAATTAATCATCACTCTGTTTTAAAGATAAACCGAGTTCATGCAATTTTGCTAATACTTCTTCCAAAGACTTGCGTCCAAGATTCCTTACTTTCATCATATCCTCGGCAGTCCTGTTAGTAAGTTCCTGAACGGTGTTTATTCCCGCTCTCTTTAAGCAGTTATATGAGCGGACTGACAATTCCAGTTCGTCAATACTCATTTCGAGTACTTTTTCTTTCTCGTTATCTTCCTTTTCTACCATAATTTCGGCAGTCTTTGCATGTTCTGACAAATCTATGAATGCATCCAGATGAACGCTTAATATCTTCGCTGCCAGACTCAGAGCTTCGTCCGGAGCCAATGTACCGTTCGTATATACATCTATAGTCAACTTGTCATAGTCCGTAATCTGTCCTACACGGGTATTTTCAACAGATATATTGACACGTTCCACAGGTGTATATATGGAATCAATCGGTATTACACCGATCGGCAGGTCGTCTTTCTTGTTTCTCTCGGCGCTGACATAACCTCTACCGTTAGTTATCGTAAGCTCCATGTATAATCTGCAGTCCGGGCCGCCGCATAAGGTAGCAATCACCTGGTCTGGATTTAATATCTCTATATCGGGGTCAGCCTGTATATCCCCGGCTTTGACGACCATTTCACCTTCAGCGTCGATGTATGCCGTTTTAGGCTCATTGGATTCGCTGTGGTTTTTAATGGCCAGTTCCTTTAAATTCATGATAATTTCAGTAACGTCTTCCTTAACACCGGGAATCGTGCTGAATTCATGAACAACACCGTCAATTTTAATTTGGCTGACAGCAGTTCCAGGTAATGAAGAGAGCATAATTCTTCTCAGGGAATTGCCCAAAGTTGTGCCGTAACCTCTCTCTAGCGGTTCTACTACAAAACGCCCAAATCTTTTATCTTCGGAAATTTCTACAATTTCTATTCTGGGTTTTTCAAAATCAAACACAACAGGACCCTCCTT
>ENA-OWPA01001539-OWPA01001539.1-bioreactor-metagenome-genome-assembly--contig:-NODE-1539-length-14564-cov-2.809760_pt1 | contig 14564 bp, 13 predicted proteins | sample MGYA00238139_ERZ651803 | MGnify/ENA primary metagenome ERZ651803 (study PRJEB26909, sample SAMN07631231) | bioreactor metagenome | isolation source: Switchgrass digestor | place: USA: Dartmouth...
CGAAGCGGACCGCTCAGAATTCGGCATCCGTGCACTCAGTCCTCGCTGCTCGCAACCTCCTGTTGCTCGCTCCGCTTCGCAACCCTCAGTTTCGCCGTGTGCTGCAACGGTTCGTCGTACGTCGTTCGCCGGTCTAATACTCCTACTATATATTTATCGTGGTCTGTTCTTCAGGTATTGCTTAGCCCCGCAGGGGCTCGCAATGACCTGAACGATGGCCTTCGGTTCTGTCATCGCGAGGAGCGTAGCGACGTGGCGATCTCTTAAATTGACTTCTTCGACAGTCTGTAAAGCTGTCTTTTGACAGCTTTTTTTTGTTACATATTTGCAGTTCAAAGGGGAAATATAAGCCTAAAATCGGCGAAAGGATGAGTGCTATGGCTAATTTCCCCTTAGGATTGATAGCCTTGGTTGTCATTTCAATTCTAATATACTTCGGAATAGCTCATCGTGCCTTGGACCGGCTGCGACTTACCGATCGTGCCGCTTTATTCTGGATAGCCGCCATTATCGTCGGCAGCTTCATTGATGTTCCTCTCGGTTCCCGGATAACCATTAATCTGGGAGGAATCATTGCCGTTGGATTAGCCATTTATATTTGGGTAGGCGCAGGCACTGCCCTGGAGAAAATACGGGCTGTTATTGCTGCCGCCGTTACCGCCCTGGCTTTGTTTTTGGCAGGCAGGTTTTTGGGAGCGGAACCGGAGGAAATCTTCGTGGATCCTATCTACATTTATCCTCTGGTAGCTGGTATAGTTGGTTACCTGGCGGGACGTTCCCGCAGAGGCGCCTTTTTTGCAGCGGTAATGGGAGTTCTGGCTTTGGATATTGGCCAATTCATCTATTTGACCACAACCGGAGTGCGGGGAAGCGTGGCAATTGGCGGTGCAGGAGCCTTTGATTCACTGATTCTGGCCGGTATATTAGCCCTGCTGCTAGCCGAACTGATAGGTGAAACTCTGGAACGGGTTCAGGGAGGCCCGCAAACTGAAGGACGTCCCGAAGAACTAGTCAAGAATCTACGTGAACCTGAACCGGAGCCAGCGCGCAAACCTGCAGCCAATGAAGAAAGGGAGCGTGATGAGCAAGATGAATAAGAAAATAGCTATTCTGGTTATTTCCCTCTTGTGTTTATTAGCTGTCCCTCCCGCAGCGCAGGGTGAACAGGAAGAGGCTCCCCGGGGTAAATACTACACTCTGGTAGATGACAACAACAATATAATCCTGCAGACCGCTATAAAAGTTCATCCCGGGGATGAGTATATCAGCAGTGACAATTCCCGCTATAAAGTGGTTGAAGTAGTGGGAGAAACGGCTCGCTGTGTTTACCAGGGTAAAGAACGTATGCCGGCCTTAAGCTATAGCTCGGAAAAGAAAGCCTGGATATTCGAGGATCAAAGTATACCGGTGGAGACTGGCAAGAAACCTACGATAGCCATTTATCATACTCACAGCGATGAATCTTATATTAAAGGTGATGGTACTGAGAGTGTTGAAGGGAATGGCGGCATCTATGATGTTGGCCGGATGCTGGCGGACCGGCTGCGCCAGCTGGGATTTGAAGTTATCTACAGTGATGCCAATCATAATCCCCATGATATAAATGCGTACAATCGCTCTCGTCGCACAGCTATGCAGTTAATCCGGAAAAGTTCACCTGATGTAGTGATTGACGTGCACAGGGATGCGGTACCAGCCAGTCAATATCAAACCGAAGTCAAAGGACAGGAAGCTACCAAAATAAAAATGGTGATTGGGCGCACCAACCCCAACATGAAAGCTAATCTGGAATTTGCCAAGCAGATAAAATCGGCCATGGATCAACAGGCTCCCGGCCTGTCTAACGGGATTTTTATGGGAAAAGGCGATTATAACCAGGATCTCAGTCCCCGTTCAATTTTGATTGAAGTAGGTTCTCATACCAACAGCAAAGATGAGGCGCAAAAAGGTGCCGAGTTATTTGCCAGTACCCTGCCGGTGGTTTTGGGTATGTCCGGTCAGGGGGGAGCAGCAGCCAAACCTATCAGTGAGGGCGGATCCAGCGGAGCCGGTACCGCCATACTGATTATATTGGTAGTAGTGGGCGCTGCTGCCGCTGGTTATTATTTCCTCAACAAAGGAGCCCAAACCAGGTAATGGATAATTATTTGATTGTCATAGTATGTGGGATAGTGGCTGGTTTTCTGGCCCGCTGGATTACGCTGAGAAGTGATTACCGGCACTATCCCACTTATCCCCATGGCCAGCTGGTACACCTGGCGGTAGGGTTTATCGCTGCCAGTTTAGGGGCCGTAGCTGTTCCGGCTATTATGAAACCGGATTTTGTAGCTGTTACTTTTCTGGTACTGGCGGCCCAGCAATTTCGCGATATCCGCAACATGGAAAGGGAAACTTTGACCAGATTAGAAGAGACCAAGCTTATTCGCCGCGGTACCGATTATATAGAAGGTATTGCTCGGGTTTTTGAAGCCCGTAATTATTTGGTTATTATAACGGCGTTGATAACCAGTCTGGTAGTATACCGGTGGGGATGGCCTTTTGCCTTTATAGCTGGTCCTATATGCATTTTTTTATCTACTCTGCTGATGAGCGGACAACGGCTGGGGGATATTGCCGAGGTGGTTCCTGGAAAAGTCCACTTTCAAGGTTCCCTGTTAATGGTGGAAGACGTGATTATTATGAATGTAGCCCTGCCCCAGACCAAAGAAAAAATACTCAAAGAAGGTATGGGAGTTCTCATTAAACCCAAAAACGACGATGCCCGGCTGACTCTGGATGCTCCGGGACAGCGACAGGCTATAATCCACGATGTGGTATCCATTTTAGGATCCAAAGTGGATATTGCCGAACCTGATTTGATGCCCCTGGCACGGAAGCAGGTGGACAAGGGCTATCTGGGACTGTTTATTGTTGCCAATGAACCGGATCTGGATTATTTAATGGAGATTATCCGCAAGGTCCCGGTTTTGGAATCAGCCCGGGGAACCGCCTTGAAAAGCTATTTTGGGCGAAAAGCAGCTGATTAAAAGAGAGGGAAATAGAGACAGTGGATATAGGCTTGAGAGAGTCTATCCTGGCCATCATTACCTGCAATCCTGCCAAAGTAAGCGGCGGCGGGTGTCCGGTATTTCTGGCCCAGGATCAAGAGGAAATGGAAAAGACCTCATTACTGCTGGCCCGTATTCTGGGCGGCATGGTACACGATTTGGAAAATGATGTCTTTATAATAGTAAGGCATTAATCATACATCCCCGGCGTAGGGAGACGATGCCCACATCGCTCCGTCATAGGCATCATTCTATAATCATCCAGGAGGACGCTTTTTATGAACATTATCTACCATTGTTTTGGCGGGTCTCATTCTTCGGTGACTGCTGCTGCCCTGCACCTCGGTTTGCTGCCCAGAGATCGCCTGCCCACCATGGAAGAACTGATAGCTATTCCCTACTTTGACAATACTGACAACAGCGATTTTGGCTCTATTCGCTTTATGGGCCTGGATGAGTATAAGAATGCGGTTTATGTGCTGGGGAAAAAGAGTCTGGGGGATCGCTACACCAATATAATTCACGGTACTGCTGAAATACTGGGCGTTCGCCATCAAGTCCTGGCAGTGAATACCATGCCCCATGTCAACTGGATTATGAAGATCGGCGGGTACATTTCCCGGCGCATTGGAATGGTATTTCTGGGCCGTCCCCTGGTGGGAGTAGGTACCAGGAAGGCTTTTTTTGCCCTGGTTAATCTGGTGGAAATAACTCGCCTGCAGACTATGGACCGCCGGCAGGTTGACTTATGAACATAATATTTATATCCTCTACCGGAACTCACCAGGCGTTAGTAGCCGCCCATATCTTTTTGGGCCGCTTGCACAAGCCTGATTTCAGATATGTAACCGGCTTTTGCGATTCGGTTTATGACAGGAGCGGCTTTCCCATTTACATCGGCGAGGATTCCGAAGGCCGCAAGATTTACACTCTGGGAGTGGGCAAGGATGTGCTCATGGGCAAGAAGACTTTGGAAGACTTGCGTAATATATTAGGTTTTACGGAAAAAGAACTGGTTATCGAGCCTGTTTTCATTCCCGGGCAAAGTCTGATTGCCATGGTGACCAAGTGGCCTAAAATCCTGGGAGGGGACCATTTAAATGTGCTGGTGGCAACATATTTGCTGCGTAAGCATTTTCAAACCATTCAAAAAACTGTGGAGGACCTGCAGGTCAGGCTGAATAAAATGCATTAATATATTTACCAAAACTTGCGCGGCTCAGGCTTTTCATGGATAATTGGTTAGGAGATGCCATTGTCTGGAGGAAATAGATTAATGGGAGCCCGCATTCAAGATGTAATTGAAGACAGCATTGGGGCAGAAGTTGGTATCGAGCCGGGAGATACCTTGCTCAGTATTAATGGCATGCCTATCGTAGACATTCTGGACTACCAGTTCTATTCCCAGGATGATCAGCTGACTTTAGAAGTCGAAAAATCCAATGGTGAGCTGTGGTCCATTGATATAGAAAAAGATTATGATGAAGAATTGGGACTGCTCTTTGAGGGGATAGTCTTTGACCGCATACGAGTCTGCCGCAACCGCTGTGTGTTCTGCTTCATAGATCAGCTGCCGCCTGCTATGCGTAAGACCCTGTATGTTAAAGATGATGATTATCGCTACTCTTTTCTCTTTGGCAATTTTGTCACTCTTACCAACCTAACGGAAGATGACTGGAGCAAATTGGAGAGAATGCGGCTCAGCCCCCTTTACGTGTCGGTACATACCACTTCCGGCAAGCTGCGGCAGCAGATGATGAACAATCCCCAGGCTGCTCATATTAAAGAACATTTAAGGCGCTTGCAAGAAGCCGGCATCGAAGTACATACCCAGATCGTGCTCTGCCCGGGTTTAAATGATGGCCCTGAACTGGTCAGTACCGTCAATGATTTGGCTGATCTTTATCCCACGGTGCAATCGGTGGGTATAGTGCCGGTGGGACTCACCGGATACCGGGAAAAGTTACCCCTGCTCAGGCCAATTACCCCTGACCAAGCCCGGGAATTAATTGACCAAGTGAACCAGTGGCAGGATACTTTCCGTTCCCAATTCGGCACGGGCTTTGTCTACCTGGCTGATGAGTTTTATATCAAAGCAGGTATTCCCGTTCCGCCAACTGAGTATTACGATGACTACAGCCAGATTGAAAATGGTATCGGCTTGATTCGCTTGTTTATGGATGACTGGCAGGAGGTAAAAGAGGACCTGCCGGAGCAGGTTGAACCAATGCAGGCATTTCTTATTACCGGTGAATCGGCCAAATCGGTGATGCAAACCGTGGCTGAGGATTTCAACCGGGTTAAAGGCTTAAGTGTGGAGGTTATTGCCGTACCCAACCAGTATTTCGGCGGTGGGGTGACAGTAACCGGATTGTTAACCGGAACTGATATTATTAATTGCCTGCAGGACAAATATCGTGGTAAAAAAGTAGTGATTCCTGAAGTATTGCTGAAGGAAGGCAGTACCATGCTGCTGGACAATATTACCCTGGAAGAGATTGCTTCCCGTACGGGAGCGGTCATCTGCACCACCGATGGCAGTGCCCGTGCCTTGATGGAAGCGGTCTTATACTGATGTTTAGGGAGGATGGACATGGCTAAACCTGTGGTCGCCATAGTTGGACGCCCTAATGTGGGAAAATCAACTTTATTCAACCGGCTGGCCGGGGCGCGCAAAGCTATTGTAGAGGACGTTCCCGGAGTTACCAGGGACCGCCTGTATGACAGCACCGATTGGGCCGGGCGGGAGTTTATTATCATAGATACCGGGGGAATCCGCTTCGACGAAGGGGATATTTTTGCCCGGGAAGTCAAGCTGCAGGCCGAATTGGCTATCGAAGAGGCGGACGTCATTATCTTTGTGGTAGATGCCAAGGATGGTATTACTCACGAAGACGAACAGGTGGCGGAAATGCTGAGAAAATCCAAGCGCCCGGTGATTCTGGCCGCCAATAAGGTGGAAAACTTCGACAAGCAGTTGGAATACTATGAGTTTTACAGTCTGGGATTGGGGGACCCTATCCCCATTTCGGCCATGCATGGCATGAACACCAATGACCTTTTAGATGCGGTGGTCAGCAAGTTCGGCTCTCCTTCCGATTATGCTGAAGATCCTGATGCCGTTAAAATCGCTATAGTCGGACGTCCCAATGTAGGCAAATCTTCCCTGGTGAATGCCCTGTTGGGGCAGGAACGAGTAATCGTCAGTGATGTGCCAGGAACCACCCGGGACGCCATCGATACTCCTTTCCGATACAATGGCAAGGATTATATTCTCATTGATACCGCCGGTATTCGTAAAAAATCACGCATCAAGGAACCCACGGAAAAATACAGTGTAATACGGTCCTTGCGCAGTATCGACCGGGCAGATGTGGTGTTGATCATGCTGGATGCCACCCAGGGAGTTATTGAACAGGACCAGCGTATAGCCGGTTATGTACATGAACAGAGCAAAGCCAATATAATTGTGGTTAACAAGTGGGACCTGATAGAAAAGACCGGCAGTACTATGAACAAATTTGACAAGGATATTCGCGAAGAACTTAAATTTTTATCCTACTCACCGCTTTTGTATATATCAGCCCTGACTCGCAAACGGATTTTTCAGGTGCTGGACATTGCCGACTTTGTGGTAGAGCAGCACAATCGGAGGGTGCCCACTGCTGAACTGAACCGGGTGCTTAATGAAGCCATGATGTTAAACCCGCTGCCCGGCGGGGGAGGAAAGCGGGTGAAAATCTACTATGGTACCCAGGTTCGCACTGCACCGCCCACTTTTGTGCTATTTGCCAATTATCCGGAATTGATTCACTTTTCCTATCTTCGCTACCTGGAAAATAGTCTGCGCCAGAACTTTGGCTTTGAGGGGACACCCATACGTTTGATTGTCAGAGCCCGCAGCGGGCAGGAACAATAAGTATCGGGGGGATTGTTTTGTATAATCTGGCTTTGGTGCTTTTGTGCTACATCATTGGTTCTATTCCTTTTTCCTATCTGGTTTCATTGGTAAAGGGGGTGGATATCAGAACCCGCGGCAGCGGAAATGTGGGGGCTACCAACGTACTGCGCACCCTGGGACCTGCTGCCGCCGCCGCTGCTTTAGCTGCCGATTTGTTAAAAGGGGTGGTCGCGGCCTGGATCGGTACTATGACCGGTTCAGAATGGATGATTGCCGCCTGTGCTTTCGCAGCTGTGGTCGGCCACTGCTACTCAGTATTTCTTCGCCTTAGCGGAGGAAAGGGGGTAGCTACCTCTGCGGGTATTATTCTCTACCTATTCCCCCGGGAACTCCTAATCCTCTTGGCAGTTTTCTTAGTATTGGTAGCCTTGATGCGTTATGTTTCCCTGGGGTCAATTACCGTAGCAGCTTTGTTCCCCATTCTGACGCTGATAATGCGTGAACCCATTGAATTAATAATAATGGCTTTGTTGATGGCCGTCCTGGTTATATACCGTCACCGGGAAAACATCCAGCGCCTGCGCAGCGGCACCGAACATAAACTGGGATCCCGGGCCTGACAAACAAGTATGGAGGTTAATATGCAGCCAATATGCGTTTTAGGAGCGGGAAGCTGGGGGACGGCTCAAGCCATTCTGCTGGCATCCGTGGGTCACAAGGTAATTTTGTGGGGACGTGTTGAGGATGGTGTGCCCCAGATCAAAGCATCTCGTCAGAATCAGCGCTATCTGCCTGGCGCCATGATTCCTGACAATGTACATATAACCACCGATATCACGGAAGCGCTCCACCAGGCGCAGGCGGTTATCCTGGCTGTGCCTGCCCAGACAGTAAGACAGGTGCTGGAAGATATTGCTCACTTGTTGCCCCGCGATGCACTGCTTGTGAATACCGCCAAAGGTTTGGAAATTGCCACCGGACAGCGAATGAGCCAGGTAGCAGTTGATGTTCTCGGGGAGGACATTTTGGACAGATATGCTGTGATCTCCGGACCCAGTCATGCTGAGGAAGTGGCACGGAAGATCCCCACGGCAGTGACAGCAGCTTCAGCTAACTTGCAGACCGCCCACCGGGTTCAGGACCTGTATATGGCGCCCTGGTTCCGGGTATATACCAATCCGGATGTGGCCGGAGTGGAACTGGGAGGAGCCTTGAAGAACATTATCGCTATTGCCGCCGGTATTATTTACGGTCTGGGTTACGGCGACAATACCCAGGCCGCGCTTATTACCCGCGGTCTTACGGAAATAACCCGTATGGGCCTGGCTATGGGCGGGGATTTTCGCACTTTTGCCGGACTGAGTGGATTAGGTGATCTGGTGGTAACCTGCTCAAGCCAGCATTCCCGTAACCGGCGGGCGGGAGAAATGATCGGCAAAGGGATAGCTGTACAGCAGGCTTTGGATAAGATAGGCATGGTAGTGGAGGGAGTCTATACCTGCCAGATAGCCCACCGGCTGTCCCAGTCCCTTCAGGTGGATATGCCCATTACCCGGGCTTGTTACCGGATATTATATGAAAATGTCAGCCCGGGAGAAGAGGTCTTTGGCCTGATGGAGCGAGGCAAGAAACATGAAATAGAAGATATAGTCCAGCCGGATGATGTGGCTGATAAAGTGTGAAGGAAGTTCACACTTTTTTTGTTTTCTGGTTATATTACCGAATATTGATAAATATATTTGTACTGTTAAATGTCCATGAGTTAAGGGGTATCCGCATCGGAGGGAGGGTGCCTTTTGTAAGTCTAATCCAAGGGAGGGAAAATGCGAAGTGGAAGGTAACAACATCTTACAGGATATCGCTGAACGTACTGGCGGCGATATATACCTGGGGGTGGTCGGCCCGGTTCGCACCGGTAAATCAACGTTTATCAAACGTTTCATGGAATTGATGATTTTACCTAATATCAAGGACATATACGATCGGGAAAGGGCGAAAGACGAGCTCCCCCAGAGCGGAGCAGGGAAGACCATTACCACCACCGAACCCAAATTTGTTCCCAATGAAGCCATTGAAATCACCACAGCAAGCGGACTGAGCTTTAAAGCCAGGCTGGTGGATTGCGTGGGTTACACTGTGGAAGGGGCACTGGGTTACGAAGAAGATAATGAACCTCGTATGGTGAAGACTCCCTGGTTTGACTATGAGGTTCCCTTCGAAGAAGCGGCCGAAATAGGAACCAGGAAAGTGATTGTCGACCATTCGACTATCGGCATAGTCATCACCACCGACGGCAGCATCAGCGATATCCCCAGACAAAATTACGAGTTCCCGGAAGAACGGGTCATCACCGAACTGAAAGAGCTCAACAAACCTTTCGTTATAGTGCTCAACTCTACCAAACCCTATGATCGCGAAACTCTCAGCCTGGCAGAAGAACTAAGCGATAAGTACGGGGTTAGTGTAATTCCTCTGGACGCCGCCCAGATGACCGTTGAGCAGATCTATGGAATATTAGAAGAAGTCCTTTACGAATTTCCGGTTCAAGAAGTTAATATCAAACTGCCCCGTTGGGTGGATGAACTGGATGAGGATTTCTGGCTCCGGGAAGGTTTGGAAAATGCCATCCGTGATATACTCAACGATGTCCGCAAGGTTCGCGATATAGACAAAGCTATTGAGCGGCTCTCCGAGGTGGAAAACATCAGTTATGTCAGCCTGGAACAGATGAATCTGGGTTCAGGTACCGCTGCCATTGATGTCACCGTCCCCGAAGAATTGTTCTACCGTTCCCTCAGCGATGTCAGCGGATTCACCGTACAGGGAACCCACGATATTATGCGGCTGATGAAAGATTTCAGCGTAGCTAAACGAGAATATGATAAGGTATCCTCCGCTCTGGAAGAAGTGAGAGAAACCGGCTATGGAGTAGTCACTCCGCGCCTGGAAGAAATGTTCCTGGAAGAACCGGAACTGATACGCCAGGGCAGCCGGTTTGGGGTAAAACTCAAAGCCAAGGCCCCGTCACTGCATATTATCCGTGCCGATATTACCACGGAAATCACCCCTATCATTGGTACCGAGAAGCAGTGTGAAGAACTGGTGCGCTACATGCTGGAGGAGTTCGAAGAGAATCCCGCCAAGATCTGGGAGTCCAACATTTTCGGCAAATCACTGCATGATCTGGTCCGGGAAGGCATTCAAAACAAGCTTCACCGTATGCCGGAGAACGCCCAGGTCAAACTGCAGGATACTCTGCAGCGCATTGTCAATGAAGGCAGCGGAGGACTTATCTGCATCATAATATAGCAAAGCTAACCCCAGCATAATGTAAATCAGATAACCGTTTTCAGGAAATAACTGAAAACGGTTATTTCATATGGGAGGGAAAGTATGGCAAAGATAAAGAATTTCCCTGTGATGCTGCAATATAGTCTAAGTTTTTTGCTGACTTAACTTGAATAAGGACCAATGAGTTTGCAAAAGCTTTCTTAGTGAGAACACAGTATACGTATCAAAATCCTTAATGACGTTATGTGTAGAAAATAGTGGTATAATATTAAATAAAAACAGGAAGGAGCAATTGCAATTGTCAGAGTTAGATATGCTAGTAATACCCGAACACATTGAAGATGGAGATTATGTGATTGCCACCTATTACCTGCAGACCGGTAGAAATGTCGACATCATCAAAAAGGTTAGTTCAATTGCTGTCGAACAGACCACCGGTACCTGGGTTCCAGTTCCGGAAGAAACTCCCGAAGTACGTGCCAAATACGTGGCTAAAGTTGTAAGCATCTATGAAGTACCTGGTCACGAATATGAAGTACCAAGTGGAGTTGATACCCGCCAGTGGGTATTCCAGTTGGCTTATCCGGCTGTAAACTTTGGGCCCCAAATCCCTATGATGTTATCTACCATAATCGGCAACATTTCCATGGTAGGACCCCTCAAGCTGTTAGATATCAAATTCCCTCCTAAATTCTTAGCCCAGTTCAAAGGACCCAAATTCGGTGTTGAAGGTGTTCGCGAACTGCTGGGAGTATATGATCGCCCCTTGCTGAACAACATGATTAAGCCTTGCACCGGATATACACCGGAAGTGGGTACCCGTCTGTTTAGCCGGGCGGTTGAAGGCGGAGTAGATATTGTAAAAGATGATGAGTTAATAGCTGATCCTGTTTTCAACCCGCGCGAACAGCGTATAAAGATGTATATGGAAGTAATCCGGCAGCATTATGAGGAAACCGGACATAAAGTTTTGTATACCCCTAATATTACTGACGGAGCCTTAAATATACTGGATAATGCCCGGCGGGCCATTGATGCCGGAGCCAACGCCCTCATGATTAACTACCTGACCGTAGGTATCTCCGCCCTGCAGGGCCTGGCTGAACATCCGGACATAAATGTTCCTATTATGGCTCACCTGGATTTTGCCGGCACCATGTATGAATCTCCGGTATCCGGTATGAGTTCTCACCTGATTTTGGGCAAACTGGCTCGTATGGCCGGTGCTGATATGGTGGTTTATCCCAGTCCGTTCGGTAAGTTTCCTTTCCTCCGGGAACGCTACATCCAGATTGGCAACCACCTCAACAATCCCTGGTGTCACCTTAAACGAGTATTCCCGATGCCCGGTGGCGGCGTAATGCCCAACTGCGTGCATGCTATTTATAACGACTTAGGGCCTGACTGCATTATGGGCTGTGGCGGCGCCATCCATGGTCATCCCATGGGACCGGTAGCGGGTGCCAGAGCTATGCGGCAAGTAATTGACGCAGCGGTGGCAGGAATTCCTCTGCTGGAAGCTGCCAAACAGCATCCTGAATTGCAAGCAGCCGTGGATGCCTGGGGAGTAATGGATGAAGAAGAAAATGCCCTTTTTGATATAAAGGGTTAAATTAAGGAGGTAATGCATTATGGCCAAACAGTACACTCGAGAAGAAGTAAAGGCTAGGCTGCAGCAGCAAATTGATGCAGGGAAACCTATCATCATTGCTGGAGCTGGCACCGGTATCTCGGGGAAATTCGCTGAGCAGGGCGGAGTAGACTTAATCGGGGTTTACAATTCAGGGCTTTTCCGTATGGATGGAAAAGGTTCTCTTGCAGGCCTTATGCCCTATGGTGATGCCAACCAGATCGTTATTGATTTGGCAAACCGCGTATTCCCGGTAATAAAGGAAACTCCGATGATTGCCGGTATTTGCGGAACTGATCCTACCAGGGACATGCGCTACTACCTCAAACAGCTGAAAGAATTAGGATTTTCAGCGGTTATGAACTTCCCGACCGTTGGACTCATTGACGGCAGATTCCGTCAGGAACTGGAAGACACTGGTATGGGATATTCAGTGGAAATTGAAACCCTGAAACTGGCTAAAGAATTAGGATTCTTTACCCTGGGATATGCCTTTAACGTAGAGGAAGCTCGTTTGGTTGGCAAAGCTCAGCTGGACGTTATCATATGCCATATGGGTCTGACCGCTGGCGGTTCCATCGGTTCCAAGTTTGCTGAAGAAAAACTCACCCTGGAAAAATCAGCAGACCTTATTAACGAGATGACCGCCGCTGCCCGGGAAGGCTACAAAGATATCATGATATTCTCCCACGGCGGACCGATTGCTTATCCGGAAGATACTCGTTATATTTACGAGCATACCGAATCGGTTGGATTCCTGGGCGCTTCCAGTATCGAACGCATTCCTATCGAGGTACCTCTCAAAGAAGCTTGTCAGCAATTTAAGAACATCCCGCTTAAAACGAAATAAGCTTGCAGGCTCTCCCTGTTGCGCGGGCAACAGGGGGAGCTTTAATTAATCAGCAGAAAATGGTGAAAGGTGAAAAATGGCGAGAATTATAGAAGTAGATACGGCTTTGTCTGTGCAAGACTACAGTCCGGATGCGGACAAAACTGTTTGCCTGGTAATTGATGTTATCAGAGCAAGCACCACCATTGTTTCACTCCTGGATAATGGCTGCCGCCGGGTATATGCGGTAGCCGAGGAACAAAAAGCGCGGCAGTTAGGTGCTGAAAGGCAAATGCTGACCGCCGGTGAATGGCAGGGCATCAAATTACCCGGTTTTGATCTGGATAACTCACCGGCCACAGCCAGGAAGTATCCAGTTAAGGACAGGGATGTAGCCCTATGTACCAGCAATGGCACCCGGGTCATCCACCGGGTTAAAAACTGTGTAAAACTGTTTATCGCCAGCCTCATGAATGCCCGGGCTTGTGTTCAAGCCGGGTTGTCGGCAGCTTTCAGCGCATCCTGTGGTATAACCATTGTCTGTGCGGGACAGTACGGCAAGTTCGTATTGGATGATGCCTACTGTGCCGGCTATTTGCTGCAGGAGATGGAAAAACAGGCTGAAAAGCTGGGAATCGAATTGAAAGAGTCAGATGCCTGCCGGGCTGCCAAAGCAGTGGTCGAAGCTTACCCGGATGCCCGGACCGCCTTTAGGGAATCGGCCAGCGGCAAAGTCTTATTGGGAACGGAAGGCTATGAGGATTTTGACGTTTGCCTGGAATACAACACTTCACAGGTAGTTCCTTACCTGCAGATGGAAGATGACTTGATATGGTTTGTCAACTGGGAGGAAAGTAAGTAAATAATTAGGAGGGAAGCGCATGGCAAAAAAGATTATAGTGGCGGGAATTCTCGATACCAAGGGCGAGGAAATCAAATTCCGAAGTCAAAGGGTTAAAGCTGCCGGCGGTGAGCCGATCATAATGGAACTGAGTGTGGGACATGAAGTTGGATGGGCTGATATCGGCTTTAGCCAGGTGGTGGGCGCAGTCGGCAAGAAACCGGAAGACATTTTTGCTTTGGACCGCAACGGAGCTTCTGATCTGGTTGCCCGGGGAGCTATTAAACTGGTAAATGAGATGCGAGAAAATGGTGAGGCAGACGGCATTATTGCCTATGGCGGTTCCATGGGTGCCAGTATTGCTACCCGCGTTATGCAGGCACTGCCCATTGGATTCCCCAAAGTTATGCTGACCACCATGGCCTCAGGAGATGTAGCACCTTATGTTGGTACTAAGGACATTTGCATGATATACCCCATAGCTGAAGCTGGACTGAACAAAGTAACCCGCCAGATACTGAATAATGCTGCTGCAGCGGTAGTGGGAATGGCTTCCCCGCCTGCTTTGGAAGGAATAGAGGAAAAGCCTCTGGTTGGCTGCATGATGTTTGGGGTAACTACACCCTGTGTACTGCGCGCTTCTGCCATCATGGAAAAGGCCGGCTACGATGTAATGATCAACCACGCAGTCGGCAGCGGCGGACGTTCAATGGAGGAACTGATCCGGGACGGCTACATTACTGGAATTCTTGATATAACCACTCATGAAATCGGCGATGAAATGCTGGGCGGAGTACTAAGTGCAGGCCCCGATCGTTTAACTGCCGCCGGGGATATGGGTATTCCTCAGGTAGTAGCCCCTGGAGGACTTGATTTGATAAACTTTGGTCCGAAGAACACTGTGCCGGAAAGGCTGCTGAAGGAGACCGATCAGCCCGGGCGCGGACTGTATGAACACAATCCCACGGTCACCTGCATCGGCGTCTCTATGGAAGAGGCCTACAGAATCGGTGAACATATGGCCG
>ENA-OWPA01001541-OWPA01001541.1-bioreactor-metagenome-genome-assembly--contig:-NODE-1541-length-14552-cov-3.907012_pt1 | contig 14552 bp, 12 predicted proteins | sample MGYA00238139_ERZ651803 | MGnify/ENA primary metagenome ERZ651803 (study PRJEB26909, sample SAMN07631231) | bioreactor metagenome | isolation source: Switchgrass digestor | place: USA: Dartmouth...
TGCAGGTATCTGCTGATTTCCGTAAAACCCAAAGACGTGGCGGCACTCCTTGCAGCGCTGAAAGAATTGGTCACTCCTGAGCACGTCATAGTATCGGTGGCTGCAGGCATTACCACGGATTACATAGAAAGCTGCTTAGGTATAGAAGTTCCAGTCATAAGGGTAATGCCCAACACATCCTGCAGAGTGAGGGAATCGGCAACGGGCATTGCCTTTGGTAGATTCACCGCTTCCGAAGAAGAGGAATATGTGAAAAGGATCTTTGCTGCCATAGGCCAGGTGGTGACCGTAGAGGAAGAGCTGATGGATGCGGTGACAGGCCTTGCCGGAAGCGGGCCCGCCTACATCTATTTGGTGATGGAAGCCTTGATTCAAGCGGGAACAGCCCAGGGCCTTCCCCGAGAGCTTTCGGAAGAGCTTACCTATCAAATGGTGTACGGCGCGGCAAAGATGGCCTTTTCCACCAGGGAAGCTCCCAAGGAGCTGATTAGGCAAATTGCGACCCCCGGAGGCACTACTATGGCAGGCCTTCAAGCTTTGGAAAGCGCCAACATTGCCGGAGCATTTATGGATGCAGTGCAAAGTGCAGCCAGAAGGTCCCGGGAAATGACTCAGGAATACTGTAAAAAGGATTAGGCTAAAAGATTTATATTGCAAATGCCACACAGGGCAAGGGGCAAAGCTTGCCGGTGGCGGATAAATGAGGGAATATTAAGCTTTCAAATTAAAAATATTATTTATACAGCAGACTTCGTGCCTGAGAGGTGTATCATGCAAGTAACCTTAAGTGACAAAAAACAGGGCATCATGGGCATTGCAGGCCATGCAGGCTGCGGCCATTGCCACAGCCACAATCAGTACGTGCAGGATGACTCGGGAGGGCTAGCCACAGTCCTTGCCCTATTCCAAGAGGCCACGGGCTTGTCCTTGGCTATAAAAGAGATCAGGGCCGAAATCGGCACAGAAGGTTACTTTGAAGTGGTGACAGAAAGCGGCGGCAGGGGCAGGGCGTATGCCCGGAGGGGAATTACCTTACAGGAGGCAAACCTTGCAAAAGCGCTAATCGGCAGGGAAGCCATCAGGACTCACGCATTGGCCATGGAAGCCTTTGGGAGGATTTACGGGCAGGGCATTCACGAAGCTCCAGTTGCCTTGCAAACGGCCATAGCCAATGCGGCACTAGATTCCTTTGTGGGCAACTTTCCGGAGCAATTCCAGTGGACCTATGAAGATTTGCCGGGCAACTGCGGCCTCATTGCAGGGGCAGTGCTGGATTTTGACGGCATACCAGTGTCGGTTTTGGGCACGGTAAATGCAACCGTTGGCGGTGTTGGCCCCAATGAGGACTTAGAAGGCAACTCTTGGGCAGCTAAGAGCAAGCGCCAGGTCATGGAAAAACTGGGAATGATAGATATGCCAACAATCGTGGTAGAGGGCAAGGTTTATTCGCCGATTTTTTCCGATAATTTGTCCCAAGGATGTTTTTTGGTGCGCTTTGACAGCCAATGGGATAACCCTTTTGTGGGAAGGAGCATCTTGGCTGCAGGGGAAAAACTGGGCTACCCCATGGTCTTGCGGGAAGACGTTATGGCGCGAGTTCCAGGAGCCTTGGCCAAAGCCACGGCAGAGCTGGGAGAAAAAATCATAAAACTGGGACAGGAATTGAAAGAGGCGGAGTTTGCCCAGGAAAAGATCGATATATTGGCCCGGCTGGCTCTCCTGGTGAGTCAGGACGGAGGCGGCATCAGCTTTATGACCAACAGGCTGCATGAAATCGTTGGAGGTGTGGGGATAGTTCCAAGGACGGGGGCGGTTGTCAGCTACATTGTTCCTTTAAGTGAACATAAAAAGTTTGTAGTGCCTTTCCTGACTGAAGGGGATGTTGAAAAGTTTGTCAATCTTACGAAGGAAGCGGTGGCGGAGCTTAAGGGTTGCCTTGCACAGGCCAAGGAGCACATCGACAGGAAGAGGTATCCTCTTTTGGCTTTAGAGGACATGATGACAAAGCGGGAAGATGTGCAATAATCTGGTGAAATGACAAAAGCTAACTTGCCCTTTACATAGGAGTTTACATAGCCTATAATTTAAAAAGCATCCGGTCAATAAAAATTAAAAGAAGAGACCAAAGATCTAGTCTCTTCTTTTAACTTGCTCAGCTAATTATAGCTCTGTCAGGTGCTGTATCGGCACCTATGGGGTTTGCATGAATTGGTGCATTGCTTACTAAGCCCATTATGGCTGTAGCGCAGTCTTTGCAGATACTCTTACCATTGAAGCTTACCAGTTCTTCAGCATTTCCGCAGAAGAGGCAGGCGGGCACATATTTTTTCAGGATGATTTTGTCTGTGTCTACGTAAATTTCTAGTGGATCTTTTTCTGAGATGCCTAGTGTGCGCCTGAGTTCAATGGGAATTACTACACGCCCTAAATCGTCTACTTTTCGAACAATTCCAGTGGATTTCATTGCATTTCGCCCCCAATGTTAAAAATTCGACATTTACCCCATAAAAACAATACCAGAAATTCCAAAAAAAGTCAATATTTTTTATTTAGGTGGTGAGCCCTTGCTGGAACTTGATCTTAATTTAAGGCAGAAATTTGAGGACGTTGCTAGCAAAATGCGCCTTAGGCTGCAGCAGCGACCTTCCATAAAGGCCTTGCGGGACACGATAGCAGACAGAGGCATTGGCACCTTCAGGGGAAGCCAGAAGCTAGACACACAAAATTTGCTGCAAGTTGTCGAAAAAGGCAAAATAGTGGGAGTGGACGGTTCCACCAACAGCTCAAAGGGCCCCTTTCCATACATAATTACCCTGCAGCAGGCCTTAGCCAAACCCTGCTGCAGCGATCCAAAGGGCATAACTGAGACCGATGCTCTGTCACCCCTGACTGTGGAGCCCGTAATTGGCGAAGACGAGTACAGGGAGCTGGTAAAGCGCAACCTGGCATGTCTAGAAGTAAAAGTGGCCCTTAAAGCCATTGAAGAATTTTGGCCAAGGTTGATTTTGCTTGACGGTTCCCTAGTCCGCTATAAGATTGAAGCTCCTCAGCTGTGGGAAAAACTAAAGAGCCGTGCCCTTGATGGGGATATCATACTGGTAGGCGTGGTGGAGGGAATATCCACGAATCTAATCAGCCAATGCTTGAAGGATGAGTTGCCGGAAGTAATTTATTATGCTTCGGATTGGGAAATACTGTTTGGCCTTTTGGATGTTGGGGAAAGGCTGGAAATCGCCCAGGGCCTTTTCAAAGAAGGTTTTCGCACCTTTTTCATGCGCTCTTCCACAGATCCCAAGCCCATCGGCATTGACCTGCTGGAAGAGCAGCAAATATATTTAAGTGAAGTGGCAAACCTGGTGTACACCTTGACCCCCAGGGACAGCCGCGGGATTCCCCTGTGGCTGGATATTGTTGATAAATCCGTCAGGATTACGGATAAGATGATGGAAAGCCTTTTGAGCGCTTATCTGGGCGATGACTACGTGGAGCTCATAAGGCCCAAGCGGGAAAAACGGGAGCTATAGGAGGAAAGCTTATGCAAGTTGTTGGTCTCACGACACCCCATGAAGTATATGTGGCCTCAAAGGACAGGAAGTTTCGCATAAATGAGCTGTTAGTCATACAAGACCCATACCAGGGCGACCTCATAGGAGAGGTGGTGGAGAGCAATTCCTACAACCGCTTTATTCCCCTTTCAATCGGCAGCGGAATACACGACGGGGATGTGATTGAGTCTTTGAAGCATTTGGGGTATTCCATCAGCGAAGACGAGATAAATATCGGAAAGGTAAAGCTTTTGACAGAAGCCAACTTTCCCATAGTTACCGGCTGCAGCGTGAGGCTGCCCACTTTTGATGAGGTCAGGAGCTATTTGCTGAAAGGAAGGCGGGAAGATGGCCTTTTGCTTGGGGAAATAAAGAACACCGAAGAGACTGCTGCTACCATGGACCACGAGCTGAAGGGCCTTTGCGAAATATATTCCCGGGGACAGCTCTATAAGACCCGGAATGTGCCTTTTTTCCTGGACCTAAGATCATTTCAGCAGTACCCCCATATCGGAGTCTTTGGAGGCTCAGGCTCTGGCAAGTCCTTTGGCCTTCGGGTAATCATGGAAGAAATCATGAAGCACCGTTTTCCGGCATTGATGCTGGACCCCCACTACGAGATGGAGTTTTCCGAAAGGCAGGACGATATGACAGAGGCTAGGGACTTTTCCCAGGACTTCAAAAAGTTCCAAATCGGCGAGCACATAGGGGTAGAGTTTTTAAATTTGTCCAAGAGGGACTTGCTGGCGCTGCTTTCATCGGTGTCGCCCCTTACGGAAGCCATGTCAAGTGCAGTAGAAGAGCTGCACCTTCGGGGAGACACATATTTGAGCTTTTCCAACCGCCTGGAGCTGCTGACGGAAGCCTTAGAAAAGGGAAGGGCCAAGATTGAACAGGGGTTAAAACAGGATTTGGACCCCATGGAAAAGGATAAGTTAAGCAAGATGAAAGAGCTCCTTGAAAAGTATCAGAACATCCCGCTGCCTTCGGTGCAGGGAATTGCCTGGAGGCTAAGGCGGCTTTACAATTCAGGCCTTTTTAGCCATGACATAAAGCCCGTAAAGGAAGCCATGATGCAGGGGAAACTGGCGGTAGTCCAGGGGCCCATTTGGCTGCTGCAGGTATTTTCCACATACCTTTTGTCAAACCTTTACAGGCTGCGCCGGGATTACAAGGATGGAGAGTTAAAGGGAGAAGCAGGGGGTGAGTACTTCCCGCCCTTTATCATTGCCACCGATGAAGCCCACAATTTTGCTCCCAAGGGGAGAGATGCCGCTACAAAAGGCATAATCACCGAAATTGCCCAGGAGGGGCGAAAGTACGGGGTGTTTTTGGTGCTGGCAACCCAGCGGCCCACGCTGCTGGACGAGACGGTTACCGCCCAGCTCAATACCAAGATAATATTTAGGACCGTCAGAGCATCGGACATTGCCACCATAACCGAAGAGACGGATATAAAGGCGGAGGAAGCCCGGCGGCTGCCCTACCTGCCCTCCGGCGACGCTTTCGTGTCATCGCCCCTATTTGGCAGGACCGTGGCAATTAGGGTGCGCTACCCCCACACCAGGAGCCCTCATACTCAAAATCCCTTGGATGAGATACAGGTGCAGCGGGAGAGTGCCGAAGATAAGCTGTTTGAGTCTATAAAGCCCCATCTGCCCATATATGCGGCAAATTTCGCCCGGGCAGTGGAAGATATAAACGGCGCCACGGGCCAGCACTATGAAGTGAGGACCTTAAAGGAGGCCCTGGAAGCTTTAGTTGAAAAAGGCAAGCTGAAGAAACAGTCAAGTCCATTGGGAGATATATACTTAGATGCGGATTTCTAGTGTTCGGGCAGCTTCAGCGCCACTCATCTCAAAAATTTGTGCGCAGCTTAAATACGTGAGCGCTTGCAGCCAAAAATTTTTGATAGATTTGCAAATGACTAAAAAGGGCATGGAAACCCTACAACTCCCCGGCAAGTAGACAGACGAAATATAAAAATAATTATGGCGTCAACCATCTTTTGGCTGGCGTCATTTTTTTGCGGTTTTGCTTTGGCATTTTATGCTCTTTTTCATTTTCCCATAAGCGGCTTATGAAGTGTCATTGCGTATGATTTTATAATATTTTTGCAATAACCTGCCCACATTACCCTGATAAGGCACCCATGAACTTTTCAAAAGTTGCCGCACTATAAGTTAGCGGGAGGTTCGATGACCCTTCGGTTTTTCGCTTCAAATTTATTCAATTTATATATTCTATAGGCATTTGCCACAATTATGGTATAATTCAGTAAAAGAGGACATTTGTCCTTTCTTTTGCAGGTAAATTATTTTACCATATGAGGTGAAAATGGTGGATGTTAAAGAAATAGTGAATGTCAATTATAAAATGTTTAAGGAGTGCCCCTACGACATATTAAATCAGTTCGAATTAAAGAGATACCCTAAGGGGTACATCATCTGTCATCAGGACCATGTATACGAATATTTTTACGTTATTGCCGAAGGTCTGGTCAACATATACAGGATTTCTGAAGAAGGGAAAAAGTACTCCCAGGCCATCTACCAAAAGGGCGACTACTTTGGAGAGCTGGAGGTTTTTAGCAACAAACCCTATGTGTGTTCCGTAGAAGCCATAACGGAGGCAAAAGTGTTGCGGATTTCCCGACACCACTTTTTGCGATGGGTGGAGCTGGACAAAAACTTCCTGCTGTACCTGATAAACACCCTGTGTGACAGCTTTTACAGGCTCTCAAAAAAGGCCGGAGAGGACACCCTGTACCCTTTAAAGTATCGCATATGCAATTTTATCTTGCGCAGTGTTGGACATAAAAGCTTGGGCAACAAACATGTGGAAATTCCCTTTGACAGGGAGCGGCTGAGCGAGCAGTTTGTAGCTACCACCAGAAGTATTAACAGAATTTTAAAACAACTGAAGGAAAAAGATATTATCGATATTAAGAACAAGTCCATAATTGTTAAGGACTTAGAGGGCCTAAAAAGAGAAGAGGACATCCTTTAATAACAAATTGGAATACAAAAATCAAATTAAACAAGGGGGATTGGTTTATGAAAAAGGCAATAGCTGCATTGCTTGTCTTGCTGCTGATTGCGGGTATATTCTTGACCGGCTGCGGCAAGACCCAAGATGCACAAAATCAGCAGCAGGAGGCGCCGGCAGAACCAGGGGAAGAAACACAGGAGCCCTTAAAGGTTGCCCTGGTGCTGTCGGGAGGGTTAGGCGACCGCTCCTTTTACGATTCTTCTCATGAGGGCTTTGAGAGGGCCAAGAAGGAGTTGGGCGTTGTAGGTAGCGTCTTAGAATGCAGAAACGATCCATCCCTTTATCAGGACCAGTTGATTCAGGCGTCAGAAAATGCGCAGGTAGTTGTGGTGGTAGGGTACGAGTTTTATGATGTGATTCAGGAAGTTGCCCAGGAGTACCCCGATGTCCAATATATCTATCCGGACAACGTGGTAGAAGGATATGACAACATAACCAGCATTACTTACATGGAAAATGAGGGGACCTTTTTGGCAGGTGCCTTGGCGGCCATGCTCACCCAGGAAACTTCCATAGAAGGCATCAATGAGGAAAAAATTATCGGAATGGTGGGCGGCGTGGATCTCCCCGTAATTCGCAACTTCCAGGTAGGCTATGAAGCAGGAGCCAAGTACATAGATGAGGAAGTTAGAGTTGAAACCATTTACGCAGGGGACTTTGAAGACCCGGCAAAGGGTAAGGAATGCGCCCTAGCCCTCTACTCCAAAGGTGCTGACATCGTATTCCACGCTGCCGGCAAGACTGGAGAAGGTGTCTTTGAAGCTGCAAAAGAGGTCAAGGCCTATGCCATAGGCGTAGATTCTGACCAAAGGTACATTAACCCGGACGTGATAGTTGCCAGCATGATTAAGGGCGTCGGGCTCTCGGTCTTCGAAACCATAAAGAAGATCACGGAAGGCAGCTTCGAGCCGGGCAAGGTCATCTACTACGGCATCAATGAAGGCGGTGTGGATATAGGTTACGGCACCCCGGACATGAAGCAGATTGTGCCCGATGAAATTAAGGCCAAGGTGGAAGAAATAAAGGCAAAGGTAAAGAGCGGCGAAATTAAGGTGCCTACAGCAAAATAAAATGCCATGTAGAGGAGGAGTAAGTTTTTACTTCCTCCTTTTTTAAAGAAAAGGATTAAGGCAGGTGCTAGCGATGCAGGACAGCATAATCAAACTTGTGGGAATCACCAAGGTCTTTCCAGGAGTTGTGGCAAATGACAATGTGAACCTGGATATAAGGGAAGGGGAAATACACGCCATCGTCGGCGAAAACGGTGCCGGCAAATCCACCCTTATGAAAATAATATATGGCCTGTACCAACCCACGGAAGGTCAGATTTACATAAGGGGCCGCCTTTTAAACGTGTCCAATCCTCAAGTTGCAATCAGTCACGGCATAGGCATGGTGCATCAGCACTTTATGCTGGTGCCTTCTTTTACTGCGGCAGAAAACGTAGTCCTTGGAGGCGAGCCCCGCAGAAGGGCAGTCTTTATGGATTTTCATGAGGCAGTTAGAATAACCAAAGAACTTTCCGAAAAGTACGGCCTATACGTGGACCCTTATCAGAGGGTGGAAGACCTGTCGGTGGGCATACAGCAGCGCATTGAAATTTTGAAGGTGCTTTACAGAGGTGCAGATATATTAATTTTGGATGAGCCCACTGCAGTCTTAACTCCCCAGGAAACCCAAGAACTCTTTGCCATCCTGCGGCGGCTGGTGAGTGAGATGGGCAAGACCATTATCATCATCACCCACAAGCTTCAGGAAGTGCTGGAAGTTTCCCACAGGGTCAGCGTCATGCGCAGGGGCAAACTTGTAGGGACTTTGGACACCAAGGACGCCACGGAACAGATACTGGCGGAAATGATGGTGGGCAAGGAAGTGGTTTTCGATAAGTTCCACGCCAACCAGAACATCGGCGACACATTGCTAGAGGTTAAGAACCTTGTAGTAAGGGACAACCGGGGCTTTGTTGCCGTAAACGGTGTCAGCTTTTCCATTGCAGCCGGGGAGATCCTGGGGGTGGCAGGAGTTGAAGGCAATGGCCAGACGGAATTGGTGGAAGCCCTGACGGGCTTAAGAAAGGTGGAGGATGGCAATATACTTGTAAACGGAAGGGACATGGCCAACAGGTCCCCTTCGGCCTTTCGCAAAATGGGGATTTCACACATACCCGAAGATCGGCTCAAAACTGGCCTTGCCGCTGAAGCTTCGGTAAATGAAAATTTAATGCTAGGCTACCAGCATAGAAGGCCCTTTGAAGGCTTTGGGATGAAACTAAACAGAAAGGCCATATTTCAAAAGGCTGACCAGCTCATCCGTCAGTTTGACATTCGGACACCCTCTGGGCATACCAAGGTAAGGAGCCTATCCGGAGGCAACATGCAGAAGTTGGTGGTAGCCAGAGAATTTTCCTTTGATTCTCCCATCCTCATTATTGCTCAGCCCACCCGTGGCCTGGATGTGGGGGCCATAGAGTTTATCCACCGCCGAATAATTGACATGAGGGACGCAGGCAAGGCCATTCTGCTAGTTTCGGCGGACCTGGATGAGATCTTCAGGTTGTCTGATAGAATCGTGACAATTTACGAAGGCAGGATAACTGGAGAGTTTAAGGCTTCTGACGTGACCAAGCAGGAAATAGGCCTTTACATGACCGGCAAAAAACTATCCGCAGCGGGGTGATGCCATGAAGAAGTTACGGCTATTTCAAGATATGGAATACATTCTATCACTTATTTTATCCATTGTCCTGGCGCTGATTATCGGTGCATTGATAATCCTTGCCAACGGCAAAAGTCCAATTGCTGCATACGCGGCTCTGATAAACGGCTCCCTGGGCAGTGCCTATAAGATCGCCACCACCTTTGCCAAAACCATTCCCTTGATTTTGACAGGCCTGGCCACCGCAGTGGCCTTTAGCAGCGGCATATTTAACATCGGCGGCGAGGGGCAGCTCTACCTTGGGGCCTTTGCGGCAGCTTACGTTGGCTTTACTTTCACAAACCTTCCGGGCCTCATAGGGGTACCGCTTGCCCTTGTATTTGCTGCGATTGTGGGCGGATTATACGCATTGATACCTGCCCTACTCAAGGTGAGGCTAGGAATCGACGAAGTCATTACCACAATTATGTTTAACAGCATTGCCACTTTGTTTACAGGGTATCTGGCCAATTATCCCTTTGCGTCGTCCGTGGGAAAGATGGGTGCCACCGAGATGATAGCCCCAGCGTATAAGCTGGCAAGGCTGGTGGCCAGATCCAAGTTACATACTGGTATATTTTTTACTGCCCTTATAGCCCTTTTCATATATTACCTTATGGAAAAGACTTCTGCAGGCTATGACTTTAAGATGATAGGTTTAAATCCCATATTTGCCAGGTATGGGGGAATAAGTGCCGAGAGGAATATGGTCATTGCCATGGTCATATCCGGAGCCCTGTGCGGCATTGCAGGGGCCTTCGAGGTATTGGGGAACCACTACCGTTTCCTGCAGGCCATATCTCCCGGCTACGCCTTCGACGGCATGCTGATTTCCCTCATAGTGAAAAACAACGTGCTAGGGGTTATATTCATGTCCGTATTCTTCGGCATGCTCAAAACCGGCTCCATTGCCATGGAGTATGAAACGGCAATTCCTTCGGAACTGGTCTCGGTCATACAGGCTATTATAATTTTGTTCATTGCCGGGGAGAAGGGCTTTGCCAAAGTCCTGAGGCGAATTTATGCAAAGGAGGGGGCAGGCCAGGATGTTTAGTGAAATCTTTAATATGACGCTTCTGCAAAACACCATAAGGACCGCAACTCCCCTCATTTTGGCGGCCTTGGGCGGGCTGCTCACATCCCATACGGGCATACTGAACATTGGCTTGGAAGGTATGATTTTGCTGGGAGCCTTCTTTGGAGTGGCGGGCAGCTTCTTTTTTGAAAGTTACCTTATGGGGATCCTCTTTGCCGTGGCATCAGGTGTTATCATCGGCATTATATTTGCCCTCTTTGTCATAAAACTTAAAGCCGACGAATTCATAGTAGGCATCGCCATAAACATGTTTGCCGGTGGGCTCACCATGTTTCTTTTAAGGAGCATATTTGGAGTGAAGGGTGCCTTTTCTTCACCCAAAATCCAGCCCCTTCCCGATATATCAATTCCCTTTCTTGACAATATACCGGTAATAAATGTTCTCCTTAATGATCACTCCCTATTTGTGTATGTGAGCTGGATACTGGTTATAGTAACCTACATATTTCTCTACAAGACTCCCTATGGCTTGTGGTTTAGAGCTGCGGGAGAGTTTCCCGAAGCCCTGGATACCGTGGGAATAGATTCAAATAAAATCAAATTTACAAGCAGCATCCTGTGCGGTATCTTTTGCGGCTTTGCAGGGGTTCACCTTTCCCTGGGCTACCTGACTCTTTTTACGGAAAACATGAGCGCAAACCGGGGCTTTATAGCTCTGGCGGCCATCATATTTGGTTCCGCCAATCCTTTGATGACCTATGTGGCAGCACTCATATTCGGCTTTTTTGACGCCCTGGGCATAAGGCTGCAAGGTGTAGGCATTCCGTCGCAATTTACCCAAATGTTTCCGTACATGGTCACTGTGCTGGTGCTGATTGTGGTGGTAAAGAGGGAAAGGGACAAGAAGAAAGCCATATACGCAAGGCAAAAAGCTATAGACAGCAGCCAGACAAAGGCAGCCAGCAAATTGGCAAAATGAGGGGGCAATGGGCATGAAGGATGTGCTGGTATTAGGAGCTGGCTCTGCAGGCTTTTATGCAGCCCTCATGTGCGCCTCAAAGGGCCTTGACGTAGCTTTGATAGAAAAGGAGGGCCTTGGGGGGACCGGCTTTCGCTTCGGTGCCCTGCCGGTAAAAATCCTCCTTGACGGCATAAGGGAAAATCCCGGCATTTCTTTTGAGGAGCTGCAGGAGGACTTTCGCAAAAAGATGGATGAGGTTCGCCGAAAGCTGGAAGCAGACCTTAAAGAAGCCGGCGCAGAAATCATCTTAGGTGAAGGCTGCTTTGTCGGAAGGAATGCAATTTTGGTAAACCGCAAGGTCCTTGAAGCAAAAAACATTGTGATTGCCACCGGCAGCAGGCCGGCCAACTTCCCAAAGGTGTCCTACGGCAACCGTATTTTGACTCATAAGGAAGCTCGTGCACTGGACCGGCTTCCGAAAGACTTGCTCATCTTGGGAGCTAACGTGGAAGGTATAGAATTTGCCGCCATATTTGCCCGCCTGGGTGTAAAGGTTACCGTTGTAGATATGGAAGATGCAATTTTGCCGGGAAATGACTGGGATTTAAAGGCACCGATAATAGACATGTTAAAGTCTTTGAAGGTAGAATTTGTTACGGGATGTAAGGTGACAGGAGTAAGCGAATCCCAAGAAGGAGCAGAAGTGACAGTTGTGACGGGAGAAAAGCTTAAGGCGGAAAGGTGTCTTGTTTGCCTGTCAAGATTGCCTAACATTCCAAAGGGTGCAGATGACATAGGACTGGAATATGACCACGAGGGAATTAAAGTTGACCAGAACTTCCTCACAAATGTGGAAAATGTTTATGCAGTTGGAGATGTAAATGGCCAGTGCCTCATGGGCAGCGTTGCCATAAGTCAGGGCATCAGAGCAGCTCTGCACATACTGGGGCAGCAAGACACTACAAAAGGTGCAAGTTATGAAGGCCTTGCCAGGGCTATATTTACAATTCCAGAGATAGCGGGAGCTGGCCTGCAGGAGTGGGAGCTCAAGGAAAAAGGTATAAATTATCAAGTTACAAGACACCCATTTTCCCGGACATGGCGCGGGATTTCCAAGGGCTACAATGATGGCTTCGTAAAAATACTGGCAGATGATGTTGGAAGGATACTAGGGATATGGATGGTGGGCAGAGACGTTTCGGAAATGGTAGGCCTTCTTGATGTCTTGCTTAAGCGAGAGCTTTCAGTTGGGGAGATATTAAACAGCTTTTTTGTGCATCCCAGTTTGTCGGAGGCCTTGCTGGATGCTGCGCTGAAACTGATATGACGGCTCAAGCTAAGGGTATTGATCACATCACTGCATCTTAAATACTTACTTTAACTTTTTAATCTTTCAGCGGATGACCTTCTTGAACAAATCAGGCTAGTACCTTGCAAAGAATTGAAATTTTGCGGTACGGCTTTTATATAAAAAAGCAGAATATTTTAAGGGGGTATTGTTATGCTTCAGCCACACATACTTTGCAAGAAGGGCGATGTAGCAGAAAACGTAATTTTGCCTGGAGATCCCCAGCGTGTCTTGAGAGCTGCCGAGTTTCTGGATGAAGCCAGAGAAGTGGCATTTAACAGGGAATTTAGGACCGTCACGGGAAAATATAAAGGTGTGCCAATAACCATTACGTCCACAGGCATAGGGGGTGCGTCCTGTGCCATCGCCGTAGAGGAACTGATAGCCTGTGGCGGAAAAAATTTCATCAGGATAGGCAGCGCCGGTGCCCTGCAGCCCGGAATCAATATAGGTGATCAGGTTATTCCGATTGCTGCCGTAAGGGAAGAGGGAGCCTCCAAGATGTACGTCCCGGAAAATTACCCTGCAGTGGCTGACTTTAAATTGGCCAGCTACGTAATTGAAACTGCCAAACAATTGCAATATCCCCATGTGTCGGGTTTGGTAAGAAGTCACGATAGCTTCTACAGCGACCGGCAGGAGGAGATAGTAAGCTTTTGGGGCAGCAAAGGTATTTTAGCATCGGACATGGAGACGGCAACCCTCTACACGGTGGCCCGCCTGCGGGGAGCTAGGGCGGCGTGCATTCTCAACGTAGTGGTTTCCAGAGGTGACAGCATAAAGGAAGGCATAAACCAATATCAGACCGTTGAAGGACCTGCCAAAGAGGGCGAAAGGCGGGAAATCATATTGGCCCTGGAGGCCCTGAAAGCTTTCAGCACAGCAGAGGAAGGATAACAAAGTGACAGACGACCTAAACCATATTAGGTCGTCTGCTTTATGTAAGCTTGCCGGCTTGGTGGGGGGCTTTTGGCCCTTATAACATCTTGGACAAGCCTCTGCAAACTTTAAGCTTACTCACCTATGATTTTTACCAATACCCGCTTTGGCCTTTTGCCGTCAAATTCGCCGTAAAATATCTGTTCCCAGGGGCCAAGATCCAGCTTGCCATTGGTTACTGCTACAACTACCTCCCGGCCCATGATGGTGCGCTTAAGATGGGCATCGGCATTGTCCTCGAAGGTGTTGTGCCGATACTGGCTGTAGGGCTTTTCCGGAGCCAGCTTTTCCAGGAAGACTTCAAAGTCGTGATGTAGACCGCTCTCGTCGTCATTGATAAACACACTGGCGGTTATGTGCATGGCATTGCACAAAAGCAACCCCTCTTTTATTTGGCTTTCCCTAAGGCATTCCTCTACCTGTGGTGTGATGTTAATGAATTCCCTTCGATTTTTGGTTTCAAACCAAAGTTCCTTGCGGTAGCTTTTCACGCAAACACCTCCAGTTTTTTTATTATTATACCATAAGGCTATTCTAAGCAAATTCATTAGAGCTATCTACCTGATACAGACTTGACATTATTTTCGCAATCTAAACAAAATTACATTAAATTTCATTATGGCATTTGTCCGATAATTATATTTAATTTTTACACAAATCCTCAAATTTACTAAATTAATTCACATTTGACAATTATTAGTATTAATACTAAAATATAACTAAAACGGTTTAGTAAAACGTTTTAGTAAAATAAAGGGGATTGGAACAGTCATTATGGGAATTACAATTAGAGATATTGCTAAAAAAGCCGGTGTATCCATTACTACCGTATCGAAGATAATCAATAAAAAAGATGAAGACATAAGCGATGAGACCAGAGAAAAAGTGATAAAAATTATCAATGAATACAATTATGTGCCTAGTGCGTTGGCTACAGGCCTAGTTACTAAGAAAACCAATACCATTGGCCTGCTGGTG
>ENA-OWPA01001548-OWPA01001548.1-bioreactor-metagenome-genome-assembly--contig:-NODE-1548-length-14491-cov-3.370751_pt1 | contig 14491 bp, 9 predicted proteins | sample MGYA00238139_ERZ651803 | MGnify/ENA primary metagenome ERZ651803 (study PRJEB26909, sample SAMN07631231) | bioreactor metagenome | isolation source: Switchgrass digestor | place: USA: Dartmouth...
TTCCTTTAAGATAATGGAAGAATTGAGCCGGCGGCTGGAAAGAGCGGAAAATCTTATAGAAAAAATAAATTTGACTTCAGTGGAACAGCGCTTGGCAGAAGCGCTTTTAAACATGTCTGCAGGGAAAAATGAGGTACAGCTGAATATGACTAAAGGCGATTTTGCCTCTCAAATCGGAATGACTCAGGAAACCTTAAGCAGAAAACTCACATCATTTCAAGAGGAGGGACTTATCCAGCTAAAAGGTCACAGAAAAATTATTATTCTGGACAGGGACGGTTTGGAGAAAATCATATCAGTGTAACACTACAGCTTAATCAACAGGACATTGGGCGAGTACTTATTGCATATAAAATAATATATTGATTAACTGTTGACATTGTTTTATAATATACTTTAATATTACTATTTTATGTAGACAGTAGTTGTATGTAGGATGGCTTGTTAAGAATTTAATAATATTATTGAGAATATACAATGCATTTGCTGTACGGTAGAACGGGAGGAAAGAAAAATGCCTATCACTGAATTTTTATCGCGTAATGCCAAATTATATGGAAATGAAAAATGTCTTACCGAAATTAATTTGGATCTCCAGAAGAGCCACAATGTCATATGGCGCGAGTATGAACTTATTGAAAACAACCCTGCAGGTGAATACCGTCGGGAAATGACTTGGCGCGTCTTTGATGAAAAAGCTAACCGATTGGCAAATTTACTGATTAAAAGAGGAATAAAAAAGGGAGATAAGGTAGCAATCCTTTTAATGAATTGTCTGGAATGGCTGCCGATTTACTTTGGAATATTGAAGGCAGGAGCTGTTGCAGTACCGCTGAATTTTCGCTATACGGCTGAGGAAATAAAGTATTGTCTTGATTTATCTGATTCCTGTGCTTTAATTTTTGGACCGGAGTTTATAGGCAGATTAGAAGCGATATATGACCAAATTCCAAAAGTGAAAATGCTTTTGTTTGCAGGAGAAGGCCGGCCAAGTTTTGCCGAAAGTTACGATCGTCTTACTGCTAATTGCTGTTCTGAAGATCCGCAAGTTGAGATTACTGACGACGATGATGCTGCAATATACTTTTCATCGGGAACTACTGGATTTCCAAAAGCAATTTTGCATGCACACAGAAGTCTTGTGTCTGCATGCTATACTGAAAGCATGCATCATGGGCAGACGCGTGAAGATAATTTCCTGTGCATACCGCCTCTTTATCATACCGGTGCAAAGATGCATTGGTTTGGTAGTTTGATTAGCGGCAGCAAAGCTGTACTGCTTCGTGGAATTGAGCCAGAATGGATACTTAGGACAATTTCAGAAGAAAAGATTACAATTGTGTGGCTGTTGGTTCCCTGGGCACAGGATATTTTGGATGCAATTGAAAGAGGGGACGTAAAACTGGAAGATTATGAACTTTCCCAGTGGAGACTGATGCATATTGGCGCACAGCCGGTTCCTCCCAGTTTAATTCACCGATGGAAAAAGTATTTTCCTAACCATCTTTATGATACTAACTATGGTCTGAGTGAATCTACGGGTCCAGGTTGTGTTCATTTAGGTGTTGAGAACATTCATAAAGTTGGTGCTATAGGGATACCCGGTTATAATTGGGAAGCGAAGATTGTTGATGAAAACGGACACCCTGTCCCTCAGGGAGAGATTGGCGAGCTGGCTGTTAAGGGTCCTGGTGTTATGAAATGCTATTATAAAGACCCTAAAGCGACTGCTGCGGTACTTAAGGATGGATGGTTATTTACCGGTGACATGGCAAGAATGGATGAAGACGGATTTATATATCTGGTAGACAGGAAAAAAGATGTGATTATTAGCGGTGGAGAAAATATATATCCTGTTCAAATCGAAGATTTCCTCCGTGCCCATGAAGCCATCAAGGATGTAGCAGTAATTGGACTGCCGGATAAGCGCCTGGGTGAAATAACTGCTGCAATCATAGAATTAAAACCAGGTTATAACTGTACGGAAGATGAAATAAGACAATTTTGTATTTCTTTGCCGCGTTATAAACGACCAAAGAAAATAATATTTGATAAAGTTCCACGCAATCCTACCGGAAAGATTGAAAAGCCTCGGTTGAGAGAAAAGTATGGAGCAGTAAGTCTGGTTGCGGTACAAACGGAAACAAAAGTATAAATAAGGGAAAGTGGGTTTACATATTATATTTCTCAATACATTCTGTTCAGTGTGATATACTGTTTCGTACAGCAATAAAAAATGCTTTAAGGCCATAAAAAGGTCAATGTATTATATTTTACTTTTTGTAAAAAATAAAAATATAGTACATTGACCTTTTTTTATCAATGTGCTAGCATTAAGACATGAGAATGTTATAATTTTAACAAACATAAAAACATATATAAATCTTTATTTTATAGATCTATATATGTTTAATAAAGAATGTTTAATAAATGCCTAATAAATAAAACTATTAATAAATATAACTATTAAGGAGATGTAAACATGGCAAAAAACGGTATATTTGATTTGACAGGCAGGGTAGCAGTAGTAACAGGCGCTTCATCAGGCTTGGGTGTACAGATGGCAAAAGCTTTGGCACGCCAGGGAGCAGATATAGCAATTCTGGCACGTCGTAAGGAGAAACTTGAGGCTGTTGCAGAGGAGATCAGAAAAATAGGTGTAAAGTGTCTCCCTGTTCAGTGTGATGTAACAGACACTGAGGCCGTTAAAAAAGCTGCAGATCTTGTAGAAGCCGAATTCGGAAAAGTGGATATTCTTATAAACAATGCCGGCAGTGGCGATACAGGGCCTGCTGAAGAAATGACAGACGAAACCTGGGAACATACCTTGAACGTGGATTTAAGCGGAGTCTTTAAAGTTGCTCGTGAATTTGGCAAAAAAATGATTAAGAATAAGTATGGACGTATAATAAACATTGCTTCCATGTACGGACGCGTTGGAAATACAGCCCTTCCCAGTTCGGCATATCACGCAGCTAAGGGCGGCGTTGTCAACTTAACCAGGGCACTTGCTGCAGAATGGGCTAAGTATGGAATCACTGTCAATACTATATGCCCGGGCTATTTTGAAACAGAGTTAACTGTAGATACCCTTAATACCGAATATTTCACGAACTACATGAAGGCAACAGTACCCCTTGGACGCTATGGCAGGGAAGGCGAATTGGATTCAACCGCTGTTTATCTTGCATCTGATGCTTCATCATATGTAACAGGTGTGGCTATTCCTGTTGACGGCGGATACACCTGCGTATAGATGTATAAATTTATTGTTAAAATGCTTATTCAAAGAGAACATTAATAGGCAAAAATAGAATTATATAAGTTCGAAAACTCCTTGTTAAACAAGTAATTGTTTATTGCAATAACTTATTACTGACAAGGAGTTTTATTTTTGGTGGTTTTTGTAGTTGTTTTTGGCAATTGATTTTCAAAAAGCTATATACAACAATGCAATATTCAATAATACCATGTTGAAAAAAATGCTAATTTGATATAAACTATAGCTATTGGATAGATTTCTTAAATTTAGAAAAGTATTTGTCATATTCAATATTATATATTTCTGATTGAGGTATATTACTGGAATATAATAGTGAGATATTAGTGAAATACAATATATAAGATATATTATTAAGATTAATAAGAAATATTGGTACTGTATATTACACTATTCCATAGAAGAATTATCGTAAAGAAGAGATATATATGAGACTGTTTCCGTTTAAAAACAAACTTTTTCTTTCATATGCGGCTATAATTATTATCACTGTTTTTATCTTTACAATGGCACTGGTGATGCTTACTGCTCCTTTGAACCGGGAGATAGAACTCAAACATCAGACAAGCATTTTTGAAAACAATTTAAAGGAGTTGGGAAATATTCTGTCCAATATGGAGTTTTTGGTGCAACAGGTTGCGTACAATACCGAAATCCTGAATTGTTTTGCAACATTAAGTAATGATTGGAATATGTCAAATTATTTTACTCAGGACTTAACCCAGTCCATCAGAATAAGCAGTATACTGCAGGATATTAACGGTGTGCAGTCTTTTGCATCGCGTATTATTCTCATGAATCACTTGGGAGATTACATAAGTGCAGGTACACTGTATGAGCTTGATGAATATGTAAATGATTTTATAAGAAGTTCTAATGCAAATACACTTTATGATGAACTAATTGATAATGAAAACAATACAATTTTTCGCAGCCGTCACAAGGATTACTTGTCTAATAATCCAAATGTCCAGTTAATTTCTCTGAAGCGTGCTTTAAAAATATCTGGTGTTTCTAAAATATACGGTATTGTTGAAGTTGAGATAGACATAAGAAAAATTGCTAACTTTTCCTTCTGGGAAGATAGTGATAGTGAGTATTATTTACTGGATGAGAACGGAAAGTTAATTTATCCGATTTTAGAAGAAGACAAAGCTATTTCAGAATTATACTCCTATGTAAATAAGAGGCTGAAATATGGCGGTATATCATCTTTTGAAATGGATTATAAGGGAAAAAATATTATAGCAACAGCCGCCCATGCACAGCCATCCAATTGGATTCTATTACGCATTTTTCCATCATCCAAGTTATCACATCCCTATATAAAAAATTATTTGTCAATAGCTTTTGGCGGACAGATATTACTTGTTATACTTCTTGTTATTATTTACTATCTTGTGGACCGTCTTACCAGTCCATTGCGGGCTTTAGCAACTTCTGTACGTAATGTCAGATATCAAAATATGCGTATAGAAATGGATGAAACACAGCAAAAGTATTCAACAGAAGAGCTTGAAGCTCTTAATACAGCTTTTCATAACATGTTAACACGCTTAAACAAATCTTTCAGAGCCGAAATGCATGCCTATATGAGAGCGCTGCAATCTCAGGCGGATCCTCATTTTCTGTATAATATGCTGTCTGTAATCATTGCTTCCAGTGAAGCCCATGGAGATGAACAAACTGTTAACATGTGCCTGAAATTGACAGCAATGCTTCGATATATTGCAGACTTTGATGAATATCTTGTAACGCTAAAGGATGAAATAGAGCATACAAAAAATTATCTGGCATTAATGAAAGATCGTTATGAAGATATGTTAAGTTACGAGATTGAGGTGGATGAAGGGATAGAACAGGTTATTGTACCAAAACTTGTTGTTCAGCCACTTGCTGAGAACTGTTTCAAGCATGGATTTAAGGGACGCCCTCCATGGCACATATTCATAAAAGCAACTGTAGAAAAAGATCGCTGGAGCTTGATAGTTAGAGATAATGGAACGGGAATAAGTGAAGAAACGATTTCAACTATAAAAGAAAGGCTGGAATATTATAAAAATGATGTTGCTGTCGGCTATTCACAGTTAAAAATAGGGGGAATGGGACTATTAAACACTTTGCTGCGCCTAACGCTACTTTATGAAGAGCCTTTTAGATATTATATCGGAAATAGTGATGAAGGTGGAACAATAATTGAGATAGGAGGTTCCTTGCATGATTCGTATAATGATAGTGGAAGACGAGCCACCTACGCTGAGGCGAATTAAAAACATGATCGAACGATGTGATCCAGCATTTGAGGTGGCATTTACTGCAACGGACGGGGCTATGGCTTTGGAGTACATGGCACAAGACCCATGTGACGTGGTATTTACAGATATAAGAATGCCAGAGATGGACGGACTGGAACTTATGAATGAAATTCGGGTAAAGTATCCTGATTGTATTGTTGTGGTTTTATCAGGATATAAAGAATTTGATTATGCAACACATGCCATGCGCAACCAGGCGATTGATTACCTGCTGAAGCCGGTATCGGAAGAAGACATGAGAAAGATTCTGAATAAGGTAAAAACTTTATATTTGCGTTCCAGCTGGGATAAAAAGAGCAACACTTTAGCTGCACATTTAAATCGTTCGATAATTGCAAATGCTTTTCACGGCACGGGCAATAGAGATTCACTTGGCGTTTTTCTGGTAAATTTGGGGAGTGTGTTGGCTCATGAAACATTCTTTTTATCGGATAGTTGCTGGGAACATACAGACTTGTCAGTTATTTATGAACTGATTGAAAGTTTTATGGAAAACAACTGCACGTTCTTTATTGAATTTGCAGGTGATAGCCCTAGTGAGAGAATTTTTGTTTATCAAAGCAGCAAGGCTAACCCTTCGGTGTTGGTAAACAGAGTGCATGAACAAATTATGTCAGTTTCACCAATACCGGTTTTCAGTGCTTGCCTGACTGAGGAAATAGAATTATCAGAAGTAAGGGATATTATTGCCAAACTCAGAAATTACTTAATACATAAAGCCAGAATAGGGCAGTCGCTCTTTTTGCCTATCGAAATAAATACTTTTAAAAAAATTTCTCTCGAGCAGGAATATTTCGATGCGGAAGAGGTTCAAAAAGTCTATGAATTATTTAAAACAGGGGGGTTCAAACAGGCAACTCCATATGGAAATGAGCTTTTCCAGCGATTCGAAAAAGAAAACTGGACACATTTTCGTATTTATAAACTTTTTATGAAAGCTGTGTCCCTTTTTGAAATTGAAGCTGAAAAAAGTTTCCATAGGTCTTTCTCACAATTTGAAAGTGGCGTTATTAATGCAGTTTGCCATGCAACATCAATTGAAGATTTAAAAAGTCGGTTATGCTCAATTGATGAATTGACAACTAATCCGGTTGAGTATAGTCAAAAAAATGCGGGAAATAAAATTGCTTACAGTGTTAAAAGGTATCTAGAGGAGTCCTTTACACAAAAGGGCATAACTACACAGGTTATTGCTGAGGAATTCGGGTATGTTCCTGGATATATAAGCCAGCTGTTTAAGCAGAATTTTGGAATGTCACCAATGAACTACCTAACTAAACTACGTGTGGAAAAAGCAAAGGAGTTAATGAAGGAAAATCCGGATATCTTGATAAGTGAAGTAGCAGAGAGCGTAGGTTTTTTAAATCAGCATCACTTTTCACGTATTTTTAAAAAATATGAAGGTATGTGGCCAAGCAATTTTAAATCATTAGGCTTATAATGGAAAGGGAGACAAACAATGAAAAGGGTATTGGTACTCTTACTTATGTGCCTGCTTCTGGTGAGCTGTAATACAATTAATTATGAAGTATCTAATAAAGAAGAACCCTCTCCTGATGCAGAACAGTCATGTTATGCACTTGTTGTGAAAGACATTGATAACCAGTATATGCATACTATGTTCAGAGGATTTAAAATAGCATGCGCAGAGATGGGAATTGATGCAATAATGCTGGGACCGGATAAAGATTCTAATGTTAACCAAAGTCAGCTGATTAGTGAGCTGATTGAAAAGAAAATTGATGGAATTGCAGTAGCTGCAAACAATAGCAATGAAATTAAATCAGATTTACAAAGGGCTATTTCTTCTGGTATAGCGGTAGTTTCTCTTGACTCACCTGTTTATCCTGAAGACAGAAGTGTTCACATTCAACAGGCATCTCCGGAGATAATCGGAAGAATCTTGATCCAGGCTGGCGCGGAAATGATTAATAATGAGGGTGAAATTGCAATTCTTACCACAACTGAGACTATGCCCAATCAAAGGAGCTGGGTTAATTGGATGTTGCGTGAACTGAATGAAAACAAAGAAAAATACTCAAATATTCAATTGGTTGAAGTTGCATATGGACATGATAATGAAACAGTTTCCAAGTATAAGACCAGAGAACTTTTAAAAAAGTATCCTGATTTAAAACTTATTATAGCACCTACTGTTGTTGGAATTCGGTCAGCTGCTGAAGTAATATTTGATGAAAAGTCCTCAGTAAAGGTTACGGGGCTGGGACTGCCGTCTGAAATGGAAAAGTATATCAACTGTGGAATTTGTCCATGGATGTATTTGTGGAATCCTTCTGATTTGGGATATTTGGCTGCTTATGCTATTTATGCATATCAGACGGGTACCTTCACTGGAAAGGAAGGCGATATTTTTGAGGCCGGTTCCCTGGGAAACAGAATTGTTACATCCAGTGAAGATGGTGGAACAGAAATTGTTTTGGGAAAACCACTGATGATTTCAACTACTAATGTTTCCATGTGGAAAGAAGTTTTCTAGTTGAAGAAAAGACGGAAATATATGCATTTTCACAGTGGACAATCGAAAGATTGTCCGTTTTTATTTTTTATAAAGTTTTTAAAAATAGATACAAGCATTTGCATTTTAGACATTGAGAAATAAATTGATGGATTGATATAATTAAATCATCAAAATTAATTTATGTCGACTGATTTATGTAAACTTGCATATATGCAAAAATATTTAATTCTATTTAATTAATAATGTTTATTTTAATAATGTTTATTTGACTATCAAGTGTAAAGAGACTGAAAAGTTTGAAACATATATTTCATTTGTTGAACAGGCAGATGAATTACAAGCAATATTGCATGATTCATTGAACGAATATGTACAAGAGGTCTATCCAGTTATCTCATCATTGCTGACTATAGCTGATGTTGAAGTGACGAATCATGGAAGGAAGGGATATTGATGGCCTACATAGAATTAAGAAACATTACCAAGAGCTTTTATGGAGTGAAAGCTCTATCTGATGTAAGTCTGTCTTTTGAAAAGGGAGAAGTTCATGCCGTAGTAGGGGAAAATGGAGCAGGAAAGTCCACAATTATGAAAATCCTCGGTGGCATATATTTTGCTGATAGTGGAGAGATTTGGATTGATGGCAAAAAAAGAAATATTAATAGTGTTCAGGATGCTATAAACAACGGTATCAGTGTAGTTTACCAGGAATTGAACCTAATGCCGTATCTCACGGTAGCTGAAAACATTTTTCTATATAATTTGCCTGTTTCAAGATTAATGGTTGAGAAAAATAAGCTGAATCAGCAGGCAGCTCAACTACTGAAGGAAATGGAGCTGGATATTAAACCGAATGAACTTGTCAGCATGCTTAATGTTTCTCAACAGCAGATGGTTGAGGTTGCCAAAGCACTTTCTCGAAACTCAGATATCATTATCATGGATGAGCCTACTGCAGCCTTGAATAATAAAGAAGTTGAAACACTTTATCGCATTATCAGAAAGCTCAAAAGTCAAGGCAAAACAGTTATTTACATATCTCACAGACTAAAAGAAATATTTGACTTATCAGACAGAGTATCAATTCTAAGAGACGGAAATTATATAGGTACATATAACACTAAAGATATCGATCAAAAAACGCTGGTAGAGAAAATGGTAGGCCGTGAGATATCCAGTTTTTACACTACCTCAAATCACGAGCCCGGAGAAGTCGTGCTGGAGGTAAAAAATCTTTGTAAAGAAGGATATTATAAGGACATTTCCTTTAAGTTACGAAAAGGTGAGCTTCTCGGTATCGCCGGACTTATGGGCTGTCACAGAGAAGAAATCGTCAAATCCATCTATGGTCTTATGCAGCCAGACTCCGGTGAAATTCTGCTGCATGGGAAACCTATCAGTCCAAAGTCCCCATCAGAAGCTCTTAAACTCCATATAGGCTATGTTACCGAAGACCGCAAGAACTCCGGTATTTTTGGACTGATGACAGTAAGAGAGAATCTAACAATAAGTGTTTTAAAATCTTTATCCAAATTTGGTATTATCTCTGGCAAAGCTGAACAAAAGCTGCTGGATGAATATACAAAAAGGATGAACATGAAATACAGCAATGCCTTTCAACGAATTAACAGCCTGTCGGGAGGTAATCAACAGAAATTTTTATTGGCCCGGGCTTTGGCAAGAGGCTGTGAAGTGCTGATTATGCTTGAGCCTACACGCGGTATTGATGTAGGTGCAAAGGCGGAAATATATGCAATGCTGGAAGAGCTGGCAAAACAGGGATTAGCTATTATTGTTGTGTCTTCTGAATTACCTGAGATTATAAGCATTTGTCATAGAACGCTGACAATATTCCAGGGAACCCTCACCGGAGATATTCCTAAGGAAAAGATGGAAGAAGCGTTTATTATGCAATGCGCTACAGGCAATACAACCTGTTTTGAGGGGAGGAATTAGTTTTGGGCATTAATGTAAAAAAGTTCTGGCATATCTGGGACAAAATCGGAGTACTGTTCATTCTGGTTGTGGTTGCTATTGTATTTGGTATTATAGATAGCCGTATTATTGAAGTGCCACAGTTACTGGATGCCATTTCACGTGCGTCAATCACAGGTGTTGCTGCGGCTGGAATGACCTTTGCAATATGCGCCGGCGGGTTTGACCTTTCAGTAGGTTCCATACTTTCATTGATTGCATGTATCCTTGCCATGAATATGGCGGAAGGAATGAACCCATGGCTGGTAATGTTTATAGGTATTGTAGTAGGATGCATTTGCGGTATCATCAATGGTTTGATTATCACTAAACTCAAAATACAGACATTCGTCGCAACTTTGGCAACTCAAATGGCATTTGCAGGTGTTGCTCTGGTTTACACAAAAGCAGTGGCTAAGAACATTCCGTTGAAATATGGAGCAACTATCAGATATCTGTATTCAGGAAAATTATTAGGAATAATACCAATGCCGGCTGTTATTCTGGTAGTAATTTTTGCGATTTCATATTGGGTTTACAAACAAACACCTTTCGGAGTAAAAGTCAGAGCTATTGGTTCAAATGAAACTGCAGCCCGTGCAACAGGAATTAAGGTTGACAGAATAACTATTCTCGTATTTATCGTTACTGGTGTGACAGCAGCTTTATCAGCCATCTTACAGGTTGCCAAGCTGTCAGTAGGTGACCCTAATGTAGGTACGGGATGGGAGATTAATCCTATTACTGCGGTTATCCTTGGCGGTACTCCTCTTTCCGGAGGAAAAGGTAACATTTGGGGAACGCTGATAGGCGCAATTCTGGTAGAGTTCGTAAAAATGGGATTGAACATACTTGGTGTAGGTGAAGCAGGTCAGAAGCTGGCCATAGCAATAGTTCTTATCTTTGCATTGACTATTAGTGGAATAAAGTTAATTACACAGAGGGAGGCCAGTTAAATGAAGAAGAAGAGATTCAATATTGATTTCAGAGAGTTAGGTATTCTTTATGCACTGATCATTCTCCTGGTTGTTCTATATGCTACCAATAACACTTTCCGAAGCATGATGATTTACAGGAATATTCTCAGAACAGCAGCAATATATGCTACCTGTGGTATAGGAATGACATTTGCAATAATCAGCGGTGATTTTGACTTGTCAGTTGGTTCACAGATGGCTTTGGGCTCCGTAGTATTTACAACTTTACTAACCTGGGGAGTCCCAATGATTGTAGCAATACTTGGAGTATTGGTTTTGGGAATGATAATGGGTACATTTAACGGCATACTTATTGCAAAAATGCGTATACCTGCATTTATAGCAACCCTTGGTATGTTGATGGCCTATAGGGCTCTAGCACAGATGATTAACGGTTCACCAGTTACAGTAACGAACAAGACATTTCTGTCATTATCTACAAGCAAATTTTTAGAGGTTCCTATTCTATTCTGGATTATGGTTGTAATGGCAATTCTGGGAACAGTTGTATTGAGAAAAACCAAAATCGGAAGAAATACCCTGGCAATAGGAAACTCAAAAGAGGCAGCCAGAATAGCAGGTATCAATGTAGGGAATACACAGATTGCGATATACTTTATCGTGGGCCTGCTGACTGCGGTTGCTACACTGCTGGGTACAGCACGAAATGGCGCATCTAATTACAATAATTTCTCTGGATATGAATTTACAGTAATATCAGCAGTTGTTTTGGGAGGAACAGCTCTGGCAGGAGGTAAAGGAAGCATTTTCACCACAGTGGTTGCATCAATATTCCTGTCAACGCTAAACAGTGCATTACCTACATATGGAGTTAATGCATATGTACAGAAAGTAATAGAAGGCTGTGTATTGATATTCGCATTTTCAATTAATACAATTCGTTCAACATTAAGTGACATTATGCTGAAACGTCGTTCTAACCGTGAACTTAGGGAGAGATTAAAAGGTACATCAATGCAAGCGTGAAGATAATAAAACCATGGTTACTCCCTTTGCCAAATACGGCGAGGTAATAATAAAAAATTAAAAAAGAAAGGGATGGTATTAAAATGAAAAAGTTTCTTGCCATTTTAATGTGCTTGGTTATTGCACTGAGCATGGTTGGCTGTGGTGGCTCTGACAAGAATTCAGAAACTATCGGGACACCAGAGACTTCCAATGCTGCGGAAGAAAATTCAAATACTTCCGATGCAGCGGAAAAAGAAGATTCATCTTCTGATTACAGCGGTTTAAAAATTGGTTGGTCAGTTTACAACATTGCCTACGAATACTTTATTTCCATGGAGCAAGGTGTTGTAGACAAAGCTAAAGAACTTGGAATCGAACTGATCAAACATGACCAGGGCGAAGACGCAACTGAAATGGTTACAGGTTGTGAAAACATGATAGCTCAGGGCATTGATGCACTGGTTATCTCTCCTTGCAAACCTGAATCCATGACACAGATAGTTGCTGCTGCAGACGAAGCAGGCATCCCTGTAGTTATTGTTGATATCGGTACAGGAGACAGCGACTACGATGCATTTATTATATCTGACGTATATGGCGGAGGCCAGATGGCAGGTCGCTACACACTGCAGCTTTTGCAGGAAGCAGGTATTACCGGTAAAGATTATGCCATAATCAAATGTGAAGAATCAGCAGTATACGCAATTCAGCGTGGAGAAGGCTTCAAGAACGTAATGGACGAAGCAGGCTATAACTTCACAACTCAGATTACTGCAAACTCCAGCCAGGACCAGGGCTATAACGCAATGAAAGACATATTGACAGCATATCCTGATGTAGTAGCAGTATACTGTGAAAATGACAAGATGGCAATGGGAGCAGCCAACGCTGTAGAAGAAGCCGGCAAGACCGGAGATATAATAATCATGGGCTTTGACGGAGATGCTGCAGCAGTAGAATTCATCAAGGAAGGCAAAATGGCAGGTACAATAGCACAGGATCCTCACGGCATGGGTGCTAAGGGACTTGAAATTGCAGCAAAACTTGCTAAAGGCGAAACAGTAGAATTTGACGATGCAGCTAAAAAGCAAATTAATTTTGATGTATACCTCATTGATAAGAACGGAAATGCCGATAAGAATTTTAAATAGAAAATATTACTAATTTTCTAGCAATATTAGTACCAAGAGCTATTAATTGGCTGAATAGGTAATAGCTCTCGGCAGTTAAGAATTTTAGGCATTTATGAAAAGGAGGAGAATATGATGAGTAGAAGTTCAATAAAGCGAGTACTAGCCAAGTCATTAAGTGCGGTTTTTGTTTTCACATCTATACTTGGGAGCGGAATTACAGCATCGGCTTCCTCAACCAGCAGCTTTGCAAGTGAGTTTACAAATCCCGGACAGGATGCCAGATTGATGACGAGATATTGGCTTCCTGGAGGCGCTGTTAACGCGGATGATGTTGCAATAGATATTGAAGATATGCGTAAGCAGGGATTTGGCGGTGTTGAGATAGTTAATCTTCCCACACCATCATTAACTTCAACTGTAGATCCTGTAAAATATGGATGGCAATCAGAGGCGTGGGTTAAAGCCATTGAAGCGGTTCTTACAGCTGCAGAGGAAAACAATATGAAGGCAGATATTACAATAGGCCCTGTCTGGCCGGCTACTTCACCTTTAATTACACCTAACGATGATGGTGCATCCAAACAGCTGGATTTTGGAATAAAGAAAATAAATGCCGGTGAAACATACACAGGAGAAGTACCTGGTCCAGGACCATCCAGTAACGCAGCAGTTACTAAACAGGAACTTATTGCTGTAACTGTAGCAAAAGTGACTAACTTTGTAGAAACATCAGGACGTACTAAGAGTTATACATATACTCTTGATGAAAATTCGCTTCAGGATATAACTGATTTAGTGAATGAAAATAATGAAATCACCTGGACTGCACCTGATGGTGAAGAAGGAGAACAATGGATAATACTTGGATTCTGGATGCAGGGTACAGGTGCTACTGTTTCAGCAACCAGCGGGCTTCTGTCAGATCCACAATCTTACGCTGTTAACCATTTGAGTAAAGCAGGAGCCAAAGCGGTAACTGATTTCTGGGATGAATATATACTTGGCAGAAGTGAAATTATAAGAAATCATATTAAAAATTATCCGACAGCTTTCTTTGAAGATTCCCTGGAGGTTAAAGGATCACTGTTATGGACAAGAGAGATGTTGGACACATTCAAGGAATTAAAGGATTATGATCTTACTAAGTACTTGCCGCTGCTATATAAGAGTGTATCAGATCAAGGCGGAACAGAACAAAAGGGTACCTACACTTTCAACATTGAATCAACTGATAAGGCAAACCGCATAAACAGAGACTATACTGAAGTAAGAGGTCAACTGTATATTGAAAACCATTTAAAACCAATCAGAGACTGGGCAAAATCCCAAGGTTTCATATTCAGGGCACAGACTTATAACAACCC
>ENA-OWPA01001552-OWPA01001552.1-bioreactor-metagenome-genome-assembly--contig:-NODE-1552-length-14390-cov-4.031440_pt1 | contig 14390 bp, 10 predicted proteins | sample MGYA00238139_ERZ651803 | MGnify/ENA primary metagenome ERZ651803 (study PRJEB26909, sample SAMN07631231) | bioreactor metagenome | isolation source: Switchgrass digestor | place: USA: Dartmouth...
GCAGCCATGACAGAATTGAATCAGTGGTAACATGGGAAATGGCTTGCTTTGAAGAAGCATGGAATGAGTGGCTTGCAATTGATAATGAGTATGCACACAGCGACAGGCAATACTTTGAAACAATTATCAAGCCTTATACTTGCCTTGTTGGTATATATGTAGAGTTAAAAAGGTAATGGAAGGCTAATCTGGAACTTCGAAAACAATGGATATATCATCGAGCAGAAGAGTAACCATTACAGAAGTCCATTTAAAGTCGGGGCTATACAACCAAGACATACACATGATGCTTCAGAGCAGATATGGTATGCGATACATGGTACAGGGAAACTTCTGCTGGATCAGCTGACTGACATATTTTCTCGTACAGATTGTTCCTAAAAGACCCACATAAATCAATTACGTCAACACGAGCCGTGTAGAGACTATGACAATGATGTAGAGTAAGCGCTTACTGAAAGCTGATTAATTTCCCTTGCGTCTAATTATATAGAAAGAATCTTTTCAGGAGGCGCTATATGCAGAGACTAAGCACATCTATAATGTTTTTTTGCTTATTGCTTAGCATTTTTACATTTGCAGGTTGTGACGAACGTTCGGAACCAATTGCAGTAATACCAGACGATATTACTGTAATTAACGTCACACATACCGTTTGCGGGCAGAGTACCAGATTCACCGTAGAAGGAGACAATTTGGACGATTTAAAAGTATGGGCTGCCAATCTGCAATATAAGCATCAGACTTTTGCAAAAGGAAACTCACCAAGTGATTGTGAAGGCGGTGAAGCCTACATTTTTGAAATGGCAGAAGGCGACTGTCCCGGATTTTCCTATATAATTAATGGTAAGAATGAATGCTATCTGCTGATTGAGGGCGAATGGTATTACGTTTTAAATCCTTCCAATCCGCCGCTTGTTGAGTAAAGACCCTATATAAAAGCAAAGGTAAAAAGCGATAACTGAAAAGCTTGCAAATAAAAGGGCTTCCGGACATTTAGGCTTTGTCACGGCAAATATCACAGTGTCAGGGAACCCTGATTTTTATTGTTTGCGGGAACACAATGCACTAGCCATACCTACAAAACGATAAGCTCCCCAGGAACCTGGAGAGCTTATCATATGGTAATGAATCAGAATGCAATCCGTTCGTATAGTAAATCAGTTTCAAATGCTTCGTTTTTTTAGTATGCACCATTCCAGATTTTGTACTCTACATTGGGATTAATTCCCTTTAGCTCAAAAAGCTGGCTGACAGTTACAAATGCATAACCGCGGTCTTTCAACCCTTGAATAATGGTACCTAATGCTTGTACTGTATTGTAGTTGCCATCAAAATCATGCAATAAGACGATATCGCCATCTCTCACATTATTCAGCACTATGGATGCCCTTTGCTCTGCCGAAGTAGAGTTATCCCAGTCATTGCAAGTCAAGCCGCCAATGAATGGAAGGTCAATTGCTTCATACATGGTATTACTTACTGAAATATAAGGTGGACGGAAGAACTTTGGAGTTACTCCAACCATCTGATAAATCTTATTATTTGTATTTGTGATCTCCTGTTGGATCTGATAATAACTCATATTACTCATATCACTATGACTCCAGGAGTGGTTAGCCAATTCACATCCAAGGCTGACTTGACGTTGCATAACTGGTTTCACACTGTCATTGATGTTACTTCCAATCAAGAAAAAGGTAGCGACGACACCTTCGCGCTCCAGAATATCAAGAATCAGAGGTGTTGTCGTTGTATTTGGACCATCATCGAATGTTAATGCAACTAACTTCTTGCCAGTAGGATCAGTTGGTGTACCCCCTTTTGAGAATACAAACCAGTCAACATTCACAGGACCTGAGAATACAAGAACGATATCCTTTACACCAGTAATATTACTAATGGTAGCGGATACATTCCTGTAAGTATCAAAGCTTCCTGTGGACCCAACTGAAATTGTTCCAAGTAATGTACCTGATGCATTTCCCAATCTTATCTGAATGGTAGTAGCAATCTGGGTAGCTACTCTTGCTGTTACGGATGTTGCGCCGTCACCAAAATCGATATTTCTATAGGTAGTGTAGTAACCATTTTCAATATAGCCAATAGCACTACCACCATCTGGTAAGCTGAAGGTTCGAAGATTGGGGCCATAACTGCTGTCATAATCTTCGGCCTGAATATTGGAAAATGCACTCCTTGTACCTCCGACAGGAGGGTTAGGCTCCGGATTTACACCTGCTGGTGTAAATACAAAGTAGTCCACATTCACTGGTCCTGAAAAGACAAGGGTAATATCATGCAAGCCTGTAATATTGTTAAGACTGGCAGTCACATTCTGATAAGAATCCCAGCTATTAGTCGATGGAACATATATTGTGCCAAGTAAAGTACCGGTTGACCCTCCTGATCTCACCTGAATGGTAGTTGCTATCTGAGTGGCAACCCTTATCGTTATAGAACTTAAGCCGTTGGCGAAATCAACATTATTATAGGTGGTGTAATAGCCATTTTCAATATAGCCAATGGCACTGCCGCCGCCTGGCAAGCTGAAGGTTCGAAGGTTGGGGCCATAACTGCTGTCATAATCTTCGGCCTGAATGTTGGAATATGCGTCCCTTGTGTTATCACCAGGTGCAGGCTCCGGTGAACTTCTGGTAAATATAAAGTTGTCCACATTGACAGGACCTGAGAATACCAGTACAATATCATGAACACCGGTAATTTTGCTGATGTTTGTAGATACGGTTTGATATGTATTCCAGCTGCCGGTAGAACTTACATATAAGGTTCCAAGCAAAGTTCCGGTAGCACTGTCAGAACGGATTTGAATTGATGTATTAACCTCAGTTGCAATAGTTGCAGAGAACCCTGTTGCACCATCACTGCCAAAATCAATATTGCTGTAGGTTACGGTATTACCATTTTCAATATAACCAATTCCTCTGCCATTGTTAGGCGTTCCAATCTCTTGTAAAGTGGAGGAATTTGTGCTGTTATATTGTTCTGCTTCAATAGTTGAAAATGCATCTCTTGTACTTGGACTTGGAGATGGACCTGGAGTCGGATTTGCGCCTATTCTGATTTCATTCTTGTATACATTAGCGCTTCCACTGCTCTGATAACCTTCAACGGTAAGAGCAACTTCATACATCTTACCCATTTGCATGCCCATTCTTTCCCATTGTTTGAAGTGTTCAGTGACGGATACTGTTCCGCTTGTTCTCCTGGATGTACGAACACTCCAATACTGTTGGAATGTTGCAGTTCCATCGATAGAAGGCTGATTTACCCGGGTAGTTTCATATATCTCATAAGTACCGCCATCCACTATGATGGTTCCTTTGGGTGTTGCCCCGGGCGGACGCCAGCTGCCCCAGCTTTCTACAATGTAATATTCAACCAGTGGATTTCTTGTCCATCCATAGACACACAAATAGGAATTTCCATTTGGATTGTAATCACATCCATATTCAACTACAATGTCTCCCAATTCCTGATAGGTTTTGTCGGAATTAAACTTTCTCCCTTTTCTAAATAGCGCATTACCAATATTACTCCATTGACAACTAAAAGTACCGCCATCATTAAGTTCCATAATCGTATTGCCGTAATCTTTCCAGAGCTCGTAGTCGTAGCCGCCATGTGTGCCTGTCTCATTGTCGTAAATGATTCGCCCGGCGAATGCTGGTGTACCAGGTAAGATAATCATGGTAGCCATAAAAATACTCGTTACCATAGCTGCCAATTTCTTAAGCTTCCACTTCATAAGCTTTTACCTCCTTTCTTAAAAATCATTTATTTGATATTACATTAGCGACATAGTAAATTTAACGTCGAAAATAGCAATGTATTATTTTTTGTTTAATACTCTCATGCCTTAACCGGAACAATATCAAAAATTAATAATATATCCATAATTTTATAATACTGATAATATTTAGGCTTGTCAATAATATCTTTGGACAGGCTGTATGCAAAATAATACATATCTTTAAAATAGTTATTATAATCTCCTCAAGATGTTAATCAGTATAAACAGGTATCATGTCGAGCCATTTCTACGAAAGCGGGGATTGCCCGGCAGCCGGTTTTTTTTGGGGATAGCGTGAAGCAGGACAGCAGGTATTGAATACGTTAAATTTATTGCTGCGGCTTGACAGGAATTGAAAGACGTAAAGGCTATAAATCCTGCACATTCATTTTGTCCTGCTTGTGATTTACTTCGCCTGCAGGAGTAAACAGAGGCGTATTAATTATATTAACAATATTCCCCAGATATGTTATTGCGTTATAGCCGTCGTGTCATTCTGGTTTGCTCTTATGCTCGTCAGCGTGACATGTTCCCACCGTACAGATACTATAGAAATCAAGGTTGAATTTGGCTGCATATTATGGTAAAATAATTATATTAAGAAAATAAGCGCTTAATACTTCAAAATAAGTACCTTGAGATACTATTAATAAATATTATCTGATTCTGTATCGAATTAAACTTTTACCTCTTAGTCCCATCTTTTCAGACATTTCAATCAAAATTGAATATGTCGAAAAGGAATTATTGCAAGGTACAAAAAACACAACAGTCCTAGTGATTGGCTTAATCATACATTGACAAAGTATCTGGTTAATTTCCTCACTTTTCATATGATTAAGTTTTTATGATAAGCTCCCTTCTGTCAGAATATGACAGAAGATGAAATGAATATTTGTTTTTTTGCCACGATAAAACTAAATCAAAAGATAGGCCAGCTTTATCAAGAATATTTGAAGTTGTCTCTGTAATGTCAGTTGGGAGGCAGTTTAAATGGATATTAAGAAGTGGAAAGTGTTAATAGTTGAGGATGAATTTCGCATTGGCTTGATGATAAAAAGACTTATAAAATGGGATGAAATAGGACTGGAATGCATCGGCCTGGCTGAAAACGGGGAAATTGCACTTAAAATTATCGAAAAAGAAAAGCCTGATATTGTTATTACTGATATTCGCATGCCAAAGATTGACGGACTGGAATTAATATCTTTGGTTAAACAGAAAAATGATTATATCAGGTTTGTTATTATTACCGGATACAAGGAATTCGAATATGCCCATAAGGCACTCCGGTACGGGGTAAATGATTATTTATTAAAACCGATAAATGAGGAAGAACTTAATAAGGTATTAAAGAGAATTCAGGCGGAACTCAGTCAGAAACATGAAGAGGAAGAGAACTTAAATAAAACTGTGTCTGAAAGCAAACACATAATTAAAAGCAAAATTCTGAGCAATATAATTCAGAATAACGACACAGATTTGCTGAATGAGATAAAAAACGACTATAATCTGACGTTAAGCGGGACATTTACCGGAGCTTTGTTATTAAACTGGATTACTGGGATTATGAAAAACATGAAAAGAAACAGGACAGGCTGACTGTGGAAAAAATAATTACCATCGTCGATAAAAATCTTAAAAGCTGTGTCAAGGAACAGCTGATTTGCGAGAAAGAAAACCTGTACATTTACTGTCTGATTAATTATGATTTGTCAAAGTCCAAGGAAACAAAAAATATCATTAATAATATTCTTTCTGAAATTCATGCTTATCTTTTGAATTTTGAGCTGTATGAAGCTACCATCGGAATAGGTCCTGAGGTGTCTGAGTTTGCAAAAATCAGTTCTTCCATCCAGGATGCCTACAGGGCTGTACAGAACCGTATAAAAGTTGGAACGGGAAGATTGATTTATTCGCAGTCGCTGCAGCTTGACAATCAAATTGATGTCGAGAAGTATTTGAGGCAATACAGAGAAAAGTATCTGATGAGTATTGAGGTGTACTCGAAAGAGTCCTTCGAACAATGTGTGTCCGGCATTTTTTATGGGCTTTATTCCATGGAAAACATTGATTTTTCATGTTGTTATGATATTGCTAAAGAACTGATTAACATGTTTTTTGACAACATTGGCCTCAAGAACAATGAAGGAACTGCCTTGAAAAAATATCTGCTCAATGCCTATCAGCATTGTTATACTATAGGTAGGCTGAAAGACCTCTTGATAAAATATCTGGGCGGGTATATTGATTTCTGTCTGAAACAGCTTAAGATCGAAAACATCAGGCCTATCCGGATTGCAAAGCAATATATCAATAAACATTATAACGAAAAGATAGTGCTGGAAGACATTGCAAGTATGGTCGGACTGAATCCGGTGTATTTCAGTGTCCTTTTCAAGAAGGAAACGGGATTGAATTTCAGTGATTATCTGGTTAATTACAGAATGGATGTCGCAAAGAACCTATTGCGGAGTACAAATGAAACTATTGCCGCGATTGCGGATTCAGTCGGATATAAAGACGTCAGGTATTTCAGCCAGTTATTCACAAAGATTGTCGGGATTAAACCTGCTTTGTATCGGAAATTACACTCATAGGAGAGTGGATAGAGCGTGAATAAGCGAAAAATGATTTTTTCTGCGGCAGCGATAAATTGTTTGTTAACAATTGCAGAATTAATACTGTGTCTGTTGGGAATTTCTCATTTCAGCCTGCTTATAGTTCTGGGAAGTGTAGAATTGATTCGCCTGGGTATTTTTTATTATTTGGTAATCAAGCCGTTAACCGTGTTTGAAAAAGCACTGGATATGTGTATCAACAATGATACTGATTGTGAGGATGCCCTTAACAAAGTGCCCCGTAATACCTGGTTTATTAGCAGGATTAAAGTCCTGGTGGCAAAATGCTCTAATCAAAAAATAAGGGAAAACTCGGCCATTGTATTTGACAAACAGGCAGAACTAACAGCCCTTCAAAGCCAGATTAATCCGCATTTTCTGTGCAATACGCTGGAATCCATCAGGGGACAGGCTCTTCTTGATGGAAATAAAGAGATTGCAAAGATGATGGAGGCGCTTGCCTCGTTTTTTAGATACAGCATTAGCCGCAGGGGAAACTTTGTAACATTAAGAGACGAACTGAACAATATTAAAAACTATATGATGATTCAGAGGTATCGTTTCAATAACCGGTTCTCACTGGAAATAATAATTGAAGAAGATGATGAGAAAGCTTATGACTATTTAATACCCAGACTAATCCTGCAGCCTGTGGTGGAAAATGCAATATATCATGGACTGGAGGAATTGCCGGAAGGCGGGAAGGTTGTCATTGAAGTTGCTTTAACGGAGAATATTTTAATTATTACTGTGTCGGACAACGGAAAAGGGATGGATTCCAGGACTTTGTCAGAACTAAACGCCAGAATTCATTCTGCAAATATGGATATAGGCGGAAAAGGTACCGGAATTGCTCTTCCAAATATACATAAACGAATTCAGCTACTGTTCGGAGAAGAGTATGGAGTAAATGTTTACAGCACCTTGCATCAGGGTACGGATGTGGAGATTATAATTCCGGCCAATTACGAAAGGATAGAAAAATGATGAGAAAAGATATTCTGCGTGTTCAGAATTTTAATATGGAATACAGCACTTCCTTGAAACTTGTTGATGTTTCACTGTGTCTTATGGCAGGGGAGACAGTGGGATTTTTAGGACTGGACAATTCAGGCAAAAATCTGCTTGTAGACATTCTGTGCGGAAAGGAAGGATATTTCCGGGGCTTCATCTTTGTGGACGGGAATAGGATAATCCAAATGGAAGACATCCATAAATATGTATATAAAATAAGTATCTCCAATTTTCTTATTGAGAACTGGTCCGTAGCAGATTATATATGTTTATTGTCTGAATCATCAGCTTTCGGCGTTTACCGACGAAAGGACCTCATTGAGAGGGCTAGTTTACTGATAAGGAAAGTAGGACTGGACCTTGATGCCAGTAAGGAACTCAAAAGTCTGACGGAGCTGGAAAAGCGGCTGGTCGATCTGGTTAAGGCATACAGTAAGGGGGCCAGGATTCTTGTGATTGAGGATAATTTTGAAGGATGTTCAACGGATGAAATCAGTAAATTCAAAGCTGCATTGAGCAAAATCATGGACGACAAAATGGCAGCCATAATCAACAGCTATTCAGCTCAGGTGCTGAGGATATTATCTGACAGATACATAATTTTCAAGGGTGGCCGGATTGTCAAAAAATGCAATAAGGGTTATATCCGTGATAATAATCATCTTGAAAAGTTTTTGCTTGGGTCTACGTTTACTACCAGAAAAAAGTTTCTGGACAGTTATAAAAATGAACAGAATTCCAGCAGCGATATAATATATTCAGTCAGAAACATGATTCTTAAAAAAGGAAAAAAACGCTTTGATTTCTACAGGGGAGAAGTAGTTACCATACTTGATCTGGATATTTATGAGGAAAAGCATATATTTGACATGTTATCCGGCAGAGATATTGATAAAAATATGGAAATATATCTGGAACGGGCTTTCTGTAACTTTAACGATATAACTGATTTTGTAAAACACAAGATTGTTTCGATTGGAAATCTGGGAGGCCGGGATGAACTGCTGTTTCAGATGTCAATGGGTGATAATCTGTTAATTCCTTCACTGAACAAAATTTCATCGTTAAGATATGTTTTCTCCAGACATAAGATTTTAAAGGTACTTGAAAATGAAGTTCAAAATAATATTTTGGAATCAAATTACAATATTTGTGATATGACTACGAATGATTATATAGTTCTTTTGCTGGAAAGGTGGTATATTTGCAGACCAAAGGTACTTATTTTGTTTGAACCGTTTTTTCATTGTGATATATTCAGCATTTCACTGGTTAAGTCATACATCAAGAAGTTCACAGGGATAGGTACAACGGTAATCATAGTAAAGTCAAGGAAAGAATATGCAGAAGATATTTCAGACCGGATAATTTCCATAAGATAAGGCACAAAGCTGTATGAAGAATATGTAACCGTCCTGATGAAAGGACGGTTTTTTTTATTACGAAGTAATAAGGTTCCCGGGTACCCACCGGCAATCTTTGATTGCGTGGTGGGTGGGGTTCTTTATACGAAGTATCAATGTTCTCGGGTACCCGTTCGAAATCTCTGATTTCGGTAACGGGTGAGGTTATTAATACGAAGTAATAAGGTTTCCGGGTACCCACAGCAATCTTTGATTGCGTGGTGGGTGGGGTTCTTTATACGAAGTATCAATGTTCTCGGGCACCCGTTCGAAATCTCTGATTTCGGTAACGGGTGAGGTTATTATTAAGACATTCATACATATTCTAAATCCGCTCTCATTATAACGGCCAATCTGCCTGTTTATAATTAAAGTACCTTCAAAATAACATCAATAATTAAGGAGGATTTTATGAGAAGGAGAATTGTTGCCTTATTACTTTTAGTCGCTCTCACCGCAGCCATGATAGTAGGATGCGGCCAGTCTCAAAATCCGGCACCAACTCCAACAGGGACGACGGGTACACAGACAGGCGGAGAGAAAAAAGAACTTACATTTGTAATTGTCCCGAAAGTCGTACATCCATGGTTTGACGAAGTCAACAAAGGTGCCCAGAAGCAGGCAGAGCTTCTTTCGAAACAACTCGGGGTCAAAGTCAATATAGAGTACCGCGCACCGGAAACAGCCGACGTTGCAGAGCAGAACAGGGTTCTGGAACAGGCCGCTGTAACAAAGCCGAACGGTATTGCAGTTGACCCGCTGGACTACGAGGGTAACAAAGCAGTTATTGATGAAATCAGAAAACAGGGAATTCCTGTGGTTATCTTTGACGCACCGGCTCCTGAAGGAAGCGGTCTGACAAGTGTAGGAAATGACTTTGCCGAGCAGGCGTCAGTAGCAGCTGAAAAATTGGCTGAACTTATTGGATATAAAGGCAAAGTAGCAGTTATGCAGGGAGTTCCTACTGCACCCAACCATATGGAACGTTACCAGGCACATCTCGCCACATTAGCCAAATATCCGGATATTGAAGTTATCGATGGCGGTATTGACAACGACAGTGTTCAGGAAGCACAGTCACAGGCAGCTGCAGTTCTGGCAGCAAATCCGGACCTTGTAGGATATCTGAACTGTGATGCTTGTGCTACAGGTATCGCAGCAGCCATAGAGGAAGCAGGAAAAGTCGGACAAGTTAAATTTGTTTCAATGGATAACCTGATAGAAATTCTTGAATACGTAAAGAAAGGAACAATAACGGCTACATCATCAACAATTCCTCAGATGCAGGGTTCAATGGCGGTACTGATGCTGTGGCAGGCATCGCTTGGAATGGATATTCCGAAGGTTGTTGACACCGGTATCGCATACATTGACCAGTCCAACATTGATGAGTGGATTGAAATGGTGAAATAACAGGATTAGTGATTTTATATCGGATTCAAATTGACCAAATCAGACGGGCTTGGACTTGGAAACAAGTCCGAGCCCATTTTAAAAAAGGAGCACAGCAATGAAGGTTCTAGAGGCTCATAATATTACAAAAACATTCCCAGGTGTAGTTGCACTGGATTCAGTTGATATTTCGTTTGAACTGGGCGAAATTCATTGTGTTATTGGTGAAAACGGAGCCGGCAAAAGCACACTGATTAAGTGCCTTACAGGTGTTTATGAACCTGATGAAGGAGAAATCCTGATAAATGGCGAGAATGCTGCAAGAAACAAGGCTCTGTTTGATAAAATTGCATATGTTCCGCAGGAAATTGATTTGTTTGAATATATGACAGTAGCGGAAAATCTTTTTCTGCCCTATAAAAAGTCGGGATTTAACGGACAGGTAAACAGAAGGCTTTTAAATAAACGGGCGATGCCGATTTTGGAGAGATTTCATATCCAGGCAGACCCGGATGCTCTTGTAAAGGATATACCGGTTTCACAGCAGCAATTGCTTCAGATTGCACGAGCTACCGTAAATGAAAATTATGAAGTATTAATGCTTGATGAACCAACAACAAGTTTGACGACGAAAGATACAGAAATACTTTTTGATATTATCAGGCAGATTAAAAACGAAAATAAGGCGGTAATTTTTATATCCCATAAACTGGATGAAATACTTGAACTGGGAGATGTTCTCACAGTATTCCGAAATGGGGTTAAGGTTGCCTATTCCGATATTAAAAGCGTTGATATTCCCTGGGTTATAACTCAAATGACAGGACGTGCAGTGGATTACAATCAGGTGTTCTATTCAGACAAGGTATCAGACGAGGTTCTGCTGGAAGTGGAGCACCTCACAGGGGAGAAATTCACAGATATCAGTTTTGTCCTGAAAAAAGGTGAAATTCTTGGATTCGCCGGCCTGGTGGGTGCAGGACGAAGCGAACTTATGCAAGCGATATTAGGGTATTTGCCGGTGTATTCCGGAACAGTGAAGCTGGAAGGCAAGTCATGGAAATTCGGGGATTCTAACTTTTCGGTCAATAGTGGCTTTATATATCTTCCGGAGGAAAGAAAATCCCAGAGTATCCTGCCCATGCTCAGTGTCAGGGAAAATATAAGTATTTCAGCATTGGACGAACTGGCAGGCAAATCCGGAATTTCCAGCAGAAAAGAAAGAGAGTTGGCTCAGCAGGTAATAGAGGATTATGATGTCAAGACACCCACAATGGAAAGAGAAATCAAGTTTTTAAGCGGAGGCAATCAGCAGAAAGTAATCATTGGACGTTCGATGTGCTGCAATCCCAGGGTAATGGTTTTTGACGAACCGACAAAGGGTATCGACGTAGGTACGAAGACCCAGATATATCGTATGATGAAGCAGCTTGCGGAGGAAAAAGGCATAGGAATTATCCTGATTTCATCTGAACTGGAAGAAGTAATGAAATGTTCCAACAGGATAATTGTATTATACAACGGCAGAAAAGCCGGAAAGTTTAATGAAAATGCTGACAAGGAACAGATATTAAGCTGCATCCTTGGTGTGAAATCAGAATGAGAAGGAGACGTTTATAGCATGAATAAGCAAACAGTGAAAAACAGAAATTCAATTTTAAGTGCTTTGAAAAAAAGCAACATGACCGTAATCGGTGCGGTTCTTGTACTAATGATTATTCTGGCGAGCATTTTCTCCCCATATTTTCTGGACATATATAATTTGCAGTCGCTTATCAGGGACCTGGCTTTCATCGGAATGATAGGAGTTGGTCAGTCGCTGCTTCTGCTTATCGGAGAACTTGACCTTTCGGTAGGCAAAATAGCTTCCCTTTGCGGAATTATGGCCGGTATGATGATGGTTCACTGGCATTGGAATCCGTTTTTGTCCCTTGCCTTGGCTGTCCTCTTTGGCCTTTTCCTGGGTTTCCTGAACGGGCTCATAATTACAAAGCTGCGTCTGAATGCAATGGTAGCAACCATTGGCATGCAGGGGGTGTATGGCGGCATAAACCTGGTGCTGACGAAAGGAAAAGCTATAACGAATATTCCTTCTGAAATACACTTCCTGGGTAAAGGAAACGTCGGGTACATACCGGTGCCGTTTATTTTTACACTGATTATCCTTGTATTAGTCCTGTTTCTGATTTCAAAACTGAAAACCGGCAGGTATATCTATGCTATCGGTAATAACAGGGAAGCTGCAAAGATTCTTGGTATAAAGGTGGACAAAATTCGCGTAATCATATATTCCATTGTGGGTTTCATCTCTGCAATCGCAGGTGTTCTGTATGTTGCCAGGTTGGGATCAGCCCAGTCATCAGTAGGCGAAAACTGGCCGATGAATTCCATTGCGGCTTCGGTAATCGGCGGTGTTGCATTGACAGGCGGTATCGGAAATCCTGCAGGAGCCCTGATAGGTGCGGCGATAATCAGTATTATCCAGAACATGATTGTTCTTTTTGGAGTAAACGTGTACTGGCAGTCTGCCGTCAGCGGTTTCGTTGTAATTAATGCAATCTCCTTTAGTTCCCTTTCAACCATTTTCGGCGAGAGAAAAAAGAGAAAAATAAAACTTTCGAATCTGGAGCAGAATTAATAAACGGTTTTAATTAGTAACCGGAGAAAATAATGAAGGGTGAGTGGATATGGTATTGGGATTGAATCTTTCATTTGCGGTAAAACGCTGGCTTGAGCCAAAACAACTGGCTGCCATGTGCAAAAATGATTTTAAGGTTGAAAATGTACAGTTTACATGGGACCTTATTGATCCATGGTGGCCTGAAGAGCAGAGGGATGCGCTGGCCAAAGAGTACAGAGATGCCTTTGAGGCGGAAGGTGTAAAAATTGATGCCACGTTCGGCGGCCTTGCATCATATACGTATGCCCATTTGCTCGCTCCGACTGAAATACAAAGGGAAATAGCATTTACATTTTTCAAGAGGGCTATTGACCTGACCATCGCCCTTGGTGCCGATGTTATGGGAACGCCTGTTGGCGGCATGACCTATAACGATGCCAGGGATGAAAAGAGAAGGGCTGAACTGTACAACATCATGCTTGATTACTTGAGAAAGCTTGCAGAGTACGGGAAGGAAAAAGGCCTGAAGGAAATTCATATTGAAGCCACTCCGCTCATTACGGAATTCCCGCATAGCCCGGCCGTTTCCAGAAAGATGATGCAGGATCTTGAAGGTACGGCGATTCCCATAAAACTTCTGATCGACTGGGGACATGCTCTGTATAAGCCTTTGCTGAAGGATGAAGCCGATATGACCCTGTGGCTGAAAGAATGCGGACCATATGTGGGTTCCATTCATCTGCAGCAAACAGACGGAATGCTGGACCGGCACTGGGATTTTACAAAGGAAGGCATTATTACGCCTGAGCTTATCAAAAAAGTAACCGAAGAAACCGGAATGGACAACATTGTTCAATATCTCGAAGTGGTTACGGCTTTTGAATCAACCGATGAAGAAGTATACGAAGGCATGAAAAAGACCATGGACTATCTCCATAAGGAGCTTGGCTGCTAAAGGAGGTTTGCGGTATGGATTTCAAAACCTTGTATAAAACCATAACAAATGAACACGAACAGGTATTTGAGAAAATTGACCAGAACGGTCTGAGAGAATTTATTGACACGGTTAAGAAATATAACCGGATCTTCCTCATAGGCGTTGGGCGCGAGGGCCTTGCGACAAGGTCCTTCGCCATGCGGCTGATGCATATGGGCAAGGAAGTCCATTGGATTTGGGACGATACGACGCCCAATATTGGCCCCGGTGACCTGGTGATCGCAACGTTGGGTGACGGGCAGATAGGACATATCAATTATGTCTGCGAGCGGGCCAAGGAAGCAGGAGGATTTATTTATGTCGTGACCGGATCACCAAGCGGGAAGACGGCGAAAAACGTTGCGGACAAGGTATTGTTCGTACCGGCGGCCGTATACAGGGGAACCGATGAGGTTGTACCTTCCATCCAGCCGATGGGTAACCTCTTTGAACAGTGCCTGTGGTTCCTGTTTGACATGATTATCATGATGATTGTGGATGAGACACCGGATCTGAGCTTTGAGAAAATGTCTGCAAGACACAGGAATAT
>ENA-OWPA01001554-OWPA01001554.1-bioreactor-metagenome-genome-assembly--contig:-NODE-1554-length-14377-cov-3.037972_pt1 | contig 14377 bp, 11 predicted proteins | sample MGYA00238139_ERZ651803 | MGnify/ENA primary metagenome ERZ651803 (study PRJEB26909, sample SAMN07631231) | bioreactor metagenome | isolation source: Switchgrass digestor | place: USA: Dartmouth...
ATCCTTCTTTTGGCAGCAAATATTTTAATATTTATATGTAAATTAATTAAAAAAACAGGCATACATTACCATTTATATTTTAATTATTCCGCTTAGGAAAATCAATTAACATTTATTTATTTTCCCCAGTAATTATTCCTTATTCCTTCTCTTGACAAAATGTAATTTAATATTTATAATTATATTTGTCGTCATAAAGGGGTGTAGCTCAATTGGTAGAGTAGTGGACTCCAAATCCATTGGTTGCGGGTTCAAGTCCTGCCGCCCCTGCCAAAATCTCCTATTATATAGGAGATTTTTTTATGATTTTGCTTTTAAAAAATTTACAACTTTTAAAATTAAGGGAGTCGCAACGACTCCCTTAATTTTTTATTCGGTTTTTTCCTCTTTTCTAGCTTTAATCACTTCCTCAGCCAGTTTTTGGGGAACTTCTTCATAATGAGAGAATTGCATTTTAAAGCTTCCCCGGGCCTGAGTAATTGATTTCAAGTCAATAGCATATCTGTACATTTCTGCCAGAGGAACCTGAGCTTTGATAAGTTGCATTTTTCCTTGTGGTTCCATCCCCATAATTCTACCGCGCTTACTGTTTAAATCACCCATAATATCTCCCATAAACTGTTCTGGGACTAAAATTTCCACATTCATTATGGGTTCCAATAATACAGGGTTAGCCTGTTCCATACCTTTGCGGAAAGCTAAAGAACCTGCGATCTTAAAGGATATTTCGTTAGAATCCACAGGGTGATAGGAACCATCTACCAGAGTCGCTTTTACATTGGTTACAGGATAACCCGCCAATACACCTTCCTGCATAGCCTCCCTGATCCCTTTTTCTACGGCAGGGAAGTAGTTTTTAGGTACTGCTCCCCCGAAAATTTGTTCATGGAATTCAAAATCAGCATCAGGAAGAGGTTCTAAATTTAACCAAACATCACCGTATTGACCGGCTCCCCCGGATTGCTTTTTGTGTTTTCCTTGGACTTTAACAGTTTTTCTAATAGTTTCACGATATGGCACCTTGGGTGTACGCATCTCCACATCTACGCCGAATTTTGTTTTCATTCTTTCGACAATAATATCTAAATGAAGATCACCCATACCCCAAAGAATAGTTTCTTTTGTTTCTGTATTTTTTTCGAGACGTAAAGTAGGATCTTCTTCCAATAGTCTGGAAACAGCATTACCCACCTTATCTTCATCGCCTCGTGACTTGGGACTTATGGCAACAGCTAAGGTAGGTTCCGGAAAATCAATTCCTTCCAAAACAACCTGTTTGCCTTTAAGACATAAAGTATGTCCCGTTAAGGTTTCTTGCAGCTTAGCAACAGCAGCAATGTCACCTGCAACAACTTCGTTTAATGTTTCTTGGTTTTTCCCTCTAACCAGTAAGAAGTTGTTAATTTTTTCCTCTTTGCCTAAATTAGCATTATAGATACTATCATTAGTTGTGAATTTTCCGGTAAATACACGGAAGAAACTTAATTTACCCACGTAAGGGTCGGATAATGTTTTAAAAATTAAAGCTGCGGGAGTTTCTTTTTCCAAATCTTTATCGCTTAATTCAGCAGGTGATGGTAAAAAGTCAACAATGGCATCTAATAAAAGGGGAATTCCAATGTTATTAAGAGCAGAGCCCGCTAATACGGGGAAAACCTTTCCAGCTTTCACACCTTTTTTAAAGCCTAAAATTATTTCTTCAGCAGTTAGTTCTTCTCCTTCTAAATACTTCATTAAAAGTTCATCATCACCCTCAGCCGCTGCTTCCATTAAGGAATCTCTATATTCAGCTATTTGCCCTTCCAGCTCTGTGGGGATGCTGATTTCCGTCATTTTACCGTTTGCAAATTCATATGCTTTACCCCTTAATACATCAACAACGCCTTTAAACTGAGCTTCTGCGCCTATGGGAATCTGGATAGGTACAACACCTGTCCCGAATGTCTCTTTTAATTCTTCTACTACCTTTTGGAAATTAGCATTTTCACGGTCCAATTTATTAATAAATATTATTCTTGGCATTTGTTTCTCCTGGGCAAAATCCCAGATTACCTCTGTTTGCACTTCAACTCCCGAAACACCGCAAACGACCATTAAGATGCTATCAACAACACGTAAAGTTCCTTTAACTTCACCGATAAAATCTGCATAACCTGGCGTATCAATAAGATTTAACTTATGTTCTTTCCACTCGATAGGGGCGAGGGTTGAAGTTATGGTGACTTTTCGTTTGATTTCCTCTGGCAAATAATCAGTTGTTGTCGTTCCATCGTCAACTTTTCCCAGTCTAGAAGTATAACCTGTGTTATAGAGTAATGCTTCAGTAAGTGAAGTCTTTCCAGCTCCACCATGGGCAACTATGCCTACATTTTTAATTTTATTAGTAGCAAATGTTTTCAATGAAGCCCCTCCCTTGTTTAATGGTTTAATAATAAGGTGAATAGTTACTTCAATTAATGTTTATAGTATATAATTAACCAAAAATTTAAAAATTCCTGCAATAAATATAGAAAAGATTAAGAAATTGTATTTTTGAAATATTTTATTTTTTATTATTACCATTATTTTTAACAATTAATAACCCTTGGAAATAATTAAGATTCTTAAATAATCAAAAACCATCCTGCATAAAAATGAATAAGAATCATAATTAAGTGAGTGGAAATATGACTAAAAGAAATTTTATCCAGGGTGCTTTAATTTTATTTTCTGCAAGTTTAATTGTAAAAATATTAGGTTTTATATTTCAAATAATTATAGTCAGATACATCGGCACAGAAGCAATAGGCTTATATAATATGGTTTTTCCCTTGTATATGACTTTAATAGTTTTGACAACAGCCGGTTTGCCTCCTGCGATATCCAAAATGGTTGCCGAACAAATGGCTCATCATAACACTTCCGGCGCATTGAGAATATTAAAAATATCATTATATCTTTTAATAGTATTAAGTATTATTTTCACTGTTATCTTAGCATTTGCCGCTCCTTTTATATTAAATATTTTTTACCAAGACTCCAGAGTCACCTGGTGTTTCTATGCTATGGTTCCAGGCTTATTAATCGTTCCTATAAGTTCTGGTTTAAGAGGTTTTTTTCAAGGACTACAAGATATGGTTCCTCCCGCCGTTACCCAATGTTGTGAACAATTAGTTCGTACTACTTTAGGTTTATTGCTAATTTTTAAATTAAGACCTTATGGAATAAAAGTACTGGCTATGGGGTTATCTATGGGCATGATCCTAGGGGAGTTAGCCAGCCTTCTAATCATCTTTAGCCTGTTTATCCGAAGAAGAAAAACTATGTTAACCTCTTACCCCACTGCCTCTCCATCGGTTCATTTACCTGCAAAAAGGATAATTGCCTCTTTAATATCTTTTGGATTTCCAACAACCTTAACTAGATTAACCTCTAGCTTAGTTTTAACCTTAGAAGCTAGCTTAATCCCTTTATTGTTACAAAAAATTGGTTATAATATTAATCAAGCTGCCAGTATGTATGGACAGTTTTCAGGAGTTGCTTTAGCTTTATTAACCATCCCTAATGTTTTAACCTTTTCTTTAGCTACTTCCTTAGTACCTGCCATTTCCGAAGCTGAAGCTCAGGGAAAACTAACTGCTTTACAATTTCGAAGCATGGAAGCATTAAGATTAACTTATTTATTCGGCCTTCCCGTAGCAACAGCTTTATTGTTAAAAGCATCCGGGTTAAGCCAATTAGTATTCAATTTGCCTGAAACAGGAACAACAATTAGGTTTTTAGCTTTAGGGGCTATTTTTCTTTACTTGGCTCAGACTTCTAATGGAATCTTACAAGGACTAGGGTTAGTTAACAGGATATTCATTAATAATATCGTAGGGGCTTTTGTAAAATTACTGGCTATAATTTACCTTGTTAAAATTCCCGAATTAAATATTAATGGAGCAGCCCTGGCTTTTGTACTCAATTTTATTATTGTCTGTATTTTAAATTTACAGGCAATTTATAAAAATACCGGTTTTTACTTAAAAACTCTTCAATTTATTATACCTTTATTGGCTGTTCTGATTATGGGCGGGTTAATAATTTGGCAAACCAAGATTTTATCTCCCGTTTTTTCTACTAACCTTGTCACAGTAATCAGCCTGCTTTCCAGTGGCCTTGTTTATTTGGGATTAATTGTTATAAGTGGTCAATTAAATTTAAAAACTTATTTTAATAAAAATAAGGGCTAAAAGCCCTTATTTTCAATTCCCCATTGTTTTATTTGCTCCATTATTCGGTAATTAGTTAAATCAAAATGAATAGGTGTTATGGAAATATAACCATTTTCAACAGCAATTACATCTAAATCCTCTTCTTTTTTCTCCGGTAAAACAGCTTGGCCGGTTAATAAATAATAATCAGTCCCATTAGGACCTATTTTTTTATGTTCAAAATTATTTATATACTTTCTCTCACCTAGTTTTGTCACTTTAAACCCTTTAATATTTTTTAAGGAAAGTGCAGGTACATTAACATTAAGGAGTGTATCCGGGGCTAACTCTTTTTTTAACATATTTTCACTCAAAATTTTGACTGTTTTTTTCTACTGAAAAGTCTTGACTAGTATGAGAGGCTAAGGAAATAGCAATAGCCGGTACCCCTAACAAAATTGCCTCAATAGCTGCAGAAACAGTCCCTGAATAAAAAATATCTGTTCCCAAATTAGGACCCTGGTTAATCCCGGAAACAACCAGATCAGGTTTTTCTTTTAATAAAGTAGTTATTCCTAATTTAACACAATCAGCAGGCGTACCTTCTACCGACCAGGCTTCTAAAGCAAGAGGAAAATCATATTTATTGATTTTAATCGGTTCGCGAATAGTAATACCGTGCCCACAGGCACTTCTTTCTCCGCTTGGAGCAATAACATATAAATTACCTAGTGAACTTAAAGCCATGACTAGTGCTTTTATTCCACAAGCATTTATTCCGTCGTCATTTGTTATGAGTATGCGCACTTTTAACCTCCGTTTTAAAAACTCCCATTTTTTCCAGGGGCCAATAGGTAAAAAACGCTTTTCCTTTAACCTGGTCCATTGTCAGCCAGGTATCCCAAATATGACTGTCATAACTTTGGTTTCTATTATCTCCTAAAACAAAAAGACAATTATCAGGTACTATTACCGGTTCCAACCGGTATTTAGGCTTTTCGTAAATATATGGCTCATGTAAGGGTGTATCATTAACATAGACATAACCATCTTTAACCTCTATTTTATCACCGGGTAAACCGATTACTCTTTTTATATAATCCTTATTATCATCGGATTCAATTGGAGGTTCAAAAACAATAATGTCGCCTCTTTCAGGAGTTTTAAATTTATAGATTAATTTATTTACTAAAATACGTTGATCAAGTTCAATAGTAGGAAGCATAGAACCTGTTGGAACATATCTGGCTTGTATCACAAAAGTCTGTAAAATAAAAGAAATACATATAGCTAAAACTATAGTGATAATCACTTCTTTAATCATTTTCCCAAGTTTCCCCATAATTCACCTCTAAAAAGCATTGAAGTTATTTATATTATAACAAAGTTGATTCTTTACCTCTACTCTAGCCCCAGAGCCTTATTAAAACAATCAACAGCCTTAGCATGTAATTTCATCGAATCATAAATATTACCTAAAATTTGCCATGCTTTGCTGTTTTCCTTTTCTGAACTGATAATTTTCTCAAGATGTTCAATAGCTTCCCCGAAATAACCTTTTTTATATAAACATTCGCTTAAATTTAAGCGAAATATACTGTTTTCCGGTTCTCGGGCCAAGGCCCGGTAGTAATAACTGATTGCTTCATCTAACCTATTTAATTTTTCCAAACACCAGGCGGTATTATTTAATATTGTGGAGTCGTAAGGATCAATTTTTAATATTTTTTCATAAAGAATTAAACTTTGCAAATACAATCCTTTTTGTGCTTTAATAGCTGCTAAATTAGAAAGAGATTCCACATCCTCAGGAAACAATTTTAATGTTTCCTGGTAAATATCTTCAGCCAAATTTAAACGATTCAATTTGGAATAACATAACCCTAAAGCATTATAAAGTTTTACATTTTTTAAATTATATTTTTTCGCTTTCTCGAGGTAGAATAAAGCATGTTCGTAATCCTCCAATTTTAAATAAGTTAAGCCTAGATTAAATAGCAAACTGGTTTCTTTACTTTTTATTTCCAGACCCTTCCGGAAACTCTCCAAGGCTAGCATAGTTTGATTATTGGCTAAATAAAAACAACCTATTTCGTTCCAAACTTCAATATTTCGAGGATCTAATTCAATAGATTTATCCAAACATTTTAGCCCTTCTTCTTTCTCTCCCTGTTCGATCAAGTATTTACCTTTCAAGTACCAGGCTTCAGCTGAATCGGGAAGTTTTTCTATAACTTCTTCAACCAAATTGGAAGCTACTGTGATATTACCGGAAAAATTTTGAGCATTACTTAACCACAACACATATAGAGGATCTCTGTTCCCTAATTTAACTGCATGTTCTAAATGATAAAGAGATTTTTCTATATTTTGAGATTTTAAATATATACAACCTAATTTCCAGTGCAACTGAGGATTATTAGGCTCTAAATGTACAGCTTGTTCTAGGGTTCTTACTGCCTTCTCATAATCCCCACGCCAATGTCTGATGGTGCCAGTGCCAATGAAAACTAATTTTAAAAGTTTTTTGTAAAAATTTACAGCCATACCTTTACTCCTTTCCCACAGATTCCCAACTAAAAACATAAATTCTATATATATATTTACATTTCCTTCCATTAATTCCACTTTTTTTATTACAAATATATTCCTTTAACGACATTATTCACGGTAATAAATATTTTATTTATACACACATATTTAAGATGTTCTATTCATAAATTTTTAATAATAATCCAGGACATATTTAATTTTAAAATCGGGGGTGATGGTATGGCCGGTGCAATAAGTGAAGGGTTATCATGGCGGGCAATTTTCAAAGGTTTGATTGTGGCGTTAGTTATTTCTCTTTTTCTCTCTATATTAGTTACTCTATTGTTATATCTCACACCTCTCTCTGAATCCTATCTGGCTTCTTTTGCTACTTTAATCTTTTTTCTCAGCATCCTTTTAGGAAGTACTTTTTCTGCTAAAATTGCAGGAAACAGAGGTTTAATTCATGGAGTAAGTGTGGGAATATTTTATTTATTACTGACACTTTTGATTGGTGTTTTAATAGCTTCTGATCCCTTCTCCTGGTTTTTGTTTCTTAAAAAACTTTTCTATACATTGATCGGAGGTGCAATAGGCGGGATTTTGGGAATTGGCTTAACTAATTAATAATAAAGTCTAGGCTAAGACCTAGACTTTTATTATTTAATTATTTTCTTTAATATTTTTCTTAAAAAATTAGGAAGAGGTAAGTAATACACTTTCATAAGATTTTCACTCCTTTATCCGTTACTGAATTAAACTTCTCCTTTAATCTATTTACTAAGAGTGAAAATTGTGCATACTCTTTCCAACCATAGTTTACCAATACCATTACTGATAATATTAACAACAAAAAGTATTTTAAATATAGTAACTTAAACAAAATAATTAAAGAACTTAAAACCAAACCTAACTCCAATTTAAAAGTAATTACCCATACTCCTAACATGATGGCTAAAGGAGTTTGCACCATTTGTAAATCAATTCCCAGCCAAATCCCCCATAAAATCATTAGCTCATTACCGCCGGTTACCCCAGGTTTAGCCCCTAAGTAATTACCAACTAATACTAAAATAGCCGTAATCATTTGAAGGTAATATTCATTAACAAATAATAAGGGAAATAACCCTTTACTCAAATTTAATAAAAGAAAACCTAGGTAAACAATTGGTCCTAGTTCCCGCAAAACAAGTCTATATTTTATAAACTGCAAATTTCCGCCAAACACCTTATAAAGCAGGCGACCGTCATTAAAAATAAAACTATAGCAAAAGGAAAAAAAATATATCATTTTCTAAAACTTCCCTTAAGCTTGTCTTTTAATATATTAAATATGCTTTAAATTCTTAAATAGAACCAAAAAAATGACCTAAGGTCAAGACCTTAGGTCATTTTTTTAGTATTTAGGAACTTTTAAATTACTAACCATTAAATATGAAAGCAAAAGGGTTAATAAGGGAAATACAGCCAGGGGTAATCTATGGGATAATAAAATGGCTACAGCCATTAATGTACCGGCAAAGGTTATCGGAATACCAACAAAATGAGTAGTGATGTTTAAAACATTGAATCTGGCTAACCTGATGCACCACAAATAGCAAAGGTTAAAGCAATAATTAAACCAATATTCCCCATATTGTGCAAAGTACTGCTATACACTAAAAGTGCCGGAGCCACACCAAAAGATACTAAGTCACATAAAGAATCTAATTCTTTTCCAAAACTTGAAGCAACATCCAATTTCCTCGCAATTCTTCCATCCATCCCGTCCATAATAACAGCAATAAGTATGACTGCTGCTGCAATTTGATATTGCTGGTTCATTGTATAAAGTAACGATATTATTCCTAAGAGCAAATTAGTCAGAGTTACTACATGGGGAATGATGATCTTGCTACTCATAACTTAACCTCCTTAAAAAGGTTTTGCCTACCGGAGAATACTGTTATATTATTTTAACATTTATCCTAAGATAATAAAAGCTTTTAATTGGATATTATTTTATTATGCATCCAAAGATTTAGAACTTCACTAATTTTATCTATTGTATCATAAATAATAGATTGAGTAGGTAAAGAGTTAATAAACTGTTGGCCATACCTTTTAGTCATTATGCGTTTATCCAGAACGATAACCGTTCCAAAATCTTTATCGCTTCTAATCAGTCGGCCATATCCTTGACGAAATCTTAAGACGGCCTGGGGGATGCTAAACTTATAAAAACTATTTTTTCCCTCACTCTCCATTTTTTCTAATTTAGCTGCAATAATCGGTCGCGAAGGAGGATAGAAAGGTAATTTAGTTATTATTACTGTGGTTAAACCTAATCCACTAATATCTATTCCCTCCCAGAAACTATTAGTTCCTAAGACTATCGTATTAGGATTATTTTTTAAAGCCTCAACTAAGTTTGTTCTACTGCCGTCTTTACCATGGGCTAATACTTCTCTGTTAAGCAATTTATCTTCTTTTTTTAACTTCAAGTAAACATAATTCAACATTTTATAAGAGGTAAATAACACCAGTATTCCTCCGGTAACATGCGGTACAATTTTCTTAATACTTTGGGCAATGGCCCAAGCATATTCCTCATCACTAATTTGGCTGGGATCAGGAATATCTTTAGGTACGCAAAGGAGTGCTTGTTTTTGGTAATCAAAAGGAGAATCGGCAATAAAGGTAAGGTATTCTCCTTTCTCTAATCCATAAGTATCAGCGGTATACTCTAGCTTCCTGTTTACGGCTAAAGTAGCAGAAGTTAAGATTACGGATTTTTTTGCAGAAAACAAATACTCTCTTAATAAGTTATTAATATCTATCGGAGCAAAGATTAATGTTAAGTTTTTGTATTTAAAGGAATCATTTAACTCTAACCAGTATACATAATTTGGATTATCGAATTCTAAAAATTCTTTTAAGTCATTTTTTATTTGGAAAATTTGATTTTCCCGAAAAGCAATTTCTTTCATGATTTCTTCCAGACCGTCTAAAATATCTATCTGGTTGATAAGCCTTACTAATTTATTATTTAAGGAAAATAATAAATTACTTAGTTCAATTAATAAGTTTTCCAGTACTATCCACCAATCTTCTTTTCTTTCTTTAGCCGTAATTCTTTTTTCTCCAACAAATGCTAATTCTTTTTGGGAATAAGCCTCTTCTTTAATTACAGAAATTTTCTCTATAATTAAGGTTAAATCCTCATTAATAATTTCCACTAACTCTAAGATATTTGTTTTATTTTCGGAATCATTTATCAATATTTTAAGCCTGTTTAAAAGACCTGTATTTTTCCCTTTACCTAATTGATAGGCAAGTTTATTTATTTCTTCTAAATCAATTAAAGAAGCAAACTGTTTTATAGCCTCCTCTTCCAGGTTATGAGCTTCATCAATTATTACGTAATCGTATTTAGGCAAAATTTTATTATCGATTTTAATATCTTGAAGCAATAAAGCATGATTAGTTATTATTAAACTGCTTTTTTCTCCTAGGCGGCGATTATTCATAAAATAGCAATCCAAATAAAATGAACATTTATTCCCTAAACATGTTTCCGTTTGGCTGGATATTTGTTGCCATAAGCGGTCTTCCTGTTTGTTTAAATTTAATTCTTCTTTATCTCCTATGGCAGTATTTTCTAGCCAATTAATAACTTGAGCCAGAAAAATCTTCTCCGCCCAGGATAATCTATCTCCCTGGGAAATTAACATTTGAAAACGACGTAGACAGATATAATTACTTCTTCCTTTGATTAAAGCTACCGGAAGCTTTCGTTGAAAGCAACTTTCTAAAAAAGGAATATCTTTTTTAAAAAGTTGTTCTTGTAAAGCAATAGTATGGGTGGCAATCACCACTTTACAGCTATTCTCCAAAGCCCAGAGTAACCCAGGTATTAAATAGGCCAAAGATTTTCCTATCCCTGTGCCTGCCTCTAAAATAGCATGTTTTTCATTTTGTAAAGCACTACTAACAGTGTTTAACATATTTATTTGTTGAGGCCTATACTGATAATTAACCAAACTTAAGTCTAATAATCCACCTGGCTCAAGAAATTTCCCACAATCAGAAAACTTTATGCTTATACTCTTCACTTCTTCGTTTTTCTTTTCTTCATTAGTAAAAAAGGCAGGGCTCTTAAAAGCATAGTGACGTACCGCATACTTTTGGGCTAATTGTAAAACTAGACTGTTGCCGGATTTCTCATCATTTAGCAATGTTAATATTTTATTTAAAGTAGTTGGAGGAAATTCTTTCAAAGAATCAATAAGTTTCAAGAATAAATAAGCACAGGTTTGAGCGTCGTCAAGAGCCCGGTGAAAAGTTAATTTTGGTAGTTTTAATACCTGAGCTAAATACATTAATTTATAGCTTGAAAAAGTGGGTAAAGTAATTTTAGCCAATTCGCAGGTATCAATCCATGTATTACTAAGCCGAACACTACAAGCTTTCTCTAAAAACTGTTTATCAAAAGGTGCGTTATGGGCTATTAATATACTTTCGCCAATAAAAGCCAGTATATCCTGTTCAACTTGTGTCCAAGAGGGTTTAAAAAAAACCATTTCATTAGTAATTCCTGTCAACAAAGTAATTTCTTCCGGAATAGGTCTCTCAGGCTTGATTAAACTTTGGTAGGTATCTACAATTTCACCCTTTTGCACCTTTACTAAGCCTATTTCAATTATTTCGGAATTTTCGTCTATACCGGTTGTTTCTACATCTAAAGCGATAAAATCTAGATCAAACAAAAGTTTTCCCTCCATAAAGAAAGGGGCTGTTATTGTCCCTTAACAAGATTACAATTGCCAACTTGCCAAATACTCTTCCTGTTCGGCTGTTAATTGATCAAATTCTATTCCCAGGGATTTTAGTCTTAAGGTTGCTACTCTCTTGTCAATACTTTCTGTCACATTATATACTTTGTTTTGTAAACTTCCATAATTATTAACAAGATACTCTAAAGACAAGGCTTGTAAAGCAAAGGTCATATCCATTATCTCCGCGGGATGTCCGTCTCCGGCTGCTAAATTTACTAAGCGACCTTCCGCCAGTAAATAAACTTTTCGCTTATCTTTAAAGACAAACTCTTCAATATTAGGCTTAACTAATTTCTTTTCTATAGCTAACTCATGCAAATCTGGTTTAGAAATTTCCACATCAAAATGACCTGCATTGGCTAAAACGGCCCTATCTTTCATTACTTCAAAGTGTTCTTTTCGAATGACATTTTTATTTCCCGTTACTGTAATAAAGAAGTCACCTAAGGGTGCTGCTTTAAGCAAAGGCATAACTTGAAAACCGTCCATTAAAGCCTCTGTTACTTTTATGGGATCGATTTCCGTAACAATTACTTTAGCTCCCAAACCTTTTGCTCTTAAGGCTACTCCTTTTCCACACCATCCGTAGCCAATAACAACAACGGTTTTACCGGCTACTACTAAATTGGTTGTTCTCATAATACCATCCCAAACAGATTGACCTGTGCCGTAACGATTGTCAAAAAGGTATTTACTTAAAGCATCATTAACGGCAATCATAGGGATCTTTAAGCTACCTTCTTTTTCTAAAGAACGTAGTCTTAAAATTCCGGTAGTGGTTTCTTCACATCCCCCTACAACATCTTTTAGTTTTTCCGGGTATCGTGAATGTAATAAAGCCACCATATCCCCGCCATCATCAATAATCAAATTAGGAGAAAACTCCGCCGCTTTCTGTAAATGGTTAAAGTATTCTTCATCAGTTGCCCCATGCCAAGCAAAAGCAGTAATACCACTATCTACTAAAGCAGCAACTACGTCATCCTGTGTAGACAAAGGATTACTAGCTACTACTGCTACTTCTGCACCTCCGGCTTGAACAACCTTAGCTAAAAAACCGGTTTTAGCTTCCAGGTGTAAGCAGATCACTACTTTTTTACCTTGAAAAGGTTTTGTTTTTAAAAACTCTTCTTTAATCAAATTTAAAACAGGCATATGATTTTTTACCCAGTTAATTTTCAGATGTCCCTGAGGGGCTAAAGATAAATCTCTAATTAAACTTTTCATCTTTACCTCCTAAATTATTAAAATAGTTTGTTTGACAAGATAATTTTATTTTAGTATACTATATAAGTGACCATTAGCGCCCGTAGCTCAGTGGATAGAGCACTGGCCTCCGGAGCCAGGAGCGGAGGTTCGATTCCTCTCGGGCGTACCATCTAAATCCCACAATTAATGTGGGTTTTTTTATTATTAAAACATATTTGGAAAGTTATTTTGTCTTAAAGCTTCATAAATAATAATTGCAACTGAATTAGATAAATTTAAAGATCGTGCCTTTTTATTTTTCAGCATAGGTATTTTAATACAATTATCAGCATGTGCTTTTAATAATTCTTCCGGCAGACCTTTTGTTTCTTTCCCGAAAAGAATATAGGAACCGGGTAGATATTCGATTTCAGTATAGTATTTACTGCCTTTTGTCGTGGCTAGAATTAAATTATCATTCCTATGTTTTTGTAAAAACTCATCTATATTTTCATATATATGTATATCCAGCAAATCCCAGTAATCTAATCCCGCTCGTTTTAAATGTTTATCATCGATAGAAAAGCCGAGAGGTTTTACTAAGTGCAAACTTGAACCGGTAATTGCACAAGTTCGTGCTATATTTCCTGTATTAGCCGGTATCTCTGGTTCAACTAAGACAATATTAAGCAATTTTATTCCCTCCTGCTTTTATTATCATACCATAAGTAAACATATCTTACCCAAATTAAAATTTCCGGTTTCTTTCTGAAACCGGAAATTTTATTGTGAAGTTTTGTTTCTTTAAATTTCATAAAAAATTAACCCAATGGTCCCGGGCCCTACATGAGTCCCAATAACACCACCCACATCTGAGATAATAAGATCTTCACAGTTTAATATTTCGGTGACCTTATTAGATAATTTCATTAATTCCGGCAAAGCATCACAATGTACTAATGAACACATGACTTTGCTATTTTCTTTTATTTTAGACTGAGCGATCTCCAGTAAACGCTCTATGGCTTTACTTCTCCCCCTGGCCTTTTCGTAAACATGAATTTCCCCGTCACTTATTTCTAAAATAGGTTTTATGCTTAAAAGGGAGCCTAACAGATAGCTGGCTTTGCCTATTCTTCCTCCCTTTTCCAGATAATCTAAAGTATCAACTATAAAATAGATAGTCATTTTATTGATTAAATCATTAACTAGCGCTAAAATCTCCTGAAAACTCTTTCCCTCTTGGGCTGCTTTAGCTGCCGCCAAAACTATAAGCCCCATCCCCATGCTTACTGATTGGGAATCAATAACTTCAACATTCACTTTTTCATTAACCAAATTTTTGGCTAAACAGGCACTTTGGTATGTACCGCTAAATTTCTTCGATAAATGAATGGAAATAATTTCTTCTGCACCTTTTAAAGCAAGATTTTCATAAGTACTTACAAATTCACCAGGCGGGGGTTGAGAGGTTGTAGGAGGTTTTTCACTGTTTCTCAATTTTTCATAAAACTCACCTGGTGTCAAGTCGACTCCATCTAAATAAGTTTCAACGTCATTAAAATGTATTTTTAGAGGTACAATTGTTATGCCGTATTTTTCAATTAATTCTTTTGGTAGATCTGCAGTACTATCTGTTACTATTCTTATTTTGGACATTTCTAC
>ENA-OWPA01001558-OWPA01001558.1-bioreactor-metagenome-genome-assembly--contig:-NODE-1558-length-14366-cov-3.054308_pt1 | contig 14366 bp, 13 predicted proteins | sample MGYA00238139_ERZ651803 | MGnify/ENA primary metagenome ERZ651803 (study PRJEB26909, sample SAMN07631231) | bioreactor metagenome | isolation source: Switchgrass digestor | place: USA: Dartmouth...
TTTCATTTCTTCGCTGATTGCACTTACTCTGTTAACAGTGGCTGCACCTTCCTGAGCTTTGGAAGCAATAGACTCAATGGCCTTTTCTACTTCCAGGGAAGTGGCATTCATTTCTTGGCTTGAAGCGGCTGTTTCCTCTGCCCCCGCAGATAATTGTTCGGTAGTGGCGGAAATCTCTTCAATGTTTTCGTTCAAGCTGTACATATCTTTATTGATGTCACTTAACATTTTACTGACATCTGCACACTCATCCACAACTGCTTTCATCATGGTGCGGACGGAACTCTGCATCTTATCCAGTGAGTTGGCCAAACTACCTATTTCATCCTGCTTTGCTAAGAGTTTTTTGGATATTTCTACTGTAAAGTCTCCGGTAGACATAATATTTAAATGTTTGGAGGTTTCCTTGATTGGTCTGGAAATGGTGCTAGCAATCAACATTGTTAGCCCTATGCCAATCACCAGGAAAAATGCAGATAATGTTATCATTATTGTGGTCAAATTATCTACCTTAGCCATGACTACTGACTTTGGTGCAGTTACAGCTAGAGACCAGGTTGTTCCTTCCACAGGATGATATCCCATGTAATTGGTTTCTCCATCTAATGTATACTCACCTACACCTTGCTGTCCTTCAACCATTTTCTTTACTAGATTATTTATATCTTCTAATTCAGGATTAGCCTCATATTGCTCAAAAATATTGAACATTTCCATAACGCGATTCTGATCGCTGCTTGCTATCATAGTGCCTTCTTTGTTAACCATAAACACTCTTCGCTGGTGAAATTCCATTTCGCTTGTATACTCGCTCAAGCAATTTCCATTTTGGATGGCAACCAGTACTCCTGTAACTCTATCACCAGTTTTGATGGGAACTGCAAATATAATTACTACTGTTTGGTCCAACTTATTGACAATAGGGTCTGAAACACTGGGCACTCCAGATAATGCATTTTTAAAATAGTCTCTTTCCTTAATATTCATACTGACTCCATCTGTATTTTGGCAATCCCCATTGGTGTCAGCGATAAACATGTTTACATGTCCATTTCGTTTAACCTCATCCTTAAGCAGAGCCACTTTTTCATCCAGCGTCAATTCATTGCTTTTTATCCATGGACTTTCAGCTAAAGCCTGCAAGGCATTAAATTGGGTATTGAGCTTCTCGGCAATAATCTTGGCATCAGCTTCAGCTATTTCCAAAAGATTTTCATCAATGTTAGTTTTTAGAGCATCGCTGGAATTTAAATAAGCAAAAGACCCTAAGCCTAATCAGACTAGAAGCATTAATGTGCCAAATAATAAAGTGATTTTTGCTGTAATACTTTTGAATTTCATCAAATCCTCTCCTATTTCTTATTCTTGAGTTTGGTGTGACATTACATCTTACTTTTTGTTTTTATTAGCATTGTTTATAGAAAAACAAGTAATTGCCATACCCACAGCATGGTAAGACAAAAGCATAAGTCAAAGATTTTTGGTGCAAAACAAGAGGCTTTTTAAGAATAAGCAACAGCTTGCCATGCAGCTGATAGATGAGTTTTGTCTGTTGCAGCAGGGGAGGATATTTACTACGTCTACAGGTACGAGAGTAAAACCAATGACCTTGAAAACGCTGTAATCCCAATTTGCTGGCACGAAGCTGATTTATCCGACAAACCAGCATTTATAATTCAATACGTATATTAGTCTTACCACCTCCGAATTACCTACTTATTATCAAAACCGCTGAACATTCAAGCAGGCTACCAGTTTCACAATAACTTTCTTGCGTAAACAGTATTTAGTGAGTATTACTAAATTTGTATATATCTGCGCAGCAAAAAGTATAAATTATGATGTCTCTATACCACTAGGCTCGGGAAACAAAGTATGATGTTGTACAAAACTCTTTGCTCCTTCCGGTGTTGGATAGGATGTAAGCTGTAAGTACCCATGAACTTTACCATTTTTATATCCGCTCTTAGCAATTTGAAGGTAACAACGTGGTGAGCCGTCATGGCTAAAGGCGATTTTAAATTGTGCTAATATATCAAACAATTATACCAGTAAATACCGTGCAAATCAACAAAATTTTACAATATTATACGAAAATCAACATATTTCAACAATATTCTGCGGACTGCAAGGCACTATATATGGAGTGAATAGAGAAATTATGAACTGGCATTCATTAATTATAATAATACTAACACAGCGATACTGGATGGATAGCAGGGATTTACTTCTTTGTACTATAATAGATTTATCACCTGATAATTGTTACCACCTTTTAATGAAGAACAAAAACTTATAGGAGACGAAAAAAACTGCAGATAGGCAGTGAATTAGACAATAGAGAATAAGGAGGCATGGAATGGAATTCAATGAAAAATTGCAAAAGCTAAGAACAAGTCTGAATATGACACAAGAAGAGTTGGCAGAAAAACTTTATGTCTCACGAGCGGCAATATCAAAATGGGAATCAGGTAGAGGTTATCCAAGTATCGATTCATTGAAAGCAATAGCAAAGTTTTTTAATGTGACAATAGATGAATTGATATGCGGAGAGGAGATGGTATCCCTTGTTGAGGAAGATATCAAGGAAACAAATCAAAAATATACGGCGCTTATTTGCAGTGCTTTAGATTGTCTGATGGTTTTACTGCTTTTTATTCCTGTTTTTGGACAGCAAGTTGTAAATGAAGTTTTATCGGTCAGTCTCCTGTCGCTAACAGGAATAAGCTCTTGGCTTAAGGTATCATTTATTGTTGTAGTAAGCATTACGGTACTAAATGGTTTCTGTGGAATAGTAATCAGTAATTTTGATAAATCTATATGGAACAAGTACATATTAATTATAGGGGTGGGGTTTACGATAATTGGAACTATTCTATTTGTGTTAGCGAGGCAGCCATATGCAGGAATACTTTTCTTAAGTATACTGATAATTAAGGGATTTTTGTTGTTAAAAAGTAAATGATACGAGGCGTATCATCAGTGTTATAGGTGGTTTCTTGAGGTATCATCCGTTTGTTCTTAGAATAAAAGATGCTTGCAGGCAGACTTTATTCTTAGAAGGATGATACACATGAAAAGCAGAACAAAATTTTTGATGGCAGGAGTGCCAGGACTGTTATTTCTAATTCTTATGATACTAATTCTTACTTTTGACGTGGCACCCATTGGTCCAGAAGGAACCAGCATAGGATTGTCGCACATTAATAAAATTGTTTTTGATGTTTTCGGGGTAAACATTCTCTGGTATAATATTACTGACTGGCTTGGCGTTGTTGCAATAGCAGTAGCATTTGTATTTGCATTTATTGGTTTAGCGCAACTGATAAAAAGAAGAAGCCTGCTGAAAGTAGATAAAAGTATTCTCGCGCTTGGAGGTCTTTACATCATAGTTATCGGCCTGTACGTTCTATTTGAAATACTGAGTATAAATTACAGACCCATCATCATGCCGGGATGTGAGTATCCGGAAGCATCTTTTCCATCATCTCATACAATGCTTGTGTGTGTGATTATGGGAAGCGCTATAATGCTGCTGAAAAGGTATGTAAAGAACAGTAAAATAAGATTAGTGCTCCAGATACTGTGCGCAGCGGTTATAATGGTTACAATCTGCGGGCGAGTGATTTCGGGTGTGCATTGGATTACGGATATTATCGGAGGTGTTCTGATAAGTGCGGCACTTCTTATGTTGTATTCAGGAATTGTGGAGGGGAAAAGTAGGTAAATAGTGGAGTTGGTAAATAGGTTTGGAACTTTTGTTCGGATATTATGGACTCTATTAATTCAGCAAATTTGTGATTGATGAGGAATGAAATTAATTTGCATTTTTTACCAAAAGCTAAGGAGCTGATATGCATGATTGGTAAAAACGGGATACGCATTATTTATGGAGATAACCCCAGGCAAATGGTAAAAGAGTTACTTGAACTTATAAGACCTGAAGAAGAAATAGATAAAAATGCACTTATTGGAATTAAGCCAAATCTCGTTGTATCAAAGCCTTCTAGCTCAGGTGCAACAACTTCACCTGAAATAGTGGAAGGGCTAATTGAATATTTAAAATCGAAAGGGTACGAAAAAATAGTAATTATGGAAAGCTCCTGGGTGGGGGGCAGTACAGCAGAAGCCTTTAAAGTATGCGGATATGAGAATTTATCGAAGAAATATAATGTTCCTCTTATTGACCTTCAAAAAGATAAATATAATACATATGAAGTAAATGGCTTGAAGATAAACGTTTGTGATTACATCACAAAGGTTGATTATTTAATAAACATACCGGTCCTCAAAGGCCACTGCCAGACTAACATGACTTGCGCTTTAAAGAATATGAAGGGCTGCATACCCGATTCCGAGAAAAGGAGATTTCATACCATGGGTTTGCATAAGCCTATAGCATATTTAAACAAGCTAATAAAACAAAGTCTCATAATAGTTGATGGTATGAATGGTGACCTTAACTTTGAAGAAGGGGGTAACCCGGTTCAGATGAACAGGATAATCGCTGGAAAGGACCCTGTGCTGATAGACACATATGCGGCAAATTTGATGGGCTTTAGTATTGAGGAAGTTCCGTATATTGCTATGGCTGAAAGTATCGGGGCAGGTACTGCTGACTTGGCAAATGCAGATATTATTGAATTAAATAAAGATACTGGAACAAGGAAATTAACACCTTCAAGAAGAGTTCAGCAGTTATCAATGCATATTGTCGAGGACTGTGCTTGTTCGGCTTGCTATGGAAGTCTTATTTATGCACTGGAAAGACTGGATGAAAAAGGCCTTTTGAATAAATTAAATGAAAAATTGTACATTGGTCAGAATTTTAAGAATAAACGAAATGATGGATTGGGTATCGGTGCATGTACCTCAGGATTTGATAAATGTGTCAAAGGCTGTCCGCCAAAAGCCAGGGACATTGTAGAATATCTGGAAGGCCTTATACAAATGAAATGAGTTTGATGTATGAAAAGTATTGCAACAATTGAATGAATAAAAACAGCAAAGGTACTGTGGTTTGTCTTCCACAGTACCTTGCTGTTATATTATAGCTAAAGTCGTTTTTATTACAGCCAAAGCTGAGTTATCAGTTATTAGCCACAAAGCATTGAAGATATAATCCAATTCAAAGTCATTGAGACATTACTTCAATAGTAACTTTGGGAGTTCCGCTTTTAGAAGCGGTTGTGGTAGAAAAACTCGGAAGAGCTACATTGATATTGAATACCGGTATAAATATAGGCGTATTGCCTTCTGTATCGGACAATACGATTATTCCGTATTCATTCTTATAAACCATTCCTGAAGCGCGTATATTTGATCCTATAAACATCTCTATTTCTGTTGAAACAGGTAAATATTCATAATAAGCGGTCAACAGATTTGTATCAAAGCCTGAAGCAAGTCCTGATGGTGTAAGGTACGTGATGGATGGATTATAAACGGTACCATTACCCACATAAATTGCTGTGATAGCATTCAATGGGATAGCTTCTTTCTGACCGGCGTCATCCAAAATAAATAGCGTTCCAAAGGTTCCCGACGATGATTTAAACAGCTCGTAGGGAGTGCCTGTAACAGAGGAGGCTGTAAACCCACGCGTAAAGACGGTAAATACATTTGTGGGGTATAGGGTAATGAGCTGTTCAATAACATGAGCCAGTTGAGCATATGCGAAATTGGTTCCGGTGTTGTCAGCGGGAGGAGCTTCGGAATAGGTCAGAATCAGCTTGGGGAAATAGGGTTCGTAAACAATATTATTGGTGGCAAACTGGACAATTGTGGCACCATCGTCATTAGTAAGAGCTATTCCGTAATTTTGGCTTGTTCCGCTCAACCATTCATTAACCAGCGAAGTTACATCAATTTCAACAGCCTTATACATGTCTGCTGTTGTGATAGTGGTTTGAGAGGATGTAGCAGTAAATGAAGGCAGCGTATTATAGGTTACTGTTTCTGCATTAAACGGACTTGTTACTTTGTTTACGACAATAGGGCTTGGAGCATCTCCACTCTTTGCGATAACTGATAACTGAAGGATTGCGCTGTCTACTGCTGTCACCGGCAATGTGGGTAAATCAATTTCCAGAAGACTGATGCAATTCTGAAAATTCGGGTCTGTACCGGTATAGAGTAATGGATAAAAGGAATTATTGTTATCCGGCATTGCGGATGATACAAATGTGGTACGCGGTATATTTACCGTAACAGACGGCATGAATCATACCTTCTTTCTTTTAAAATACTAGTATACATAAACAATAATATGCCAGCTCTGTTTATTTTGTTACCGCATACAAATAAGGAAATAGTTTTCGCAGCATATTTATTTCGTTTTGCTTAAAGTTTTCTGCAACGTATGTAAGTCTGTACTGCATTATTCAAGATAAACTGACCTGTTGTACCCAAGGTATGGAGTTTGTGTGGGGGACGGTAGCCATGTTTACCCAGAAGGATTTACCTTTTTTCTCCGTGGTTTAGTCCCTTTAGTATCAAGGCAGAAAGGCAACCGCACAGCAGCAGGATTATAATGCTTCCCGCTCTTTTTCCTGCCGAGGTTATGTGATAGCCGGAAAGGTTAAATACGGCATTTATGGGGTAAAAGGTTTGCAGGACACTTGACATACTTGCGAATAATCCGACGATTGAATAAACTTCTGTAAATACCAACGCAATCCAATAGCCTTTTTTCATATGTGCAACTAAAGCAATAATGGGTGAGATTGCAAGAAATACACCAGCACCGTCCAGAGCATATTCCTTCAGAGAACATAATACCAATGCTGCTGATAAATCAGTGAAATGTAAAACAGCCTCGGTTAAAAGTGTTATGGCAAAAAGCAGCAAGTAGAGAAGTATACTGAATGTGAAAGCAATTATCATTTTTGCGGCAGTTAATTTTGTCTCATTTATCGGAATAAGGCGCAGGGATTTCATTGTGTCTTCATCTTTTTCACGACAGATCATATAACTTCCCAAAAGGGAAATAACTGCAGGGAGCACAAAAATAGTTGCCAATGGTTGCACTTCATCCATATACCAGCCTGCATTGTCTATATACCTGGATCCGTCACGCATAGCCTTTAGGCCATACTGCACATCCGGCCCATAATACATATCCAGTCCTTCTACAAAGACAATAACTGCTATCATAAATGTTGTAAAAACTGTAATCCAAACAATATTTGAACGGCGAAGCTTTTTGCATTCCGCCCAGAGTAATGTTCTCATCAAATACACCTCATTTTCTTTCAAGGGTGATTTTTGCAAGTAATACCGCAATAATGTCCCAAACGCATATACAAAGAAACGCCAGGGGGACGTTAATTGTCTGTGCAAATGTTAAACCGGGAATATCTTTATTTCGCATGATAATACCTGCCATACTGCATAATGGATGCAGATACATGTTGACTGGCATTAAGATAAATGAGCAAAAGGCATAAACCAGTGTTACGCAAACCGGAAGAATATAGCCTTTTTTTGATACAGCTATTGCCATGATGGGTAGCATTGCAAAAGAGGTAATAACCCCAATCTCTAAACATCTTTCCAATAAATACAAGATGCTTTTCCATTCAAAGGTGACATATCCGGGAACTATGCTGAAGAAAGCGGAAGCAATAGCTGTAATCAGCATGAAGATAACCGAGTAAATCAAAACCACAAAAAATTTGCTGAAAAAAAACCTCATTTTACTGACAGGCACAATCCAAAGCTGTCTTAGCATATCGTGCTGATTTTCCTCGTGGATAAGCATGGAGCAGAGTATTCCTAAAGCCACTGGTAAGATAATGAAAATGTTATAGCCAAACGCAGACCACTTATAAAACTGTATTGGGTCAACACCAGTTTGTCCACGATATTTGAATAGTAACATTGTCAAAAAGGGCATAATAAGCGCAGACAATAGCATAATCCAGATAAGTTTCCTGCGCCGCAGTTTCAAAAATTCTATTTTAATAAGTTCAAGCAATGCCTTCGCCTCCAGTAATTTTCTTAAAATATTCTTCCAATGTGTTATTGCAGAGCTGGGAACTGATGACTGCCACATCCTGTACCACAAGGGCCTTATTGACCTCTGCCATGTTCAAGGAAGTATCGTAAATCCGTAGGGTCTGTTCATCATGAACAGAATAATCTTTCAAATGAAATTGACGCTCCAGTATCAGCGATGCTTTAGGAACATCAGAAACTTGCAGCAGGATATACTTGCCGTTCTTCTTTTTCAATTCTTCCATACTGCTTTCTTCCAGCAATACACCGTGGTCAATAATTCCAATATCATCTGCCAATAATGAAATTTCTGAAAGAATATGACTGGAAATAAGAATTGTCTTTCCCTGCTCAATGCTCAAGCTTTTAATAAACTCTCTTACCTCTGCAATACCGATAGGGTCAAGGCCGTTTGTTGGTTCGTCCAAAATCAGCAGTTCCGGGTCGTGTAAAATAGCGTTGGCAATGCCAAGACGCTGTTTCATTCCAAGAGAGTATTTGCTGAATAGCTTTTTATCCTTATAAGGCAGGCCGACAATTTCCAATGCGTTTTTTATAGCATTTGGGGCGGATGTGCCACGCAATTTCGCAAATATCTCTAAATTTTCCGTTCCTGTCAAATTCGGATAGAACTCCGGTGTTTCGATAATAGCACCAATACGGGGATATATCCGTTTTTCCTGACCTTTGATATTTTTTCCGAACACAAATACTTCGCCGGAAGTAATAGGGGTCAGTCCCAATATCATTTTCATAATAGTGGTTTTTCCGGCTCCGTTACGTCCGAGCAGGCCGTAAATCCGGCCCTTTTTTACATGAATATCAACTGAGTTGACTACCGTTTGTTCTCCATAGACTTTTGTCAATTGTTTTGTCTCAATCACAAAATCATCCATACAGGAATTCCTCACTTTCAGTAAAAATGCTTTTGCAATGTGCCAGCAGCTATTATAGTTGTATTATAGCAGTGACATTTACATAATGACTGCAGCAGTTATAAAATAGCTGCAATTGGTACATAATAACTATAACAGTTATATAATAGTTGCAATAGTTATATAATAACTGTAACAGTTTATAATGGCTGTAACAGTTATGATAAAAGTATAATGCACAAACCTTGCCATAACCTTGCCGTAATCTTGTTTTTATCTTGTTTTAGCAGCAAGAAAGCCCTGTATTTTCACAGGGCTTTCGGAAGCAATATTGTGAATGCAGTTCCAGAGCCGGGAGTGCTGGCGGCAGTGATTTTTCCCTTGTGCGCGTTGACAAGCTCTTTGACGATGGATAAGCCCAAGCCATTTCCTTTTTCTGACCGCGAATGATCGCATTGAAACATTCTATCAAAAATGTGTGGGAGATCATCGGGAGAAATACCTTTCCCGTTGTCCGCAACTATAATTTTAGCCTGTTCTTCATTTCCCCAAATGGATATCGTCACTTTATTACCATTGCTGTGGTTAATAACATTCTGCAACAGATTATTGAGGATACGGGTATATGCATTTTGGTCTATTCGGATAGAATACTCTGTTTCGGGTATATCTATTTCATAATCAAAATGACTGTTTTCTAAAATGGGAATCCAATCAGCTACGATGTTGCGGGACAATTCATTTAGATCAAGATATTCAAAGCGAAAAATTTGTTCTCCGGCATTCAACTTGACCCACTCAAACAGATTCTCCACAAAACCCTTTAAGTGATGTGCTTTTTCAGATGCAACCCGGATATATTCCTCTTTTTCTTCTCCTGCAACAATCTTGTTTTCAATTGCTTCCAAATACCCCACCAGAGAAGCCAGTGGCGTTTTAACATCATGGGAAAGGCTTGTCATCAGCCGTTTATATGCCTGCTCTGCCTGACGCTGCTGGATAAGGCGGGCCTGATTGCTAATTGCAATTTCATTGATATCATAGCAAATTTGTTTTGTCATGTCGCTTTCCTTTGCCAGAATGCGACGGTTGAGGTTACCGCTTCTAATATCTTCCAGAGCATCTTTTATAAGTGCAAGCTGCTCTCTGACGTGCTGCAGTTTAGAAATGAGAAAGGCTATAACAAGCAGGGCAATAACCAACATCAAAAACAGACAAGTGTTTATTCCCATGTCAGGCCTCCTTATTGAAACGGTAACCGACGCCCCGGACAGTCAGGATATAGAAGGGGTGCTCAGGGTCCGGCTCAATCTTTTTTCGCAGTTTACTGATAAAGGACATAATATTGTTATCATCAAAAGCATATTCGTCTTTCCATACCTGCGTATAAATCTGTTTTTTCGTGAATACACGCCCTTTATTAGATGCCAGAAATAAAAGCAGGTCAAATTCTTTGCCTGTAAGTTCAACAGGAACATCCCTGACAGAAACAATGCGGTTTTCTCTGTCAATAACCATATCTTTGAATTTCATACAATCTGCATGCATTGGAGAAGTTGGATTCAAGGTGGTATAGCGGCGAATAAGGGAATTGACCCGCGCCATCAGCTCATTAATGCTGAATGGCTTTGTCAGGTAATCATCAGCTCCCAAGCGCAGTCCGGAAACCTTATCTTCTTCGTCACTTCTGGCTGTCAACATCAGCACCGGGACATTGTTTGTTTCCCGGATTTTGCGCAAGACTTGAAAACCGTCTAAATCCGGCAACATCACATCAAGAATAACCAGTACACAGTTATCCTTATTTTCATCTGCCAGACGCAGCCCAGTCACGCCGCTATGTGCGATAATAGCAGACAAGTTATCCTGCTCTATGCATTTTTTCATTAGAATGCAAAGTTCTTTATCATCATCTATAATTAAGACATTATTCATGTCGGAACTCCTTTCTTGGCCTGTCTGGGGGCTTTTTGCATCTTTGGGAATTGTACATGCTAAAAAAAACCATTTTACATTATATACGCATAAACAAATAATAGCAATAAACCTGCTGTAAATGATTTGAATTATTTATACTCTGTTTTTCCGTTCCTATGTTTAATGCTAATTATAAAGGAGCTAATCAAGGACATAGAAACCCTAATTGACAGTTTTAACTTTTAAAATTGAAAGAGCAGGAAAAATGTAGTATGTTAATATTGATATTGAAATTGATGTAATTGAAAATTTGAAAAATAACCAAAATTAAAAAACATATTCCATTTATTAAGCTTATAATAAAAAACCTAAAAAGTGGTGGATTATAATGATTTACAGACTTCCGCAAATTGAAGACAAAGAGATTATTTATGATTATGTCATGGAACATTACGAAAACGGTGAAAAAAGCATAAGTGCCAGCCATGGGTTGGCATTGGAGGAATATGACAGGTGGGTCGAAAAGGTAAACCGCAATGCTATTGTAGGTGATGAAACCTTTGGAAAATCACTTTTGTTACTATGCTTTGATGAAAATCGCCTTGTCGGGTTGTTAAGCATTCGATATGACCTGCCAGAGGAACTGTCATATACTATCGGCGATATAGGATATGGAGTCCGTCCTTCGGAAAGGAATAAAGGATATGCCACAGTTATGCTAAAATATGCTTTAGATGTGTGCAGAGAAAAAGGAATGACAAAAGTTATACTTGGCTGCTTTAAAGATAATATAGCTTCTGCAAAAACCATCATAAAAAATGGCGGAGTCCTTTTGTGTGAAAATGACAATTATGAAAAAGGGCGGCTGAGCCAATATTATGTTATTGAATTATAGAAAGTAAAATCAGAAACGGTTTTATTATTTGACGTACACATGATATATAATTTGGATTTATCGTGGTGCCAGCGCTGGCGAGGAGATAAATTACTATGATAGAAAAACTAAAGACCCAGGATTTTGATAAGATATATGACCTAATGGAAATAAGTTTTCCAAGTGATGAATACAGGACTTATGATGAGCAAAAAGAACTGCTTAATGACCCTGCCTATTCTATTTATGTGTTGTATAATGAATCTCAGGACGTTAAGGCCTTTATTGCGGTTTGGGATTTTAATGAATTTGCTTTCATTGAGCATTTTGCTGTACATCCTGAGTATAGAAATTGTGGAGTTGGAACAGGCATGCTGAATGAAATGACAGAACTGCTTGGTAAAACTGTTTGTCTGGAAGTTGAACCGCCAGAAACAGAAATGGCAAGCAGGCGTATTGGTTTCTATAAGCGAAACAATTTTTACCTTAATGAATTTCCATATATGCAACCTCCAATATCCCGGGGAAAGAAGGCCATTCCGCTATTAATCATGACTTCAGACGGCAAAGTGGATAAGGACACATTTGAGCGCATAAAAGGTACTTTGTATACCAGAGTATATAAATATATAGAGAGAATTAAATAAGATATATAAATATAAGCTATATAAGAATATATATGCCTATATATAGGAATATATAATAGCCATTTATTGAAGAATATAGTATCTAATCAAGGGCTGCTTCTGAAATGCCATTCCATTTATTATACAAAAATATATTAGGAGAGTATTGCTTTCATTAAAAGTTAATGATATAATCAAATTTACGCTTTGCAATATGTACTTACAATATACCAATAATACCATATCATATTTTAAGTGAAATGTCAATAGGATTTTAAATATTTATATATTTGTTTTTTTGGAGGTGATTATATTGTCATTTGCGCTTATGAATTCATTTTCATCCCTGATACAAAAACACGCAGTTGATGAAATTGTTAAATGCAATGATTTTACTTTTAGATTTGGGTTAACTTTATCTGAACAAGATGCCATTGAACTGGTTGAAACGAGAGCCTTTTCACTAAAAAGTAATGGACGGATAGAATTTGGTGGTGGAGTGATTACTAAACTAATAGAGGAGTTTTGCGATTCTCCTTATATCTCCAGGCATAACTATGCAGAAACACTTCATGAGTTAATTGAAATTTTTTATTTTTATAAGAATGAAACTCTCGATTTAATAAGTGATGATGAACTGATAAAGTTTATGAGAAATTCCTTTGATGGCAAATGCCAAGGATCACTGGAATTGTTATCAGGACGAGAACTTGATAAAATGGCCCGTAATTTACGATATGGATATGATCCTGATTATTCAGAAGATAATGAATGTGAAGAGGAGGATGGAGATGGCGAATATTGAGAAGCGGCATGTAATTAACAGTCAAAATCTAAGTGGTGAATTTTATTTTAATTCCATTTTACAGGAGGCTTACAGCTGCGGGCTTTTAAACGACATAGATTTAGAAAATATTCAGATGCAATGCATTAGTCTTTTGGCATATAAAAGTGAGAAGTATAATTTAGGTGAAAGCAGTTCTATAAGAATTGAAACTGCTGAAAGCATTATGAAATCAATTCTATATACAATAGGGCTTTACTTAAAAACTATACCGGACCCTGATAATGCTGCTGTAGAGCTAAAAACAGTAAAGATTCCCGAACTGTATGAGAGGGGCAGGAAATTGGTTAACACTAAATTTCAAGAAGCAAAGCATCTCTATAATATGATTCAGAAGAATAAATTAGTTACACAAAACAATTCCTATAATTCGACACTTAGCGATAATGGGATTGGGATTTTTTTTAAGTCATACAATATTGAGTACGAGGCTCATGATTTTCCTGCTTCTATTGATTATCAACTCTGCAATCCTGTTAATGATTTAGCAGGAATAGAATTTATTCAAAAATATCTTGAGAATTTATACATTGAGAATGAATTTTGCAGAAATTTTGAAGCAGAGAATATTCATCAACTGCTTTATGGATATGACAAAAATTATCCCGAATTATTGATTAATATTTTTGAACAGGTATTAACAGCGGCTTTGGGATGTTCTCTTGCTGACTGTAATATTAGAGAGCTTAATATTTCGCGGGCAGATATTCAATGTTTATATGAAAAATTACGAAAATATGATCATGATACGCTGATGCTGACTATTAACAAGGCAACAAATTATATATACAAAGATTTGAATGTTACAAACCCTTTAATCCGAGGATATATTGGGAAAAGTTTGCCGAAGATTGTAACGAATATAGAAATTGCACTGAAATTAAATACCCTCGATAAAGTATTTATAACACCAAAGAATCCGGATTCAGAGCCCAGAATCAACTTTGAATCCAGTGCTAAGATGGATGATGAGAATAAAGAAGATTAACAGAAGAAATGCTTAGATGCAGAAATTCAATTGACAAGTTAGAGCTTATAAAGGAAAAGGTAAAGTCTTTTGATGATCTTGAAGATATATTACTTGATGCACAACTTCAAGAGGCGGAATTTGTTTCGCTGTTTAATACTCTCGGAGATGTTGAGCTTGCGGCAATGATTAAAAGACACTTGTTTGAATCGGACATTCAGGTTGTGGACTTATCCGAAGCAGAACAGACAGTACGATTGCATCT
>ENA-OWPA01001560-OWPA01001560.1-bioreactor-metagenome-genome-assembly--contig:-NODE-1560-length-14325-cov-3.665918_pt1 | contig 14325 bp, 12 predicted proteins | sample MGYA00238139_ERZ651803 | MGnify/ENA primary metagenome ERZ651803 (study PRJEB26909, sample SAMN07631231) | bioreactor metagenome | isolation source: Switchgrass digestor | place: USA: Dartmouth...
TTTGAAGTAATGCAATATAAAAAGACTGGGTGTCCATCATGCGGAGCTTGTCAGTTTATGGGAACTGCAAGTACTATGCAATGTATGGCAGAAGCGTTGGGTTTAGCTTTACCTGGAACAGCATTATCCCCTGCAACTATGATAGATATATTAAATCAATCTAGAGCTGCAGGTAGAGCAGTAATGAATTTAGTAAAAAAGGGAATAACAGCTAAGGATATATTAACTCCTGAAGCCTTTAAAAATGCAATTATTGTACATGCAGCTATAGGTGGATCAACAAATGCTATGATTCATTTACCAGCTATAGCTCATGAATTAGGATGGGAATTGGATGTAAGAGAATTTGATAGGATTAATAAACTAGTTCCACATCTATGCAATATAGCACCAAGTGGCAGATATCCATCTGAAACATTATGGTTTGCCGGAGGAATACCAGCTGTACAAGAAGAGCTAAAAGAATTTTTGAATCTTGATGTCATGACAGTGACTGGAAAAACATTAGGTGAGAATTTGGAAGATATCAAAAAATCAGGATTTTATGAAAGAAACATAGGATATTTATATAATTATAATCTGAAAAAAGAAGATATTATAGCTCCTATTGATAAATGTGATAAATACGGTTCAGTGGCTGTTTTATACGGAAATATAGCTCCAGATGGTGCAGTAATTAAGTATTCAGCAGTATCTGATGATATGATGTATCACGTTGGTAAAGCAAAAGTATTTGATAGTGAAGAAGCATGTCATGATGCTGTTGTTAAAGGAACAGTAGATCCAGGAGATGTATTGATTATTAGATATGAAGGACCAAGGGGTTCAGGAATGCCAGAAATGTTGATGACAACAGAAGCTATAATGAATGATGCAAGATTGAGAGCATCAACAGTATTAATAACAGATGGTAGATTCTCTGGTGCAACCAAAGGACCATGCGTAGGTCATGTTTCCCCAGAAGCAGCAGCAGGTGGACCTATAGCATTGGTAGAGAATAATGATTTAATAGAACTAGATATTGATAATAGAAAATTAAATATTATAGGAATAAATGGAGAAAAAGTTACAGAAGAAGTAATTGAGAAAACATTAGAAGAAAGAAAGAAAAATTGGGTTAAGCCAGATTTCTCTAATAGAAAAGGTATTTTTAGAAAATATACACAAAGAGCTACTTCAGGTATGAAAGGCGCTTATATGGAATGATAGGAGGTGTGATAAACTATGACTACTATAACTGTGTTAGGAGCGATAGTAGCTTTAATTATAGCTATAATACTGATTATTAAAGGTATTCCTCCAGTATATGGTATGCTCTTAGGTGCGCTAGCAGGAGGTATAATAGGAGGCGCAGGCTTAGGTGATACTATTTCATATATGATTACAGGTGCATCTGGGATGACATCAGCAATACTTAGAATAATAAGCGCAGGTGTTTTAGCAGGTGTACTTATGGAATCAGGTGCGGCAGCAACCATTGCTGAAAACATAGTTAAAAAGTTTGGAGATAATAAAGCGTTAATATCCTTAACAGTAGCAACATTTGTATTAACTGGTATTGGAGTTTTTGGAGACGTAGCAATTTTAACTGTAGCTCCAATAGGAATACAAGTAGCTAAAAGGGCTAATTTAACTAAATTTACCACAGCCTTTGCAATGATAGGTGGAGTGAAAGCAGGAAATTTGATATCACCAAACCCAAATACAATTGCAGCAGCAGAACCTTTTAATGTACCTCTTACTAATCTTATGATAGCTGGTTATATACCAGGACTGATAGGAGTAGTGGCTACTTGTATTATAGCAAGAAAAATTAAAGAAAGAGGAGAACTTTTTGGCGAGTTAGACGTAACAGAGTTAACACAGGAAAAACCAGGATTATTCGTTTCCATAATAGGACCTTTGACAACAATAGGATTGTTAATATTAAGGCCAACTTTGGGGATAGTAATTGACCCATTGATAGCACTACCTGTTGGTGGGCTAGTAGGTTGTTTAGCTATGAAAAAAACCAAAAACTTTAAACAATATATAGTAACCGGATTGAACAAAATGAGTGGGGTAGTCTTATTACTTCTAGGTACAGGAACATTAGCAGGTATAATATCTAACTCCAATTTAACTGATATAATAATAAGTTTAGTAGAAAATGTAGGGTTACCAGGTTACTTACTAGCACCTATAGCAGGTATAACTATGGGAGCAGCAACAGCATCTGCAACAGCAGGAGCATCAGTAGGAGGAAATATGTTTGGCAATGCAATATTAAGCATGGGAGTAAAACCACTACAAGCATCACAAATGATTTACACAGGAACCCTTTGGTTTGATAGTTTACCACACGGAAGTTTCTTCCATGTAAGTGCTGGTTCAGTGTCTATGGAAATAAAGGAACGTTTAAAGATATTGCCATATGAGCTGCTTATAGGAATTATTATGACAATAGCATCTGTGTTGGCTTATGGGGTAATAGGAATTAATTTTTAGAAAAATATAGATGATTTTGGCATGCACTTCAGTATCAAAATTTGTACATATAAGATATTGAAGTGCATGTTCAAGTGTATATGACGGCAGTGATAAATATGCTTATTAGAATGGATATACACATTATTTTATAAACATGGAAAGGTAGTGATTACATGAAGGCAAAATGGATAACACCAGTAGTTACAGCTTTTGATAAGAATGGCCAAATCGATCACAAAGCTAATAAGAACATATATGATTTCTTAATAGATTCTGGCATAGACGGAATCGTTATTATGGGTAGTACTGGCGAGTTTTTCTCAATGAGTATGGAACAGAAAAAGGAATTGATAAAGTTAGCAGTGGAATATATTAATGATAGAACCAAATTAATTGTTGGTACAGGCGATATGTCCATAGACGAGACTATTGAGCTATCAAACTTTGCGTATGATAATGGTGTAGATTCAGTTATGGTTATTGGACCATATTACTTCTCCTTATCAGAAGAAAGTATTGAGTATTATTATGATAGAGTAGCAGAAAATACAAAAGCAAATATTTATATCTACAATTTCCCAGAAAGAACTGGTTATGATGTTTCTGCTGAGCTTACATTGAGATTAGTAAGAAAACACAAAAATATAGTAGGATATAAAGATACTGTTACAGAAATGGGACATACTAGAGAAATAATTGATACAGTATGTGAAGAATTTCCTGAGTTTGAAGTGTATTCAGGTTTTGATGAGAATTTTGCCCATAATGCACTTAGTGGAGGAGCCGGTGCTATAGGAGGGCTTTCCAATTTTATACCTGAAATTTGCGCTGAATGGGTAAAAGCATTTAATGAAAAGGATTTTGATAAAGTTAAGGAAATACAAAAAGTTATAAATAAAGCTATGAGGATTTATGATATTGGCAAACCATTTATTCCAATAGTAAAGAAAGCTATGATGCTTAGAGGAGTAGAAATGGAGGATTATTGTACTTTTCCTTTTATACAAGCTAATGAAGAACAAACTAATAAAATTAAGCAATTAATTGAAAAGCTGAATGAAATGGGCCTTGTAAAGTAGACAATTCAATTTAAATTTATGTACGTTAGGATGCATGGTTTCTGTAGTCAAAAGGAGCCATGCATCCTAGTTTTTTGTAATCCATCTTCATTGTAAAACTCAATGTATTCGACTGTTTTTCTATTCTTCCAGCTTATATAATTTTATAAATATATCTAAAGAATCATTGTTAATTTGCCGAAAATTATTATAATTTAGATAAATATATAAGTTATTGAAAAACCATGTTGAAAGGGGTAATTGGCATTGAATGCGTCTACAACTAATACAAAAAAGGACAAAAATAAGAAAGGGTCAATTAAAACTAAACTGATTGTAATACCTATGGTATTGTTGTTAATTGCTATAGCAAGTGTAGGACTTATTTCTACGTACATTTCAAGGCAAAGCTTACTTGATACAATGGAGCAGAACGGTATATATATGTTATCAACCCTTGTTAGGCAGTTGGAAAACAATGCTGAAGCATTGGAAACTGTCAATCAAATGATGGATGATAGAATAGAAACTATTTGTAAATTAGTTATAAACAGTAGGAATAGACTAAGTAGTGAATATTTAAAGAAGCTAGCAGAGGAGTTAGATGTTGATCAGATAAGCTGGTATAATAAAGAAGGAGTAATTGTCTACTCCAATATTGATGAGTACATAGGGTGGGTTACCTCTTCAGGTCACCCAGTATACTATTTTATGACAGGCAGCTATCAATCCATGGTTGAGCAAATTAGGAAGGATACAGAGTCGGGAAATTATTTCAAATATGGATATGCTAAGGATGCAGATGGCAGTTTTGTTCAAATTGGAATTAATGCCAATAAAGTTCAGCAGATGACTGAAGAATACGAGTTCCAATATCTTATTGAAAAACTAGCCGAAGATGAAGAAATAGAATATGCTCTTGTGATGAATAATAAACAAGTAGTTATTGCCCATAGTGATACTGACAAGATTGGCCTTTTATTAGAAGATGAAGGCAGTAAGGTTGCAGTTCAAGATGGGGAAATATATAGCCAAATGAGATACAATGAAGAAATAGGAAAAGATTGCTATGATGTTATATATCCTCTTGTTGTAAATGGACAACACATAGGGGCAGTTTCTATTGGGTTTTCAGTGGATAAAGTTCAATCAACTATCCAAAAGAACATCAATGTAGTAATTGGTTTTGGAATTTGTGCTTTAGCCGTTTTAGGTATTGTTATGTATTTAGCTTCTCATAATACTATAAAAATAATTAACATCTTAAAAGAACACATGAATTTAATTGCATCAGGAGATTTAACAAGTGAAGTTTCACAGGATTTAATCAGTAAAAATGATGAAATTGGTGAAATATCTCAAGCAGTTTCAATTATGCAGGATTCAATAAAGAACATTATAAATGGAATAGTGGAAAAATCACAGCAACTAGCAGCTTCTTCAGAAGAATTAACTGCTATAAGCCAGCAGTCTGCTGTCACAGCAAATGAGATTGCTAAAGTAATCGAAGAGATTGCCGGTGGTGCAACAGATCAAGCAAAAGATACAGAACAAGGAGTTCAATCCATAATGGAGCTTGGCAGTTTGGTGGATGAAAATAAGGAATGCATAGTAGAGTTAATTGATTCAACGGATAAAGTAAATGAGTTAAAAGATGATGGAGTTCAAATAATAAAGGACCTTGTTGATAAAACTCGTATTAGCAGTGAATCATCCAAGGAAGTAAAAGAAGTGATTGTAAATACTAATGAAAGTGCAGAAAAGATCAACAGGGCTAGTGAAATGATTAAAAGCATAGCTGACCAGACAAATTTACTGGCTTTAAATGCAGCTATAGAAGCAGCAAGAGCAGGAGAAGCTGGCAGAGGATTTGCTGTAGTTGCAGATGAGATAAGAAAATTAGCAGAAGAATCCAATAAGTTTACAGAAGAAATAAATTCAGTTATAAATGTGTTAATAAGCCAAACATCAAAGGCTGTTAATACTATGCAGGATTTGGAAAAGATCATATCCATTCAGGCAGAAAGCGTAAACATGACAAATGAAAAATTCAATGGTATTGCGCAAGCTATTGAAAAGATGAAAGGAGTAATTGATAAGGTTAATCGTTCTAGTGAGGAAATGAACAGCAAAAAAGAAGATATTATCAGTATAATCGAAAACCTATCTTCTATTTCACAGGAAAACGCAGCAGCTACAGAAGAGGCTTCAGCGTCAGTAGAGGAGCAGACGGCGTCAATAGCTGAGATTGCAAGCTCCAGTGAGGATCTTGCAAAAATTGCAGAAGAATTAAATGCACAAATAGATAAATTTAAAATTTAAGCAAGAAAGAATTCGTTTCTTTCTTGCTTTTTTCATAACTGCCTAGTGAGTTTAAAAAAGCCCTTTTATTATTGATGTTTCCATGAAATATTATAGCAAAATGATAATTCTGGTCTTTTTGCTATAATGAAGAAAAGGTTGATTATCATAAATTACCTGTTTTCCACAAAAGATACTATATAATAAAAAATGAATCAATTTTATATTTTTCCTATTAATTTTTTCTGATACGTGCTATAATTATTCAGATAAAAAATTAATAAATAATTTAGAGGGAGGTGCCATATCTTCGTTGAAAGATAAAATTCAATTATACGGTTTTAACAATCTTACAAAAACTCTTAGTTTTAATATCTATGATGTTTGCTACGCTAAATCAGAAAGGGAGCAAAAAGGTTACATCGAATATATTGATGAACAGTATAATTCAGAAAGGCTAACCAATATTCTTAAGGAAGTAACAGAAATAATTGGCGCTCACATACTCAATATTTCAAAGCAGGACTATGAACCACAGGGTGCTTCTGTTGCAATCCTTATTACAGAAGAAGCTTTACCTCCAGAATTAATAGATGAATCCTGCAACAGGGGAGAAATCATGTGCCGATACAGGGATACCACTTTAGGCCATTTGGATAAAAGCCATGTAACTGTTCATACTTATCCTGAATACCATCCAGACAATGCAATATCGACATTCAGAGTGGATATAGATGTGTCTACTTGTGGCACCATTTCGCCTCTTAATGCTCTAAATTATTTGATAAGCAGTTTTGATTCAGATATCATAACCATTGATTATAGAGTTCGCGGGTTTACAAGAGATGTAGATGGAAGGAAATATTTCATAGACCATGATATCACGTCAATTCAGGATTATATAGATGAGAAAACTCTAGCTAAATACGACACTATGGATGTAAACGTATATCAATCTAACATATTCCATACAAAGATGCTTATAAAGGACATAAACCTTAACAACTATCTATTTAACAGGGATGTATATGAAATACCTCCAAAGGAAAGGCTAGAAATTATAAACTTGCTTCGTCGAGAGATGATCGAGATATACAGTGGAATGAATATCTATTAATGGAGGAATGAGATGAAAGGACTTTCTCAAGAAAATGCTCCCATATACGAAGCCTTAAAGGCATATAAGGAAAATAGGACAGTAAGATTTGACGTTCCAGGGCACAAAGGAGGAAGAGGAAACAAGGAACTAACTGAATTTTTAGGGGAAAACTGCTTAAAAGTAGATGTAAATTCCATGAAGCCTTTGGATAACTTAAGCCATCCCGTTTCAGTTATTAAAGATGCTGAAAAGTTGGCTGCAGAAGCTTTTGGCGCAGAAAATGCCTTTTTCATCGTCAATGGAACAACAGCTGCAGTACAAGCTATGATCATGTCCGTATGTAAATCCGAAGATAAGATAATTATCCCAAGAAATGTTCATAAAAGTGCAATAAATGCCATGATAATATGTGGAGCAATTCCTGTATATGTAAATCCAGGAGTTGATAAAGATTTAGGTATATCTTTGGGCATGTCTGTTGAGGATGTAAAGGATGCAATACTAAAGAATAAAGATGCTAAAGCTGTATTTGTCAATAATCCAACCTACTATGGAGTTTGTTCTAATCTAAAGGAAATTGTGAAAATTGCCCATGAAAACAATATGCTGGTACTAGTTGACGAAGCCCATGGCACTCATTTTTACTTTGGGGAGGATATGCCCATATCTGCTATGGAAGCTGGTGCAGATATGGCAGCTGTTAGTATCCATAAAACTGGCGGATCCCTCACTCAAAGTTCATTATTATTGTGTGGCAAGAATATAAATGCAGATTACGTAAGACAGATAATAAACTTAACTCAAACTACGAGTGCTTCATATTTACTGTTAGTATCTCTAGACCTTGCAAGGAAAAATTTGAGTTTAAATGGCAAGGACATATTCAATAAAACTGCAGAAATTGCAAATTATGCAAGGGATGAGATAAATAAAATAGGTGGCTATAGAGCTTTTTCAAAGGAGCTCATAAACAATGATACAGTTTATGATTTTGATGTTACAAAGCTTTCCGTCCACACTAGGGATATTGGATTGGCAGGAATTGAAGTATACGATATTTTAAGGGATGAATACAACATACAGATTGAATTTGGAGATATTGGAAATATATTGGCTATTATCTCTGCTGGAGATAGGATGCTGGAAATAGAAAGGTTAATATCAGCCTTATCTGAAATCAAAAGGCTATATTCTAAGGATAAAAAGGGAATGTTAGAGTCAGAATATATTACACCAGAAGTGGTACTATCTCCTAGGGAAGCCTTTTATGCCAGGAAAAAATCCATTCCTTTGAGCAAAAGCTTAGGGGAAATATCTTCTGAAATAGTTATGGCCTATCCACCAGGGATACCTATTCTTTCTCCTGGGGAAAGGATAACGAAGGATGTACTGGATTACATCTATTATGCAAAAGAAAAGGGATCACTACTTACAGGACCTGAAGATATGACCTTGGAAAATATTAATATAGTGGAGGGATTGTAAGTTGGAACTGTGGTATACTGAAAATCACACTGAAAATGTGCGATTTTCCATAAAGGTCAATAAAGTGCTGTATAGCGGACAAAGCCAATTTCAAAGGGTTGATGTTTTTGAATCAGAGGAGTTTGGGAGGTTCTTAACCTTAGATGGATTGATGATGATAACTGAAAAGGACGAATTCATATACCATGACATGATAGTTCATGTTCCAATGGCAGTTAATCCAAACATAAAGAAGGTTTTAGTAATTGGCGGTGGAGATGGAGGGACTGTAAGAGAACTTACCCGATACGAAACTATTGAAAGCATCCATATGGTAGAGATCGACAAATTGGTAGTAGATGTATGTAGAGAATATATCCCACAAACTGCAAGCAAATTAGACGATCCAAGGGTTACAGTCTATTTTGAAGATGGGTTAAAGTTTATCCGCTCAAAGAAAGATGAATACGATTTGATAATAGTGGACTCCACAGATCCCTTTGGACCTGGAGAAGGACTGTTTACTAGAGAATTTTATGGTAACTGCTATAATGCCCTAAAAGAAGATGGAATCATGGTAAATCAACATGAAAGCCCTTATTATTCCTACTACCTAAATTCAATGAAAAGAGCCCATAGAAGGATCAAGGAGTTCTTCCCAATTACCAAAGTATATCAAGCTCATATTCCTACTTATCCCTCTGGATATTGGCTCTTTGGATTTGCATCGAAAAAGTACGATCCTGTTATGGATTTAAAGGAAGATGAATGGAACAAGCTAAGATTAAAGACTAAGTATTATAATACTGAACTACACAAGGGCTCTTTTGCAATACCAAACTATGTTAAGGAGCTGCTAGAAAATGAATAAAAATATTCTAACCTTTATAGGATGCGAAGGTGAATATGAGGATAGCAAAATAGTCATATTTGGAGCACCTTATGATGGCACCACCTCCTATAGACCTGGAGCTAGATTTGCACCTTCTCGTATGAGAAGTGAAAGTGAGTATGCCATTGAGTCCTACAGCCCTTATTTAAACTTAGATTTAACTGATTACAGTATATTTGATGGAGGAGATTTGGAGCTTCCTTATGGCAATGCACAAAAAGTGATAGATATAATTGAAAATTATGTGGAAAAGCTCCTTAAGGATGATAAAATATGTTGCATGATTGGTGGAGAGCATTTGGTAACCTTAGGAGCAGTGAAAGCTTATGCTAAACACTTTGATAATTTGCATATAGTTCACTTTGATGCCCATGCAGACTTGAGAGATGAGTATCTAGGTGAAAAATTATCCCATGCAACAGTCATGAGAAGGTGTTGGGAACTAGTTGGAGACAATAGAATATTCCAATTTGGCATAAGAAGTGGAGATATACAAGAGTTTAACTGGGGTAGAAAACACGTTGAAACCCATATGTTCGACTTTGCAGGGATTAGCACTCTAAAGGAAAAAATAAAAGAAAATCCAGTCTATTTAACCATAGACATGGATGTAATGGATCCGTCAGAGTTTCCAGCGACAGGTACACCAGAAGCTGGAGGTGTTACCTTTAAAGAGCTCCTATGGGCATTAAGCCACTTAAATGGGTTAAACATCGTTGGATTTGATCTGGTAGAGCTATCCCCTCCTAATGATACAACGGGCATTTCAACAGCTCTAGCTTGTAAACTACTTAGAGAGCTTCTATTACAGGTAATGAGCAACAGCTAAAAGCTGTTGCTCATTATATTTTCTAAATATCAATGCCTAAGAACTGTTTTACTAAAATTCCTATTACAAAGGATAATAAAGCTACAGAAATGCTTATGGTAGCCATTTCTAAAAATCTCTTTTTAAAGGGCAGATCCTTAGCTACAGATATATAGTAGGTGAATGCCAATATTATCAATACGACGATAAATAGCATGGCAATTAGCGCATTTACATATTTATCCTTAGGGAACAATATATAAGGTAGTACCAAAAGAATCACTGCAAAGATATACATTATCCCCGTATATAGTGCAGATTTCTTTGCATCAGCGTTTCCTTCAGAACGGGCTGATAAGTACTCAGAGGATGCCATGGACAATGTGGCAGATATACCAGTTATTAGTCCTGACAAAGCTACCAACCTGTTGTTTTGCAATGCAAAGCTTAGCCCCGCTAGAGTTCCCGTAAGCTCTACCAATGCGTCATTTAATCCTAATACCATTGAGCCAACGTATTGTAAGCGGTCTTCATCTAACATATCTATGAGGGCTTGTTCGTGAATTTGCTCCTGAAGATATATGTTATTGGCCTCAGGAACTTCTTTAGCAAGCATAGCGTATACTTCTTTAGATAGTTTTTCTCCATTTTCCATTTTCTTAATGACAAAAGTGTATCCAAAGATTATGCTTAGTAAGGAATAAAAAAATACCTTTAACCTTTGAGGTTTTAAATTTTTACCTGTGTATTTGCTCCATAAGTTGCTGTGTTCCATTTCTTCCCTTCCGATGCGCTCTAGCAATTCTTTATCGGATTGTTTTTTCACCCTTTTTGCTAAGTTCATATAGATGGCTTGTTCTGTTATTTCGTTTTGCTGTAGTTTAAGGATAGTCTGCCTAGTTTTTTCTGATACAGTGATGTTGTCTGTCAATTACAATACCCCCCTGATTCAATATTTGAGAAGTTTTTCACAATATATTATAACACAAATTTATTTATCATTCTTTTGTTGTTTTTTTACCAATTATTTATATATAATATAAGTATATAGACAAAATTATTAGAATTATGTTAAACATATTGGGTATTATGGGGGAATAGAAGACTATGGGGGAGTTGTTAGGCAGATTTAAGATATTAATGGCTATTTTTTTCATTCTCGTCATTTTAATTTCCTGTTTTACAATATACCTTCCTATGAGGGATGAACTTAAAAAGAATTCCATAGAAAAATTCGTCTTAACGGCCAAATCAAACGATTTAGTAATAAGCCAGTACATAGAGAGATGTGTAGACAGTGTAGATAATCTGTTGAGCAAACATATAATAGAGAGCAATATTGATCAATATGAAAAAGGGGTTATTGATAGAGAACAGTTAAAAGCTACTTTATCAGCTCTATATTTGAAGGAATTAGAAAGTATAAAAGATGTAGTTGCAGCAAAGAGAGTTTTAGAAAATCAAGAAATCATGTCCTACGGTCGCATATCTGATTTTAAAAACCCAAAGCAGTACAATTCACAGAAAACCCTTTATGATGTAGATTTTCAAGGAATAGATCTGTTGATAATCGTATATTCTCCAATTAAATATGAAGGAAAAGTTTTAGGGTATGATATTGTATATTTTGATATGAACCCCATTTTGCGTTCTATCAATAATGGAGATATGAAAACCTTTGTTTTAAATGCAGATGAAGCTGAAACGAGAATGGAAAAAAAGCTAGACCATTTGAATATGAAGGATGTTAAGACAATTGAAGATGGGAATTTCATAGGATATCTATATTCCATCAAGGATACAGACAAATTTTTGTATACGAGAATACCAAAGAGTACCATTTTTAGCTCGATTGATAAAGTTACAAGACTTTATTCAATAGGATTGGTTATAATCGTATTTGCTTTTGTAATATTTACAGCCTGGATAACTGATAAGAATACTAAGAAGGCGGTAAATAAATACCAAAAATCAATTCAGAAGTATAGAGAATATGCAATAAAGGATTCCTTAACAGAAGTCTACTCCAGATTTTTTATCGATAGTTGGATATCGGGAAATATCATGGATAGCGAATTAATAAGCAAAATGGTAGGAGTAAACTATATCATATTTATCGATATAGATAACTTTAAGAGCATAAATGATAGATATGGTCATGTAGTAGGGGATAGGGCTATAAAGAGGCTGGCCCAAATATTAAAGTCCTCAGTAAGAGATGAGGATTTGGTGGTAAGGTATGGTGGGGATGAATTCTTGATTCTATTGAAGAATACCAATAGGCAAGTAGCAGAAAAGATTCTAGATAGAATTATGAACACCTTAAGGGAGTTGGATGAGTTTGAATTTTCCCTTACCATATCTGGTGGCATTGAAGAGCTAAAGGATATCCATGGAATTGTAGAGAGCTTGAAGTCAGCTGATGATAAGATGTATAACTCAAAGAAGATGAAAAAACAAGCTATATCGTAACTGCAGAAACAAAAGGCATATAATGAAAACTTATTGTTGTGATTTATGCAGATGCTTATGAAAACATATGAAATGAATAATGGTATAATAGAATTATCAGTTATTACTTGGTATATATAGATATAATAATCCCATAGGGATAATTGATATTGTGAGGGATTATCAAATTATATCGGAATGGACTATCGGGTTGTTGCTTCTTGAACCAAAAGAGCGAGGTAGAGGATTAGGTACAGTAATACATGAAGCATTAGTCAAGTGGGCAAAAAGTTTAGGAGCAAAAAATTTGGTATAGGAGTAATTAATGATAATGATAGAGCTTTTAAATTTTGGTCAAATTTAGGGTATGTAAAGGTAAAGGAAATCAATATGAGTATTGAATCAAAAAATCAACTAGTGAATCTTATGGTCATGGAATTTTAAATTAATTATAAAAAATAAATTTAGCGACAAAGAGGTATGTATTATACATGTATAATACATACCTCTTTTTTATATTTTTCAAATTTTTTAATTGAATATTATAGTCATCTTAAAAAAGGATATATTTATTATGAAATAATTGATTTAAGTCAAATCTTTTTTTAGAAAACATGATAAAATGTCCATAAAGATAAAATAATAAGTTCAAAGGGAGGAATGTATTGTGGCAAATTTTAATGAACTTAAGAATAAGTATATTAAAAGGTTAGAACAGTTTGTGCCAGTTGTGGATAGAGTTCATGGTCAACACCATCCAGAATTTCATGAGGTGCGCAGATTGTTCGATGATATGAATAAGAAGATAAAAGAAGCAGGTCAACAAAAGCCTGATTTAGATAATGAGTTTAATAAGTTACGTGAAGTTACCAATAACTATACAGTACCAGAAGATGTATGTGAAACCTATGAAGCTGTATACAATATGCTTGCTGAATTGGATGAAGCGTATAGATACTTAGAATAATTTGTATAAGGAGGCAAAATGCAAAGATATATTTTAAAGAATAAGAATTCAATTACATTGATTAATGGGGTTTTAATTGTAATTGGATTTATTGCAAGATGGACAATGGGGAATATGTATATCTTTACTTGGGCACTTATTGTTGCTTCTGTTTTAGGAGTATTGCCTATAGCCATTCAAGCATATCAAGCTTTAAAAGTAAAAGTAGTAAGCATTGACCTTTTGGTTACCATTGCAGTTTTAGGTGCTTTTGTGATTCAAAATTACGAAGAATCGGCAATAGTTACATTTCTATTCCTATTTGGTGCCTATTTGGAGCAGCGCACACTAAACAAAACCCGTTCTGCTATCAAGGAATTGATAGAAATGGTTCCAGAAAGCGCTCTAAAGCTCATGGAAAATGGAGAGTTTGAAGAAGTAGATATTGATGAAGTTGAAGAAGGGGATGTTCTCCTTGTAAAAACTGGAGCAAAGGTGCCTGTAGATGGTACAGTTATATCTGGAGAAGGATACATCAATGAAGCTCCTATTACTGGAGAGTCTATTCCAGTGGAGAAAAAGGAAGGCTCTAAAGTATATGCTGGCACCATGCTGGATAATGGGACTATTAGAATTGTTGCAGATAGAGTAGGTGAGGATACAACCTTTGGTAAGATAATTGAGCTTATAGAAGAAGCACAGGATTCAAAATCGGAAGCAGAGCGCTTTATAGACCGATTTGCAAAATATTATACACCAGCAGTTCTTGTCATGGGATTAGGAGTGTGGTTAATTACAAGAGATATGGAACTGGCTATTACCATATTGGTATTGGGA
>ENA-OWPA01001562-OWPA01001562.1-bioreactor-metagenome-genome-assembly--contig:-NODE-1562-length-14314-cov-4.599986_pt1 | contig 14314 bp, 10 predicted proteins | sample MGYA00238139_ERZ651803 | MGnify/ENA primary metagenome ERZ651803 (study PRJEB26909, sample SAMN07631231) | bioreactor metagenome | isolation source: Switchgrass digestor | place: USA: Dartmouth...
GTTAATAATCTTAAATGCCCGGAACAACTGCTCCATCAATATCTGCCGGGCCAACTGGTGGGGAAAGGTAAGGTCTGACATGGAAAAGCGCATGTGAGCCCTTTTCAGGAGTTCATGGTCCAGTCCTAAAGATCCGCCTATCAGAAAGGTTATATGGGAATGCCCTGAAATAAAAAAAGACTGCAGCTTTTCAGCAAAACCTTCAGAATCAAGCTTTTGTCCTTTTACGTCCAATGCAATCAACAAACTGTTGTCCTTAATCTTTTTTACTATTCTTTCCGCTTCCTTACCTTTTATCTGCTCTTCCTGGGCAGGGCTGAGGTTTTCCGGAGCCTGTTCGTCTCCAACCTCCTGTATTTCAATGTCGCAGAACCTTGACAAGCGTTTTAGGTATTCATTTATGCCTTCTTTTAAATACTTCTCCTTCAGTTTTCCTACAGCTATAACAGTTATTTTGATATACGCCACCATCCCTATGGGTGATCGGAAATTTTCCATGCAATGCCGGTAGTATAAATTCAACACGGCATAAAAACCGGCATCATAACCTAAAGTGTAATAACACTGCCGGTATAATCCCTCATAGCTACTTCTAGCGTTACATCCGATCCCACTTTTATTTTCTGCTCGCTTAATGCATTGTATACTGTCTGATATGCCAGCTCGGGAAAATTGTTTTCCTTGCTGAGGTGCCCCAGCAGAAATTTTCTGGTTCCCCTTTGGGCCATATGTACAGCTACCTTGCCGGCCATCTCATTGGAAAGGTGCCCTCGGTCACCCAAAATCCTCCTTTTCAGCGGCCATGGATATGGTCCCACCTTAAGCATCTCGATGTCATGGTTGGATTCCAGAAGGACAAGATCGCTCCCTATGAGGCTCTCCAGAACCTCTTTGGTTATATGTCCGATGTCGGTAGCTGTGGTAACCTTCTTATTTTCTGCAAAGAAATTGAACCCAACCGGCTCCGAAGCATCATGAGGTATGGGAAAAGGCTTTATGCACAAATTTCCTATTTCAAATTCCTTGCCCGTGGTAAAGCACCTCATATTATCGGCATTGATAGGCCCTATTTGTGTCCCCATAGCATCCCAGGTCTTCTCATTTGCATAAACAGGTATGTTAAACTTCCTCGATAATATTCCTACCCCTCTAATATGGTCACTATGCTCATGAGTAACCAAAACAGCACTTATCTCCGAAGGCTGTTCGCCAATTGAGTTAAGCGCCTGTATTATCCTTTTTCCGCTTAAGCCGGCATCTATCAGAATTTTAGTGCCATTTGCCTCTATATAAAGGGAATTACCGCTGCTCCCGCTGAACAGGCTGCAAAATTTTATCATTTGTGCCTCCACGCTTCCTCAATCTGTTACCCTGGTTATATCCGCTCCAAGGCTTCTGAGTTTTGTATCAAACTTTTCATATCCCCTGTCAATATATTTTACATCAAATACTTCAGTATGTCCCTCCGCACAGAGGCCTGCTATTGTCATTGCAGCCCCGGCCCTTAGATCGGTGGCTTTTATCGGTGCTCCGGTAAGCTTGCCCACTCCCTCGATTACCGCCATTCTGCCCTCAACTTTTATCAAGGCCCCCATTCGTTTCAGCTCATCAACATACTGGAACCTGGAATCCCATACTCCTTCCGTTATGGTGCTGGTACCGTCAGCCAGGCACAAAAGTACTGCTGTAAGAGGATGAAGGTCCGTAGGAAATCCGGGATAGGGAAGAGTTTTAATGCTGACCTTGTTTATTTGTCCATTGTATTTTACCCTTATCCAGTCCTCACCCTGTATCACTTCTATACCCATTTCCATCAGTTTCGCACTAAGAGATTCCATGTGTTTGGGTATGACATTCCTGACCGTAACATCACCTTTGGTCGCCGCAGCAGCTATCATAAATGTTCCTGCTTCAATCTGGTCGGGTATTATCGAATAGGTTGCCCTTCCCCGAAGCACAGGAACGCCTGTTATTTTTATCACATCTGTGCCGGCACCCCTTATTTTGGCTCCCATAGCATTGAGAAAATTAGCCACGTCAACCACATGAGGTTCTTTGGCCGCATTTTCAATGATGGTCACCCCTTCGGCCTTTACCGCTGCCAGCATCAGGTTTATTGTAGCACCGACACTTACCACATCAAGGTATATTCTACTACCCTTCAACCTGTCGGCTGATACCTTTATTATGCCATGCTCTACTTTTACCTTTGCACCTAGAGCTTCAAAACCTTTAAAGTGCTGATCCATGGGCCTGAATCCAAAATCGCAGCCTCCCGGAAAAACAACCTCAGCTTTCTTGAACCTGCCCAACAGCGCTCCCAGAAGATAATAGGATGCCCTTAAGTTTTTAACCCTGTCGCATGTTGCTGTATAAGAGTTAACACCGGAAGTATCTATAATCATCGCATTTTCGTTATTGCTCTCATATTTTATGGTAGCCCCTAAATATGTAAGGATATATTTTAAAGAAATCACATCGCTTATATTGGGAATATTTTCAATCCTGCAAGGACCATCCACCAATAAAGAGGCAGGAATAATCGCAACAGCTGCATTTTTCGCCCCGCTTATACACACTTCACCATATAGAGGTTTGCCACCGTTTATTGCATACCTTTCCAACTAAATACACCAACTTTCTCGACTATTGCAGCTACATTTCTTACATCTTCATATTATAGCATTATATAAAATATTGTGCCACTATATTAAAAATGACAGAAAAGACAAGCCCTGTGCCTTGAAAAAGCATTGTCAATCGGAAAACATCCCTTCAATATCGATTTTTTCCGCATTAACGGCATTAAAATACAGCGGCTTTTGCCCGTCAATGCCTATACGCCATACGAGGGCTTCCGATGCCTGAACGCTGCTCTGATGGAATGAGCCGACAAACCCTGCGTCAATGCTGGTAATAACAGTATTATCTCCTCCATCAAAATGCTTAAGCAAAATCTGGTAGGCCGGAACAATTTTCTTTGCCGCCGCTATCCCAAGTGGCTTTATAAATTTACACCTAAAGCCTGTTATTCCTTTCTCGGTAATGGTAACTTCCGCTTCATTATAGAAAATAAGAAATCCTTTATATTTTTGCTTATAGTATAAAGTAATGCTACCATCCGAATTGTATTTCTCTGCAAAATACTGATTGGCCGGTATATCAAGATCTTTTATAAAGCTTTCCGCATACTTTCTGATTTTTCTTATATCGTAAATATCAACATTATCCGAAGGATTTTTATCGTTGTATATTATTACATTTCCAGGCTGAAATTTTAAGCTTCTGTCTCCCGATGTATATTCAAATCCATCCCCTAATTCACCGTCCGCTGATATCTTAACTCCCAAAAGCTTTTCACCGATTTTCCTGCGGTCAAAGTCCCCTGTCTCAAAATTAAGCATACCGGAATGGATGTTGCCAGGTATATCGCAATTTAGGATATAGCCCCTGTCTTTAAGAATTTTCTCCGTATTGGTTATATTCAATGCAGTCTCATCATTGCTGTAGATTTTAATAAGATTTATCAGCAAGAATATATTCATTGCAGCAAAAATGATGATCAATATAGTTTTAGCCTTTGACCAGTTCATAGGAGCTCTCCTTATTTTCCCCTCATGGGAATGGTATAGATCCTGTCCGGCGTTGTAATAATCCATACAGGCGCAAGTACCTGGCTTTCTGTGCTGTACTCTACTTTGTAAGCACTTTTTATATCGTTAATAATAATACCGGAAACACTTCCAAATTCGGAATAGCCATGCACCTGGTACGCATCATTTATAAGGTCGGTGAACATTATATTGTATAGTTTTGACTCAATTCCTTTCTCAAACTTCCGTAAAATTCCATAGCCTTTAAGAACATTTTTGCTATTGGCTTCAATTACAAAAGCATTATTAAGATTGGTTTCATCCGCATGTTGCGGCTTATAATCGACTACAACAGGAATCCCGGATACCGTATAATCGAAATAAAACCTGTAATAGGCATGAGTTTCTTCAATTTTAGTCAAACTAAGGCCTACATCGGGATTAGAAGAGATAGGCTCCATCTGCTCCAAAAACATCGCCGCTTTCAAAAAAGCGTCGCCCACGCTTCCCTTGTCGGAAGCAGCAGCACCGGAAAGAAACCTATAGTCCAGAAGGCCGTCGTTAAATATTCTGTATATATTGTTAAGAGTTTTAAATTCTATAGTATTATCGCTATCCCACGAGCGATCGTATCCATATTTTTCACTACCTAATACTGCATCCGCTATTTTATCCACATCACTGGAATCATAAATATCCCCTGTCTTAAATATCTCAGGAAGATTGCATACAATACTGTTATATCTTTTATATCCCTGACCTTTTATCACACCGAGGACATCTTTGCCTATGGAATCAATATTATACTTTTCCTTGAGCAGAGTATACTGAATCAAATTCTCATCTTTTTCATAACGGCTGAACAGGGCTCCATAACTGTTCCTGTTCATCATCCCTTCAGGAAATTGTATTATGTACTTGTATATAGAGGATTCATCCCTGAGATAGACAGTATTAAGATTATAATTTAAGTTTTCCTCCGGCAGGATAATCATTTTATACACTCCGGATATGGCGCCGGATGCGACCCCCGACTCATCAAGAAACCAGGCAAGAAGGTGCTTGCTTATATTTGAGCTGAACTCAAATATGACAGATCTTGCTGCCATCAACCTTCCCCATTCGTCCACATCCAAGCGTTGGACAGGTTTCGAAAGCATTGCGCTCTCCAGATAAAACCGAGCTTCCTGCCATAATTCATCATAGTCGCTGCTTTGCCGGTCGACAATCCACCTTGGATTGTCATACCCTGCAGAAAGGATAATTTTGCTGGGGAGAAAGTACTTGTCTCTAATAACTCTTTCATAGTCTTCCAACGAGTTACTGGTGGACATACCCAAAGAAAACACCGAAAAAACATCGGTAGGAAATCCATAGTTCTGATAGTTCCATAGAATTCCTACCTGCATCAAGCTGGTTATTATTAAAGTGATTAATATCCAGATTTTTAAACGTTCTTTCCACACAAGGCCCATTTTTAACCTCGTATCAATCGTTAGGTGAGAGCATCTGATTTATGGTATTGAGGATACCATCTTTTATCTCTTTTATTTTATCCGCAACACTCTTTTTGTTAACAACTTTGATGGTCAAATCACTTATCTGAATTTCATCGGGGTTATTTTTAGAATAAGCTACTATTCTTATGCAATTTTTCCCTTCTTTAAGAATAACCTCTTTTGCAAAGTAAACTCCGATATTTTCCCACTTGCTCTCCCCGTTTACATCCTTGAATTCTACATACTTGGAATCTTTGTCATTCAGGATAAGAAACAGAACAGTTACATTTTCCTTATTGGCATAGCCGCATATCTCATAAGATTTACTATACGGTATTTCCTTGCCTTCAGGCCTAGTTATCGTTAAAACCGTTTGTTCAGTAGCAGGTGTATCAGGATCATAAATGTCTACCTTATCTGCGCCGTAAGCAACTGTGTTAAAAAAAAGTGAAACAGCAATTACAATGACGAAAACTCCCCATAGCTTCTTCAACATGCTCCAAACACCTCAAAAGTGATTTAAAAATGTTACTATATTTTGCCCATTTTCATGGTTTAATTATACAATATTTATATTACAAAACAATTACACAGCATTTAAGAATAAGTTACACCTTTGAACGCTTAAAATGTATAGGCTGCAATGCCTATATCGGCAGCTTGACCGTTATTTCAGTACCCTTGCCCAGCTCACTTTCTGCCGTTATCGTACCTCCATGAGCCTCCACAATTTCCTTGGCAATGGAAAGTCCCAGTCCTGTTCCGCCCATCTCCCTGGATCGTGCCTTATCCACACGGTAAAACCTTTCAAATATCCTGGAAAGATCCTTACGGGGTATGCCTATTCCTGTGTCAGCAACCTTAAGGGTGACATCATTAAATATCCTGCTTACATATACCGTTATCTTTCCACCTTCAGGAGTATATTTAATAGCATTGGTAAGTATGTTCAATACCACCTGCTCAATCCTGTCACGATCACCTTTTATTTCAGGGATGTCCCCCATTATATAGCTTTCAATCTTTTGATTCTTATTTTCTGCCTCTATCTGAAGCTTGACAATGGAATTCCTGACCAGCTCGGTAAAGGAAAATTGCTGCATATTCCATTGCATCTGATGGTTATCCAGCCTGGAAAGCTGCAAAAGGTCTTTCACCAGCCTGGTCATCCTGTCAGCTTCCGAGTTTATGACAGTAAGAAATTTTACAGCTGTTTCACTATCTTTATATGCACCGTCAAGGAGCGTCTCTGCATAACTTTTAATGGATGTCAGCGGAGTTCTCATTTCATGGGAGACATTTGCAACAAACTCCTTGCGCATATTGTCCAGCTTCTGCATTTCCGTGACATCCTGAAGCACCGCTATTACTCCTTCAGCTTTTTTGTTATCGTCAGTAAATGTAGCAAAATAAATTCTTATATACTTATCGTTTATAAATACACTTTTTTCCTCAGCTGTTGAAATCTGCAGATAAATTATATCCTCGAGGGAAATATTTAACCCGTACTTGTCCGAAAACTCATTAAAATTCATGCTTAGCTCGTTTTCTCCCAGCATAACCTTTGCCGCCGGATTTATATGGATTATCTCCCCCTTTATATTAAAGGCGATAATTCCATCGGTCATATTTTTTAAGATGGTCTCAATCTTGCTTTTTTCGCTCGATATCTCTATAAGGGTGTTTTTAAGTTCACTGGACATATAATTGAAGGTTTTGGTTAAATCGCCTATCTCATCATCGGATCTCACCTCAAGAACCCTGCCAAATTCTCCTTCGGCTATCGCTCTGGCCTTTTGCATTATGTCCGCAATGGGTATTGTTATTGTTTTTGAAAGGATATATCCAATGATCAAAGAGGCAATAACCGCTATAAACGCAACATTTAATATGATATTGTTGAATTCTTCAATAATTCCCGCCCAATCGTCACTGTAATACCTGAAATATATTATAAAATCTCCCTTTAATAAAGCATAATCAAAAAAAGCTTCACCATCGGAGCGCATCATATTTCTTCTGTTCCCAGGGTTCCCGGCCAATGCCGATACAAAGTTGGACGAATTCAATACCTCCAGCTCAAACTTGTCCTGATTCATTTCAAATCTTTTATCTGTGGACATCATGGTGTTTGTTGACTTATCATAAATAGTGTAGGTTTTGTTTTTGCTGTATATGTTAAAAAGATAGACATTTTTGTTTCCCTCAAGGCTGAGGTCATACATAATGTCATGAAGGCTGCTGCCAGGCTTAATGTTCCACGCCTGGCTACCCCTTTCTATATCCTCTTTGAACGCCTCATAATAACTTGTTTCTACCTGGAATTTTAGCAGGAGGCTTATAGGTATGATAACGCAAATATCCATTGCTATGAAAATAAACACAAGCCTCCACTGCAGGCTTTTAAAAAAACGCATAAATACCTCTACCGCTTCCAATTTTAGCTTATTTTGTTGAAATAATAGCCTACTCCTCTTCTTGTCATTATGTATTCCGGATTGCTGGGGTTCTTCTCAATTTTTTCCCTAAGCCTTCGTATAGTGACATCTACCGTTCTAACATCTCCGTAATATTCATAACCCCAGACCTTTTCGAGAAGGCTTTCTCTTGTAAACACCTGATCTTGCTGTAATGCGAGAAATCTCACAAGCTCAAATTCCCTTAAGGTAAGTTCAATAACCTTTCCATCCCGTTCTACAACATAGCGGTCCATATCGATGACGAGGTCCCCGCATTTGATAACATTTCCCGCTGTTTTTACCTGCTCGTCGGTCGTCACCCTGCGTAAGTTTGCCTTTACCCTGGCCATGAGTTCTCTTACGCTGAAAGGTTTTGTTATATAGTCATCAGCACCGAGCTCAAGGCCCAACACCTTATCAACTTCCTCTTCTTTTGCCGTAAGCATCAACACCGGTGTGGAAAAGGACTCTCTGATCTTCCTGCATACCGTAAAACCATCCATTTTAGGAAGCATTACATCCAGCAAAATCAAATCCGGTTTTTCTGTGATAACCATATTCAAAGCCTGTTCTCCATCATAGGCTTCAACTATATCAAATCCTTCTCTTTTCAGATTAAACTTCAGAATATCTACAATATTTTTCTCATCATCAACAATAAGAATTTTCTTGCCCACAAAATACACTCCTTGCAATTATATGAGAACTATCCATATTAAATAGTAATCGCATTTTAATTATACACTAATATTCGTGATTTGAACAACCAATATGCAGTTTGCATTATATGCCAAAACCATGTAAATATCTACAAAATAATTTAATTTTTATAAGTTCTGTGTTATAATAACTGTAACATAATAGGTTTACGAAGGATAAAAGCTTAATCTCTATCCGATCACATCTGAAATGGGAGGTATTAAGCATGTCTAAAAAACAAGTAGGTAACTTAATCGCAAAAATGCACGTCAAACTTAATGTACTGCTGGAAGAAAGTGATTACAACTTTATGGATGAAAGAGTTCAAGAATACAGCCGCAAGCTTGATCGAGCGATTGTTCAATATTTAAAGCCTATAAATCAAACTCCAAGTCGAAAATAGAAGCTGCCTCCGCCAGGCACAGCCTAATGCTTATAAGCGCTCAATAATGCATAACAAAAGGCACAAGGCTACCTGGCTTATAATATAATATAATATATAAAAAAAGAAGGCTGCAATCCTTTGCAAAGATGCAACCTTGCTTTTATATGTTTAATATCTGTTCTGCAGTGAGTTTGGATTAGGCTGGGCAAAATCCGTCAATTTATTCGTAGAATCTGCAAAAAATTTCACATCTATCTCCCTGCTCGTCTGATCACCGGCTATCGTAAGGGTTATTCTGGCCGGTTGTGAGGTAGTCCCATCATCATATCTCGATGCAATAATAGGAGTTTTTACACCATCAACAAGAACTATGAACTGACCCAGCTCACTCGCACCTGAGACTAAAGGTTTACCGGTTCCATTAGTGGTTTTTATGTTCTCACTCAAGGTCAGCACCACATCGGTATTACCTCCTACCAATGTTGCCTTGACACCGGTTATTCGTGGAGCATAGCCGTCGCTGACCGCGGTTACAGTCCACTGCAGGTTCTGTCCATATATATTGGAGGTAAGGGGTGAAACCACAGTTCTAAAGAGGAGGGGATATCCCTGGTACAGCCCATCCGTACTCAATTCACCGCTCACATAAAGCACGATTTTCATTCCGTCTTGCCTGCATTCTGCATTTATAATTTCCAGCTTTATGTCCCCTGCCGTAATATTAAAATCTGATATGTTCAAGCTTTCAGGATTTACCGGACTGTTCAGTGTCAAAGTAATGGCGTTTTTATCAGTAACCTGAACCGACAATATTTTTGGCGCAGTATCAACAGTTCCAAAAGGTGCAGTTTTAACTGTAACATCTATGGCATTTCCTGCCAAGTCCGTGACATTCTCCACCTGCAGAGCTTTTATTGTTGACATTTTAAAGCTGTCAGGAAACGTAATCTGCACGGTTTGCCCATCGGAAAGCAGCGAAGCCGTTGTTCCTGCAGGAAGCATTACTGAGCCAATATTCTCTATATATCTGTAATTGGTTCTGGTAATAGCCGTAGCTTCATTTAGCTTTTCATTGAAGCTTACAAAAAGCTTTTGTCCACTGACCTTTACATCCACCACTTTGGGAGCTGTCTGATCTTCTACAACTATGCTCACTATCTTCTGCGTAAGCTTATTCCCCAAGGGGGTATAATCCGATACATTATCTATCTGCAAAGTATAGGCACCTGCTTCTAATGACGCGTTTCCGGAACACTGAAGCACTATTCTGGTCTGGTCGAAACCATCAGCCATGTACCAGCTGGGAGTCTCCAGAGCGACAATCTCTCCCTTAGCATTCTTTAAAGTATATGTGCCTACAGGAGTCACCGGTTCGGAATACTGAATTATAATGCGGTTTTGATTTTCAACAGTATATCCAAGAAATTCCGGTGGTTCAGTATCTATTTTAGGTGTTACTTTCAATTTGAGGGTAGCTTTTACATAGCTGTAATCTGTGACATCGGTAAAAGTCACCTCAGTGCCACCAGCCGGCAGCGGAAATGAAGGACTGAACATAATTTTGTAAGTCCTGAGGTCGTCTGAAGGAGTCACAGATACAACCGTAGACTTGCTTGCAGTTGATATCTTGTTACTATATATATTCTCTACAGGCTCGCTAAACCTAACCACCAGTTCGGTCTGTGTAGCGCTGACCAGTTCCACCGTCGGCGGTGTTGTATCCTTTATAACTTCAAATTCATGGGCTTCCGGCACAAGCTTGTTTCCGGCATAGTCCACAATATTTGCGCTGGCTTTTAAGCTATAGACTCCTGTTTTTAACCTTGAATAAACAAGAATATCCACCACTCTTCCCTTTTCAGTAACACTTCCTCCCATGTAACTCGAGAAAGCCTCATTGTCCAGGGTATAATTGGCAATATTCCCAGCGTTTATTACCGGTTCGTTGAAGGTTATTCTTATAAGCTTATTGCCTATAGCTTCTACCTTTTCTATAGCAGGCGGTGTAAGATCGACCACGCTGCCTATTGTTTTAGTCACATCGTTTTCCAGACCTAAACCGGACTTGACTGTTACATCCACACTATCCTGCTGTTCAATGCACGCATCCAGCAGCAAATAAACCGTTTTTCCATCACTTGACAGGGTTATACCCGCAATTTTCATCTCCCTGCCCTTTGCCTTCACGATATAGTTGCTTTTATTTAAAGCTCTAATGCTGTCAACAGCTTTATTAAAGTTTACTGTAATCTCCTTGAGGTTTGAAGTGCCGACGGTGAAATCCAAAACCCTTGGCACAACATTTACCAAAATAGTTGTATTTATACCTAAACCATCAATATACCCCACTACGGTGCGCGATCCTTCTATGGTTGTATCAACATAATCCCAAATGACATTCCGTTCTTCTTCCTTGCCGCTCTCGTATACAACGGTCACCTTTGAAGGAAGTGCCGGAGTTCCTCCATACTCCACTTCCACAGGATCAGGCTGCTTCACCGTTCGAACAGGATCGTTTTTCCAAAGGCCGGCAGCCTGGGCTCTTGCCGCAAAGTCCGCATTGCTTTCCACAAGCTTTGCAAGCAGAGTCTCACTTTCATTGCCTCCGCAAACAGGAGTGTATAACGCTTCAACTATACATGAAGCCAAATCGTCATTGGTCACCCTGAGCCACCCTGCAATGCGCCCCATACCAACAGATTTGGCAAATTCGATGGTTTCTGACCACGTAAAATCGCCTTCCCCTGTGGGATCATATTTATATCCCAATACTTCCAGCAAAACTTTATACAGCATTTGAGGAGTTGCCATATCTTCTATTCCGAAAGTTCCGTCAGGATTTCCCTGCCACCCCAGGTCAGGGTTGTCTTTAAGGTAGGATAGGATATTAATGCCACCCTTCCATGTCAGCTTTTCGGCATCCTTAAAATTGCTTATTCCATAATCATAGTTTTCAGCAGTTTCATACCTGCCCAGCAGCTTCAGCATTACAATAGCTGCCTGAATTTTAGTTGTAGCCTTTGCAAGATATTTAGCATTAAAACCACCCTCGTCACCTTTAAGGATTCCAAGGTCATAGCAGATTTGCGCCTCTTTGCTTATTGTTCCTTCAGCCAGCACAGGCGTTATGGATGAAACCAAAACGGCAATCGTAAGGAAAACTGCCAGCAATTTCTTAGTACCTCTCAATTTTCACACCCCTTTTTATCTTTTGATATCAGTAAACATTACCAACTGATAAAATTATATAACAAATCGGTAGTAACTACCAGAGCATAAAAAAAGATATAATAAGATTGTAATCTTACTATATCTTTCTGGTAAATTTAAGCAAATTTTACATAGCTTGTTTTTTTATATGTATTTGCAATATTTATATACCAAAGATATTAACTATTACCTAGAACGACATAATTATCTGCCGATTTCTTCGGTATTGCAGCTGCTGAGCACTGCTATTATGCATTTTATTACACTTCGGATATGTTTTCATTATTCTTTTCATTCTTAACCTGCAAACCGCTTTCCTTCCAGTATTCCATAAACAGAACAAAAAACACACTTATCATGAGGCCAAGTATGGCTGCTATAGCTGTATTCATCATCTTTCTTGGTGATACAGGCTCAAGAGGCATACGATCCCTGGTGAGAACCTGGAGATTGAGCATTTCATTTATATCCGTTTCTTTTATATTATCAAATTCCTTTTTAACAGTCTGGTACGCGTCCAAAGTCTGAGTGGACAAAAGGTAATCATTATATATTCTTTGATATTCCTCCTGCTTACCCACAGGCAGCTTATCCTTTTCTCCCAGCTCAACGCCAAAGCCATTGAGGCTTTCCTTCAATGAATGCATTTTTTGAATTTCTCTGTCAATCCCCTGATTAAGGAAATCCTCTGAAACATTTAGCTGTTTATTTACTTCATCAATAACGCATTCAGGTAAATAAGCAATGAGAGCATCCTTTATACCTATAGCAGTATCTGCATCATTATACTTAACAGAAACAGAAATAATATTTGATTGATCATTACCTGATATACTAATATTCTCCGTATAATCATATTTTTCCAAATCAACATCAAACTCTTTTAAAACCTTTGTTATGTAGTCGGTGCTTTTCATATAAGCGACCATTTTACTGATGCTGATTTGCGGATATCTTACCTGTCTTAAAACCGACCCGAGCATCTTGTTTTCCAGCTCTTTTGTTGAATCCAAGCTTTCCACATCACCACTGAAAATTATCGTTGAATTCGGATTAATTCCCGATGCCAAACTTATGGGTGTAACCATAAAAGTTGACTTTGCTTCATAAACGGGATCTAGGACAAAAAAGCTAAGTACTGCACCGGCAAGCATACATACAACTGTAGTTATTACTATTATCCATTTTTTCTTCAAAAGTATCTCAATCAGTTCTCTAAGGCTGATTTCTTCCATTGTATAAACCCCCATTAAAAGTAGATGTGGCTTTCATAGAACATATAAACCCTATGGTAAAAATCTACGTCCATATAGTCTATATATCTTATAATATGAAATTTTATGTCACTACCATACATCATTATAATTTAATATAAGTGGTATGGCAATAGAAATAGTTCCTGTCCTACATCAAATCTATGACTAACTAAATAATAATATTCTTTTTGCCAAATACAAGTAAAAATGAAGGACTCAGCACTCCTATGTTTGCTTCTCATAAATCCTTATATCAGTAATTATGGTTTTACCCGGTATACCAAGAGAGAGCTTATTATTGCCTGGAGTAAAGTTTGAGGGAACTGCTATGTCTACTACAAATGTATTCCCTGACTTTATCAGTGCCCCGGATGCATTACTAACACCCGATAGGTTGTAATCTATCTTTTCAAGGGTTTCACCATTCATCACTTTAACCTCAATAGTATAATTTTTTCCTGCTTCCAGATTCAGATTTCTGCTAATAATTTTTCCATAACCTTTCTTTGTGTTATCCACTACCATATTTCCACTTTCTACTAGGACCTTCGTTGAAGTTGGATCCTGTAAAGTCCACTGATCAGGGATTTTATCATTATTTATATCCAACTCAGGATAGTTAAGGAATACAAAACCTTTCATGATGTCTTTTAGTACTTCACCAGTAATGTTGACATCATTTTTATAATTCATATTCATTTCAATAAACCTAAACTCTTCAATTTTTTCAATAACCTCTATATTTTCAAAAATAAAAGGATTTAGGTTCTCATTGTTTATTTCTTTTGCTTGATTAATTATATTTTTTACCCTACTAATATAACTATAAGCCTTGTCAAGATCGTTATTGTTGAAATAATACTCAATAACACTAGAATATGCATTTATTCTCGTCTCCCAAGCAGTTGGATCTAGAGGTTTTAAGATGCAGATTTCATCAAACAATTGCAATCCCTTATCTATATAACTAGTTGCGAGATAAAAAGAACCTATTTTCGCTTTAATGGCCGCATTATATTTGTTAGACTTTTCTGCATATTTTATTATATCTAGTGCCTTGATTATTTCTTTCTGAGTTAGATCCTTCTTTTTTATTAGTAAATTTGCATAATCAACCTTATAATCTAGGCTAAACGGATTTAAGATAGATGCAATCTTCATTTTTTCCAGTGCTTCTTCAGCATCATAGAAGCTGGCTAATTGGGAATCCTTT
>ENA-OWPA01001563-OWPA01001563.1-bioreactor-metagenome-genome-assembly--contig:-NODE-1563-length-14298-cov-2.985374_pt1 | contig 14298 bp, 12 predicted proteins | sample MGYA00238139_ERZ651803 | MGnify/ENA primary metagenome ERZ651803 (study PRJEB26909, sample SAMN07631231) | bioreactor metagenome | isolation source: Switchgrass digestor | place: USA: Dartmouth...
AAGCCAAACTCCTTCTTTCCAAGTTCAATGCTTTTCATAAGAAAAACCATATTTCTTGCAAGAGTTCTCATGGTCTGCATCCCTTCCTCATCCTGACAGGCCTCACCAGGCAGAAGACCATGAATTGAATTCCAGTACTGGCTGGATGCAATTGGCATGCCAGAAATCGTAAAGTATTTATTTAACTGATCAAAAGTTGCCGTACATCCGCTTATTCTGGCGCATGCAATACTTGCTCCAACCTTCATAGTCTTGTCAAAGTGGGTACTGTAAAAAAGTCTGTCAAGACATGCTATAAGGGTTGCATTTGCAGATGCATAGTAAACCGGACTTGCTACAACAAGCCCATCTGCCTCTTCAAATAATTGAGCCAGTTTGTTTACTTCATCATCAAACACGCATTTGCCAGTATTAGCACAAGAATTACAGGCAATGCATCCTCTGATATCTTTGTTACCTACTACAACCTCTGTACATTCAATGCCGGCTTCTTCAAATATTTTCTTCATCTCTTCCAACGCCACACCACAATTGCTTCCTTTTCTTGGACTTCCGTTAATCATCAGAACCTTCATTATGTAAATCACCTCTCCCATATAATATTTTTCAGTCAATCATTTTGTTAGTGTTTAGGGTTTTGTGGAAATAAACAATAATTAAGTCATGTTTTGGATAATGGTTGACAGCTGTCAGACTTATTTCTAATTCTCCATATAATAAACCCAATAATAAAGCCTCCTAATGCCGGCATAATCCAGCCAAATCCATAATCAAATCCCGGCAAACACATGTTAGCAAAATCAATTATTTTCTTAATTATTATAGTATCTTTTATGGGTTTCGGTAAAGCATTACAAAAATCAAAAAACGCTGCAATCATTGTTAATACAGTTGTCCACCTGTATATATCCCTTTGCTTATTAATAATTGGTGCCAACAATGAAAGTATAATCAAAGTAATTGCTAAGGGATAAAGAAACATAAGCACCGGTATAGACAGCTGAATAATTGTATTTAATCCAAAATTAGCAATTATAAAAGAAAATACAGTAAATATAACGGCGTATTTATTATATGATATTGATTTTGGAAACATTTCACTAAACATTTGTGAACATGAAGTAATTAAACCTATGGCTGTTTTCAAACAGGCAACTGTTACAATAGCAGCCAGTAATACTTTGCCAACAAATCCGAAATAATGCTCACTAACCATGGACATAATTTCTCCGCCATTATCAGCTCTGCTAACGCTTCCCAGGCTGGTTGCGCCCATATAAGCCAATGATGCATAAATGACGCCCATTCCGGCAACACTTACCAAACCTGATTTGCATATTTCTGTTGCTTTCCTTTTTGGATTTCTCACACCTAACTTTTCAATGTTTGAGGTAATGACAATTGCAAAAGCAAGTGAAGCTAAAGCATCCATGGTATTGTACCCATCCAATAAGCCTGTAAACAAAGCCCTGTCAATGTAACTTCCCTGTGCTTGATACTGGCTCACCTGACCCATTGGCTTTATATAAGTTGCAATCAATAAGATTGATAAAAGCGCTACAAAAACTGGGGTAAGATATTTACCAACCCAGTCCAAAATTCTTCCTGGTCTCAGTGAATAATAGAGTGTAACAGCAAAAAAGATTAATGAAAAAATAAATAGCCCTGTCTGAAGATGCTCCTTTGTAATAAAAGGATTTAACCCTACTTCAAATGCAACTGTAGCAGTACGCGGAATTGCAAATAGAGGACCAATTGTAAGATACAGCATACATGTAAATAACACAGAATATATCCTATTAACAGGCTTTGCCATATCAAATAAACTTTCACTTTGAGAAAGAGCAGATGCAATTACTCCTAACAACGGAAGTCCTACTCCGGTAATCAAAAATCCAATTGTTGCCTGTAATGTGTTATTGCCGGTCGACTGTCCCATTTGAATAGGAAATATCAAATTGCCGGCTCCAAAAAACAGTCCAAATAATAATGAACCTATCAATAAAGTGGAACGAAAATTAAGCTTTTCTTTCATAAATAAATTTGTCTACTCCTTACATATTTGTGTTTGTTGTTCTTGTTACATATTTCCATAGATGTTGCATAAATAAAAATATGCAAGCATTGCTACCAGTATAGCACTTGTCCTCATCTCCCACAATCCAGCATTTGTAAAACATCTGAAACTGAAAAACTCTTATTTATAGTCTTTTCAGCACCACTGCCCTACAATCATTTTACAATTTTGGCAGTTCAACACTTTTTATTGCATAACAAAAAAGCTGCTCCATATGAGAAGCAGCATCTTTTGAAGCTCCGTATAATGCCAACATTGGTCAGCCTCACATAAAGCTTAACAATGTTGGAAGATTCAATATCAAAATAATTCTTTTACCATCATTCAGTTTTGCTACCTTATCTATATAACAATCCTGACCCTTTCCTCTTAATGCTTCCGGAGCCTTTTCAAGATTATCCTTTGAAAATTTTAAAACCCCGGAAACTGAATCTATCAGGATACCTATTCTCTTTTTTCCGAACTCAGCAACTAAAAGCTTGGATACTTTATAAGATTCTGAATCATCAATGTCAAACAGTCTCCTAAGGCTCAGTACGGGTACGATATCCCCCCGCAAATCAACCATCCCTGCTATAAAAGCAGGGGCACCGGGAAAGTGAGTAATTTCCCTGATTCTGTTGACCTCCTGTACATTATTAATCTCTATTCCGTACTCTTCTTCTCCCATTTTAAAAACAACAAATTCAAAACTATTATCTGCTTCAGCGGCATATAATGATTTATTATTTACTAATTTATTATGGTCAGCCTCCAGAACTCCTTTCACATCCTCCAAACTAATCAGTTTGTCAGGCTCCAACATCATTACCAGTCTTTGACCGTTATCCAGATTAAAGATTCCTTTGACATGCTCCTTGACATTAAAATTATCATTCTGTCCGCTTTCTTTGAATAATTCCTTCTGAACCCGTACAACATGGGATACTTTATCAACTATTACTCCAAATGAGAAGTTCCCGTTGTTTATAATTATGACGCGGCTGTATTTATCCGGATGTTTGCAGTTTATGCCAAGAAGTTTTCCCAGATTGATAACTGTCAAAAGCTGATTTCTGACAGAAAATACACCTTCAATATAGCTTGCCGTATTTGGTACCTTCATCACATCAGGCATTCTGATTATTTCTTTTACATAACTAATGCTTAAGGCATACTCTCCTACACCGACATTAAATATAACGATTTGCTCCTCTTCATCCTTTTTTGCTGCTGAATCCGTTATATTTTCAATAGATGTATGTTGCTGATTTACAGCCTCCTCAATATTCCCTGCTTTTATAATTTTTTCAGCATCCAGAATCATAACCACTCTTTTACCATCATTGAGTACAAGGATTCCATTTATAATTCCTCCGTCAATTCCTTTAATACTGGCAGGGGGAACCTTGACGGCTGTCTCTTCAACGTTTATTACTTCCAAAACCTTGTCAGATGCCAATCCTACTTGCTTCCCATGAATATCGGCAACAATGATTCTACTGCTCTCGCTAAATTCCTGTTCAGGCATACCGAACATTTTTCTGCAATCAATAACAGGCAACAAATTACCCCTTAAGCTGCACAAACCTATTATATACTGTGGTGCATTAGGAACTTTTATTATCGAAGGAACCCTGATAATTTCTTTTATATTCGAAATCCTTAATGCAAATTCTTCTTCATGCACCCGAAAAACTACAAGTCCAATTTTCCTCGTTTCAACAGTATTTACTTTCCCGGCCTGCTGTTTTTTAGCAGCAATATCTTCCTCAGGTCCTTTTTCTGTTATAGAATCACTTTTTTCTATATCAACATCCTCTGTTTTTTCTATATCAATATCCTTTGTTACAGTCTCTGTGTATAAATCATTATTCTTTGTATCGGCCTTTGCTATTTCCCCATTCCGTTGTGTTTGTGCTTTCTTTTTCTTTGCAGTCATTTCCCTTTTTATTTTTTCAAAATTACCCTGACTTTTTTTACTTCTTCCTGCCATTGATACTCACCAGCCTTTCCACAATATGCTCAAATTGCTTCGAAGCCTCCTCATCATATTCATATACCGTTTTCCCAACCTTGCCGCATTCTGTAATTTTGATACTCCGCAGGATGGGTGCCGTTACTATGTCAGTATCCGCAAAGAATTCTTTGATGAACTCCAGATTTTCCTTGCCATCACTTGTCCTCTGGTCAAACATGTTGGGTACTACCATTGAAATCATACCGGAATCCAGCCCCAGGTCTGAAAGGTATTCATATATATTACCTATAGCCCTTACAGAAGCTGCTTCCACCTGGACAGGTACAATAATACCGTCAACAAAATACAGAATGGCATCATTGATTTTGCTTCGCTGAGGTCCGCAGTCAAAAATCACATAATTGTAGCCCAACTGTTCCAGACCGCTGAACTTGCGGTTCAAAAACGATCTTATATCAGGCTCTTTGTATAGTTCTCCGTTGATACGGTCAATGTATTTTGCAGGTAACAAATCAAGGTTATCTCTTGCACATACTATACATTCAGAGAGATTTGTACCCTCATGTCCCACAAGAACGTCATAAAGACTTTTACTATAGTCATCAGAAGTAAATCCCAGAAAAAGGCCTGCATCATTCTGTTCATCCATATCTACCAACAATACTTTTTTCCCTCTAATAGCAAGACCATGCGCAACATGCACCGCTATGGTACTTTTGCCAACTCCACCCTTGTTATTTAACACAGCAAATTTTTGAAGTCTTTCATTCATGCCAGCTACCCTCCCTCAAGACCGGTAATGATTTTTTATTCCATAAGCTGCAATATATCAACAGGATTCACAATCAAAACCACTTGCCCGTTTCCCAGCAGAGTGGAACCGGATATTCCAGGAATGGCAGCCAGATGACCTTCCAATGTTTTCACAACAAATTCCTGTTCATTTCTCAGCTTATCCACAACAATTGCAAAATTTTCAACACCATTGGATAGAATCACAGCATTCAATTCTTCTTTTTCAGTATCTCTGTCGCCTATCAGGAAAATCTTACAGAGCCATTCAACTCTGATTACATTTCCCCTTAAATATGTAAAGCATTTTCCATTATATTTATGAATGTCGTTTCTGTTTATTTTGACTGTTTCAACTATATACTCCAAAGGGATAATATAGGTTTCTCCGGATACTTCCACAATCAGGCCGCGGGAAACCGCCAGTGAAAGGGGTAATTGCACAATCATTTTTGTCCCTTTATCCACTTTGCTCTCAATCATTATGTTCCCATTAATTTTTGCTATATTACTTTTAACAATATCCATACCCACACCGCGGCCGGATATCTCGGTAATCTGCCTGGCAGTGCTGAAGCCTGGAAGGAAAATGAGATTTAACAATTGATTTGAGTTCATCTTTTCAGCATCTTTACCTGTGATGAATCCTTTTTCAATTGCTTTTTTCTTCAATTTCTCTGCATCAATTCCCTTTCCGTCATCTTCAATCTCAATAAACACATGCTTGTTTTTGTTATAGGCTCTCAATACAATTTTCCCTGTTTCCGGTTTTCCTTTTGACAGGCGCTCTTGTGGAGACTCAATGCCGTGATCCGCAGCATTGCGTATCAAATGCACCAGAGGGTCGCTGATCTGCTCAATAATTGTTTTATCAATCTCTGTATTCTCGCCCTCCATATGCAGTTCGATTTTTTTACCTGCGCTCTGAGCTATATCCCTTACAACCCTGGGCATTTTTTGAAATATTGTCTTAATTTCCACCATTCTTATTGACATAATGGCATTCTGAAGTTCATCTGAGATTTTGTTTACATATAATCCCACTTGCTTTACTTCCTTAGATATCTCCGGCAGGTCATACTCCACATTTAATTTAGTTGAAATGTGCATAAAGGAGTTTTTAGCAATTAAAAGCTCAGAAATCATATTCATCATTTTGTCAATTTTTTCTTGATTGACCCGTATACTTTGGGTTACACCGGTCTTCAATTTAGTGTCATCGGTTTTAGCCGGTTTCTGTTGAGCAGCTAATGCAGCTTTCTGCGACACATCGCCTGATGATGACTGAATTTGCGTTATATGCTCTTTAATTCCATCAAGTATGTCCTCATTCTGCAAATCAACAAATTCTTCAGAAGCAATAGATTTCAAAAAGGACTTTAAATAATCCATCACCAAGAAGCTTAAATCAACGAATTTATTTTCAAACTTGTGCCCTCTGTCTCTTATCAAAGCAAGCAGACTTTCAAAAGTGTGCACAACTTTGGAAAAATTTTTTAAGCTGGAATGCTCCGGGCTTTGAGGAGGCAAAGTTGAAATATATATTCCTGTGCCGCCTTTAATACTATGGATAGCCCTGAAAATTTCACTGAGAGCCTCTCTGTCATCACTATTGGAATCAAGGCGCATTAACAAATCATTCTCTATTCGCTCAATATGCTCCATGTTTTCAAGCACAAACTGCTCCCTGATTTCCTCTGTCAGCCCTTTCTTAAACTCCTCCGACTGCAGGACCTCCAAATCTTTATCTTCATGAGCTTTCTCCTGGATCTTGCTATTATCAGCATCTCTGACTTCACAATTTTCATATGCCTGCTTCAGACTATCAAACACCTGCTCTTCATTGTGTTCATCCTCAAACTCCAGGTACATTAAACTGCTTTCATCATCAAAAGCATTTTCTCTTAATCTCTCATGCAGCCCTGTTATATAGGCATTCAAAAAATCTACAAACAAAAGCAGGCTGTCAATAAGTCCTGTGTCGACAGTTACTTTTTTATCCCTTATGGCTTCCAGAATAAGTTCTGTCTCACGACCCAGTCTTACAATGCCTGATAGCCCTATAAAGGAAGACCCTATCTTAATTCTGTGAACCTTTCTGGAAATATGATTAAGCAATTCCATGTCTTCTGAGCTAACTTCAAGTTTTAATACTTCTTTCTCAAGTCCTTCAAGACATTCCTTACATTCATTAATAAACTTTTTTACTACATTAATATCTTCTATATAAATTCTGCTGAACATAACATTCTCTCCTTTGACCTAAAGAAGCGCTTTTATGGTTTTTATCAGTTTTTCAGGATCTGTAGGTTTTACCATATGAACGCCGCAACCTGTTTCCACCCCTGTGAGGCCAGGTTTATATTCACTTTCGGTAGAGATGATGATAATGGGAATAGAGATTCCACTGTCGTGTACATTTCTTATCAGTTCATAGCCATCCATTTTAGGCATGTTGATATCAGTCACAAGCAGCTGGTACTCTTGACTAAGCAGCTTTTCCAATGCTACAGCACCATTTTCAGCAGTCTCTACCTGATAGCCAAACATCTTAATGATATAGCTGTGAAAATTTCTCACCATTTCAGAGTCATCCACAACCAGAATTTTCTTTCCGGAATTCTGCTTCATAATGCCCCTCCCCTCATTCTGGCCTTGAATAAACTATGGTATCTCCTATTCTTTGAACCCTGTAGGCAGATGAGATCCTTCCTACAGATTCTGAATGCCCCAGGAAAATAAATCCCCCGGGATTCAAGGATTCGTAAAAACTGGATAAAACACTTTTTCTTGACTCATCGTCAAAATATATCAAACAATTCCGGCAGAATATGAAGTCACATCCGCTAATGTTGTTCATTTCGGCTTCATCCATCAGATTAATCCGTTTAAAAGTAACATGTCTTTTTACATTAAGATTGATAAGATACTTATCATGCCGCCTTGTAAAATATTTCTCCAGGTATTCAGGAGGCACATCTCTTACGGCTCTGCTTTCATAGAGTCCGATTTTTGCACTTTCCAGTACTTCAGTGTTTATGTCGGAAGCAAGTATTTGAATTTCCCATTTTTCAGGTTCATCTAGCATTTCCTGAAGAATGATGGATAAGGTATAAGGCTCTTCTCCCGTGGAGCAGGCCGCACTCCATATCTTTATTTTCCTTCTGTCTCCTTTTTTTCTAACAAATATGGGCAGTACATCCTCTGCAAAATTGCGCAATTGAGGAAAGTCGCGGAAAAAGTATGTTTCGTTCACCGTCAGTTCGTTGATTAATTTGTCAAACTCAGACGTGTCATCTGAAAATTTCAGCATCATGTAATACTCGTTTAAGTTATCCATCTCAAGCAATTCTGCACGCTTTTCTATTCTTTTTTCCACATAATACTTTTTATTACGCTCATAATATATTCCTGTTCTTTTATAAATCAATTTTATAAACTTATCGAATAATTCATCAGATAATATCATCTCTCCACCTCTTTATACCCATAGCTTCTTTAGCAGCTTCTCTCACCTCTTCTACCTGGTCCTCCAGCATTCTTTGCAGCATAATGGCTGCTTTAGTGTCATTCAAAAAGCTCAATGCATGAGCAGCTGCTATTCTTGTAAGGGTGTCACTGCTGCAGGCGGCATCGTTTACAATGCTCATGACATTATAACTGCTGAATCTATGTAAATTGTAAATTATATCCATCTTGTTTACAGAATCATATTCACTCTCATAAAGCTTTTTTAAAAGGCATAGACTTTTTTCATTAATTCTGCTGTTCAAAGCTTTTATTGTCTTTTTTCTAACCATGGGCGACGGATCGTTGATCATTGTTGTCATAAACTCATAAAAAGCACCATCTTCAGACAACAGAGAAATATCTACCAGACCTGCTCTTACTCTTTCGTCCAGGGAGTCCGTTCTGGTATTTATATAATTCCAGCCAATAATTTCATCCATTCTGAACAAAACTTCCAGGGCTTCAATCCCTTCTACCCCCGGATTGCGCTTTACTATTTCCTCAAGCAATTCAACATCAACATCATCAAGAACTGAAACAAGCTTTTGTGCAGCTGCTTTCCTGACTTTCCGGCTTCGTTGCTCCAGTTTCGAAAGGAGAATTTCGATGGCCTGAATCCCGGAAGTGTTAATATTTTCAACGGCTGCCACACCCGCTTCTTCATTAAAATCAACCAGGCTTTCAAGCAGGTATACATTCTTGTAGCCTTCAATTTCTTTAATAATGCTGACAGCCAGTATTGATATGTCTATGTCCTTTGAGTTGCACAATTTCTCTACAATAACGTTATATCCCTGCAAATGCTTTGCATGGATTAACTTAAGACCCATAAGTACCAATTCCGGTTCTTCGCTTTCCAAAATTTTATACACAAAAGCCTCAGGGATATCCTGAAGTTTTTCAACAAGTTCATAAAGTTTTTCAACAAAGAATTCCTCATTCTTATTTAATCTATAGATAGCTTCCATATCATCAAGAAAAAAAACCAACTGCAGCTTGACAAAAGCAGCGATACAAATAAGTACTTGGTTTGAATCCCGCCAATCCCAATGCTCTTCGAAAATTCTTCCAAGTTCTTTGACCGTTTCCTCAGAAAGTTTTGAGATGTCGGTTTTTAGCACCAGATTGCTTAATGCTAAAACAAGATTTGAGTTATCCATTACAAAATCCTTTGCATATTTACCTATGATTACATCAATATCCCGGTATGAACCTATACTTCCTAAAGTTCTGACATATGAATTCACTAAAATATTTTTTTCGATATCGGTTGCATCCAGGGAAAAAATTTTTTCTTCAATAGTACCCAGGAAATGTTTTGTATCAAGGCTTGCAAAGGTCCTTAAAAGCGCATTTATAACCCAAACACTGTTTGTCTTTTTCAAAATTTCCAAGAGCTTGTCCTCAGCCTCTTTATATTGTTGCTGGGCAATAACTTCCAGAGCTGCTTCCACCACATTCTCATCATCATCGTCAAGGGCTGCCAGCAATCTCGCAGCTATGTTTTCCCCTTATATGCTTTAAAGCGTCCAGTGCAAATTTACGTATATTTCTGTCCTTGTCTGCAAGCTTTTCTTTTAAAACCGCCAGTGCCTTTTCATCAAGTGCAACAAGCAATTCAATAGCCGTATTGCGTATAAATCCATCCTCTGAATAAAGAAGTTCGGCAACAAGCTCAGCAGTCCGTTCATCTTTTATACTCCCGATTTTTTGAGCAATCTTCTCCTGTCGGTGCCTTTCCTTTTCATCCACCAGACTTTTTATAAGGAATTTTATTTCCTGTTCATCCAACAGATTTATATTACTTTTCATGCTGCAATTATTCATACTGCACGTCCTTTACTTTTTAATGATTCTTTGGAAAGAATCCTGGGAATAAAGCATCCCTAAAATCGCATCAAGTTCAGACCTAAACAAATTAAATTCCTCAACCGGTTTTATAGAATCAAAAATATTAATAATTCTTATGGCATCGCGCCCTCCTGTGATAATGCCTATTTTTATGTCATTTTCCTCCATTTGCTTTTTTACCTCAATCAGAGCCTTCATCTCATTTTCATGCAATATATCAAGATTGCTCAAATCAATAAAAATGATTAAGGTTGAGGACTTATTCACCATTCCCGTAAAGTTCCTTAGCCTATTGATAAAATCGTTCTTTTCCAGTTTAAGAACTCTAAATATATGTTTGCCTTTTGCATAATTATTAGCTCTCTCTATCAGCTTCAACAATTGATCCTGGATATTGGAGCAAAGCTCTTCGTCAGCAGCCGATTGCCCTTCATACATTTTAGTGACAAGGGAGAATAATTCATCGAAATCTTTGATAAATGCACTAACTTTATTTTTGTTCTTTATTCTGTCAAAGGCATTGACAGCTTTGCAGCGCAAAGATTCTATAATCTGAAATTCTTCTTTGTTCATTTTAAGTTCTTTAGGGCTTAGCTCTTTAGACCGGCTGAAAAATATATTGTATAACTTTATAAAGACTCCTAAAACAGCGATATAGAAGGCATTGTCGCTATTATTGAAGTAATAGTCATTATCTTCAAGTTTACTTCTGGTTAAATCTACTATGTTTATTCTCTCTACATAACACAGGTCAAAATAAGTATACAGTTCAGCTTCCTCAACATCTGTACACAGAATAATATCAAAAGATTTTATTTCATTTTCGTCAGGGCATCCGGAAAAATAACTGTCTGACACGCTGGAATACACGAGGGTTCCAATATCCTCAATGCATTTGAAAATCATTAACACTACAGGAGATACCATAGGGGCATCCTCCTCTATGAAGAAGCTCATATAAAACTTATTTTTACCTATAGGTTTTTTATTCAAGAGGGAAGAAACTATTCCCATATCAGGCTGTTCTTCAGCAACCTTTTGTTCTCCCTTCTTATTAGCGCTGATAAAAGCTTCAATCATTTCATTAACTCTTGAAGCATCATTGATGAGGTCCTCCGTCATCTCCACGGATCCCTGCTCTTTTTTAAATTGCAGCATCTTTTTAACGATATCCAGGCCTTTGAAGCAAAGAGACACTAAGCTCTGATCAAACAAGATGGAGCCATTTCTTGCGCAATCAAGCATATCCTCAATTTTATGCATAACATTCCCAATGTCTTCGTATCCTACCATCTGGGAAGAACCTTTAATTGTGTGGGCTATTCTGAACAGCTCATTGACATCAACAGACGAATATTCCGTCTCAAGGCGAATAAGGCATTCTTCTGCCTTTTGAAGCATATCTTCCGTTTCTTCCATATAGTACTGGATCATAGTATCCATCAGTCTCACCTCCTAACGCAATGAAATTCTATATATTTACATGTTGGTTATTTCACTATCTGAATAATGGACTGCCTCCAACGCTCCAGTTTCTGAACAGAATAATCAATAACCTGCATGACATGCTCCATGCTCGTAAAAGGCTTTTGTATATAATCATTGGCACCATATTCAAGAGAACTTAATATTTTTTCCATTGTAGAATTCCCTGCCATCATGATAACCTGTGCTAAGGCATCATAGCTTTTTATCTCCTTTAAAAGTTCAATCCCATTCATTTCAGGCATATCTGTATCAATCAATACTATGTGGTATTTGTCGCTTTTGATTTTTTCAAAAGCATCCACAGAGCTTCGGGTGGTTTCAACTACATAGGTTTCCTGCTCCAGGAGTTTTTTAAGGGTACATAATATTTCTTCTTCATCATCAACTATCAGAACCTTATATTTATATTTCATTTGAAACCTCCATACAATTCAAAAAAGTTGCATATACATTAGTCTTGTTGCTTTAAACTTTTCTAACGGCTTTAATAATTTCTTCAGCTATCCTGTATGATGGTGCGACAATCTCAACGCCACCTCTTTCTATTGCCTCCCTCGGCATACCGAAAACCACTGCTGTGGACTCGTCCTCAGCTATAGTGATACCTCCGGCTTTTCTTATCTTTACCATGGCGTCTGCTCCATCGTCACCCATTCCGGTCATAAGTACTCCGATCACTTTTTTTCCGCCAAAAGTATCCAGTACAGCTTCCATCGTCACATTGACAGAAGGCATGAAAACTGTTTTGGGAGTACTTGGCAATCTGATAATTCCATTTTCTCCTCTTACTACCATCTGGTATCCCCCAGGGGCAAGATAGGCCACACCGTTTTGGAGTACATCACCAGCTTCCGCTTCCTTCACCGGTATACGGCATGCAGCATTCAACCTCTTTGCAAATGAAGAGGTAAAAAAAGGAGGCATGTGCTGTATAATGATTACAGCAGCCTGAAGGTCCTGGGGCAGCATTGGCAGCACCTCCATCAGCGTTCCCGGGCCACCGGTGGAAATTCCTATGACAACAACCTTTGTTAATTCCTTGCTCATTGTAAAATTCTGTTTTTTTATCGGTTCTGTCTTTTTTGGAACAGACGCCCTATTGTATCTTTCTATTCTATGCCTGATACTTTTTCTGTTTGCACTTTTATAAGCCAGCTTTACTTTTTGTATTAATTCCCTGCCGACTATATGGATATTGGAAGACACTGTTCCCGACGGCTTTGTAATATAATCAAATGCTCCCAGCTCCAAAGCTTCAAAAGTCGTCAATGCCCCTTCCTCAGTCAGCGAACTCACCATCAAAACAGGTATTTCCGGATAATCACTCAGTATATACTGCATGGAGGTCAACCCATCCATAACAGGCATATTAATGTCCATAGTAACTACATCCGGTTTTAAATCATGTACCTTTTCAATGGCATCCTGCCCGTTCCTTGCTGTTCCAACCACTTCAAGACTTGGGTCTGTCATGATGATTTCTTTCAATGCTTTTCTCATAAGGGCTGAATCATCTACAATCAATACCTTTATTCTGCCGGCCACAAACATCACCTGTCATAATTTTTATAAGTCTGAGCAAGCCCCGGAGCAATAATTTAACAGTACTCCGGGGGTAATGCCCTAAAAATTCTAAGTCCTGTTAATTCCCAAAAATTTGAATCTTTAGTAATCCTCTTAAAATCCAAAACTTCGGCAATTCCCATAAAATCTGAAACTTAACAAAAACTCAGCACCTTGCTGATATCCAGAATCAAAATCATTCTCTTGCCATCTTCGAGTTTTCCGACACCTTCCACATAATCGCTGTCAATTCCGTTGCTCAATGTGTCGGGGGGTGCCTCTATCAGCGTTTTTTCAAATCTGAGCACTTCAGAAACCGAATCTACCACAATTCCCGTTCTCTTCCCGTTTATATCAATGATGATTATTCTCGTGGCATCATTTACCTGTGTTTCCGGTAGGTTGAAGAACTTTCTTAAATTCAGAGCAGGGATCACATTTCCTCTTAGGTTTACAATTCCCTCAATATAGTAGGGAGCCCTGGGTATTTTTGTAACCTCTGTCATCCTGTTGATTTCCTGAACATTGGCTATCTTAACCCCATATTCCACCGAATCTATCTTGAAGGTTACAAGCTGCTCTTCATCAAGCAGTTGCCTTGCTATGCTTCTCTCTTCCCTATCCTGCTCATAAGTACCGTCAGTCCCGCTGATTCCTCTGATTTCGTCAGCTGAAACCAGTTTAGAAGGTTCAAGCATAAGAATCATGCGTTTGCCGTCATTAAGCTTCGCCACTCCCTTTAGCTGTTCACCGCTTTGAGTGGAGAATCTGGGCGGAAGCTGTATAATGCTGGTGGGCACTCTCAAAACCTCTAAAACCTTGTCCACCATGATTCCAGCAGTAAAATTGCCCATATCCACCACAAGTATTCTGGTGTAATCGTTAATGTCCAAATGTCTCATTCCGAAATAGGTCCTTAAGTTTATAATGGGAAGCAGGTTGTTACGTATGGAAACTACCCCCTCTATATAGGCTTCACAGTTTGGAACCTTTACGATTTGAGGTGTACGGATAATTTCTTTAACCTTCATGATTCCAATGGCATATTCTTCTTTAT
>ENA-OWPA01001564-OWPA01001564.1-bioreactor-metagenome-genome-assembly--contig:-NODE-1564-length-14288-cov-23.059883_pt1 | contig 14288 bp, 8 predicted proteins | sample MGYA00238139_ERZ651803 | MGnify/ENA primary metagenome ERZ651803 (study PRJEB26909, sample SAMN07631231) | bioreactor metagenome | isolation source: Switchgrass digestor | place: USA: Dartmouth...
CATATTTTATATTTACTTGATATCCTGACAAATTGCTTATCTTATTTACTTTCAATGTCGCTGTAATTATTTCCCCTACTTCTGCACTATTTTTGTCAAATGTCATTGTTATATAACTATCGGTTGTTGGTACTGCTGTTTCTGTTGGTGCAGGTGTTGGTGTTTCTGTTGGTGCTATAGTTGGTGTTGGTGTCGGTGTTGCTGTTGGTACTATTTCAACATTAATTTTTTCAGGTTGAATAACAGTGTACCCTGAACTTATCTTGTTTCCATACCAATCAATTAAAACTGTTCCATCTATTGCATTAGGTATGCTTGCTGCATTCTCAAACAATACAGCAGTCTCCTTTTTCTGCAATACCTTAAAGCCTATTACTGCTATTGTTCCAGTTTCCTCTGCCACTCCATCTTCCCTGTATGCTTTTAAATTTATGTATGACCTGGAGAAGTTTAATATTCCTTTCTCTATATTGTGTGCCGCATTAGGCAATACACCATAATCCTCTGATGTAAATAATTCACCGCTTGTCGGTATTGTACTGTTTGTATAAGCTCTACCTGTATTTGGATTAACAGCTTGCAATACCTCAGGATCATATTTTATATTTACTTGATATCCTGACAAATTGCTTATCTTATTTACTTTCAATGTCGCTGTAATTATTTCCCCTGCTTCTGCACTATTTTTGTCAAAAGTCATTGTTATATAACTTGTATCATCTAAATTATAGTTTATTGTTTCTGGCTGAATAACCGAATATCCAGATTGTATTCTATCACCGTTCCAGTTAAGCAAAGTTGTCCCATTTATGCCATTTGGCAAAACCTCAGTATCTTCAAACAATACTGTAGTTGGTTTTTTCTGCAATACCTTGAATCCTATTATCGCTAATGTTCCTGTTTCTTCTGGCCTTCCATCAGCTCTATACGCACTTAAATTAGTATATAAGCTACCAAAATTAAGTATACCTTCTGTTACCTTATTCTCAGCTTTTGAAAAAGGTCCATATTCTTCTGATTTTAACAAATCACCGCTAGTTGGTACTGTACTATTTGTATAAACTTCTCCTGTATCAGGATTAACCGCTTCAAGTACTTCAGGATCATATTTAATATTTACTTGATAACCGGAAAAATTTTTAATATTGTTAATTTTTACAACTGCTTTTATTATTTCCCCTACTTCAGCAGAATTTTTATCAAAGTTTATTGTTATATAACTAGAATCTTCTTCATTTAAATTTATTGTCTGTGCCTGTCCTACGGTATAACCTGAATCTATTCTATTTCCAAACCAATCAAATAACAATGTCCCATTTATTCCATTTGGTAATGAGGTCGAATCCTCGAACTTAATTGAAGTAGTTTCTTCTTTCAGAACTTTAAATCTAATAACCGAAACTGTTCCTGTACTTTCAGGATTTGCATCTTCTCTATATGATTTAAGATTCAAATAAGATCTTGAAAAATTTAAAATTCCTTCTTCAACTTTATTTGATGCTACCAAATTTATTCCATAGTCTGTGTTTTTAAGAATTGTTCCAGATTCCGGTGTTGTAGAGTTTTTATATGCAACACCATTTGAAGTAACCGGTTGCAATACATTCGGGTCATATTTCAAATTTACATGACAACCCGAAAAATCGGTAATATTTTTAATATTAATTGATGCGGTAACAATCTCACCCACAGATGCTTTATTCTTATCCAATACTATTTCAATACTAGATGTTGGAGCTGCATTTACTAGGTTACCACATAAACTGCATATCACTAACATCAACGTTAGCAGAAACGATAAAATTCTATTAACCTTCATCGACGATACCTCTCCCCTTTTAAATATTTCTCAATCATTGCCAACTTATTTAATGTCCGTTTGTAAAACTTATCAAACTGCATCTCCAGCACTCAAAAGACTTCAACATAAGCCTTTATTTGATATGAGGAAGGATACAAGCGTATCCTTCCTCATACTTAAAAGTGTCAAACTGTATTAATAGTCTGAAGATACTTTATTAAAGTGTTTCGCAACTATCATTATATCTTCTAAGTTTATAGCACCGTCTTTGTTCAAGTCTGAACCTTCAACGTAGCTATCATCACCAGCTACTGCATTGAATGATTTGCAGATTTCCATTATATCTTCTAAGTTAATTGCACCATCCTGTACTCCATTTATTATCATATCTCCTGCCCACATGAGTAACGGTTCTGTTGCTGTTGACAATTCTTTGTTTGCACTTACTTGAACATTTGCAATTTCACGTGCAAGATAATTATCTTTAGTAATCTTTATTGTATATGTTCCAGCAGCAACATCCTTTATCTCAAAGTAACCGTTACCGTCTGTTACAGCTGATTTACCTGTTCCAACCAATTCTACTTTGAAGCCCGCATTAACCTTCGGTGCTGTAGCTGATGTAGTTACAAAGTCAGGAGCTATATAACCTGAAACTGTAAATCCTTCAACTATAGTTCCGATATTAACTCCACCGTTCTTAGATTCTAAACTTACAGGTTTCAAACTACGATCAGCAAAGTTTATTTTTTCAATCTTGATTTCTGCGAGTCCTTCATCGCCTATTACCTTGAATATCAATTTTGCGAAATCTCCATCTTCGCTAATATACTGATCTACGAATGATTCATCGAGGAATAATATTTTTACTATTCCGTCAGCTTCTTTGTGTGCAGCAAAGTTTATTCTCGGATTTATAACTATGCTTCCAGCTTCTATATCTACATATTCTAACTTAGTTGCATCATATATAATTGTCATATCTGCTGCAGCCAATCCACCCTCAGGTACATTTATCAACTGTACCGGAACAATTACTTCTTGACCTTTTGCAGCATTTACTGTATCTATTACAACATTGAATCCTTCTAAGTCCGGTGTAGGTGTAGGTGTTACTGGAACTGGTGTATTTGTTACTGTATCTGTTGGTGTAGGTGTTACAGGTACTGTTTCATCTTTTACTGTAACTGAGCCGTTAACTACTGCTAATTTTATTGCTTTTAATGACCTGTCTGCAAAGGTCGGTTTATCACCAATTGCTACTGTAGCTGATGTTCCAGCTTTTGCATTTGAGTTTATCTTAAATTTAAGGTTTAACATTATACCGTCTTCGGCAATGTATTCACTTATCAATGTCTCATCAAGGAACAATACATTCAACAAACCGTCTTTTTCTTTATGCAATGCCAAGTTTACACTTGGATTCTTTACTATGCTTCCTGCTTCATAACTTACATATTCGAGTACGCTTGAATCGTAAGTTATTGCAAAGTCTGCTGATGTAACTCCATTTGCAGATACGTTAGTTAATGTAACTGGTACTGTAACTGTTTCACCTGCTTTACCCTCAACTTTTCCAACTGCTACTGTCAAAGCATTTGGATCAGGTGTGCTTGTTACTATATTTGTCGGTGTAGGTGTTACAGGTGTTGTAGGTGTAGGTGTAGCTGATGCAATAGGTTCTATACCCCATACCAGGTTACCTGACAAATATGCAGTTACTTTATCCCAAGTTGTATAATTTGTTGCACTAGAATTAAATGAGTAGTCGTTTGCTTGATTGTAATTTGTCCAGTCAGTCTTTGCAAATCTGCACTGTACTTCAATTGGAGTATTTGGTTGCAATGAACCTGCAGCACTGCTGAATGAAACTTCAAGATAATAGTCTGCAGTTGCAGTTGCTTGTGTCATTTTTACAAACTGTCCAGTAACATTTGAACTTCCAACTGGTGACCAGTCACACCAGAAGTTCTGTGATTTTTCTCCATCTATTGTAAAGTAGTAACGTAATTTCACATCTGCAAGATTTATTGGTGAACTACCAGTGTTTGTTAATCTGAACTTAGGATAAATACTATTACTTTCTGCCTGTGTATTTGTGTTATAGAACTCAACTTTCAAGTTTGAAGTAACTGGAGTCTTTGTAGGTGTTACAACGATTGTAGGTGTAGGTGTTACAACTTTTGTTGGTGTAGGTGTTACAACTTTTGTTGGTGTAGGTGTTTCAATTATACCACCACCGTTAAGTTTTATTATTCCATTAATAAAACCGGTAGTAATAGGTTTAAGCTGTCTGTCAGCAAATGTTGCTTTAGATATACTTACTACTGTTGAAACAGCTGCTGATGTTATTACTTTAAACTTAAGGTTTGCAAATACTCCATCTTCACTTATATATTGACTTACCAATGTTTCATCGAGGAACAATAATTTTATTATTCCATCATCTTCTTTATTTATTGCAAAGTTCACACTTGGATTTGTTACTATGCTTCCTGCTCCCCCGCTCACATACTCAAGCTTTGTTGCGTCATATGTTATTGTCAGGTCACATGTAGTAACTCCGTTAGATGGTACTTTAATAAAGTTTATAGGTACTGTTATTGTTTCTCCTGATTTACCTTCAACAGAGCCAATCTCTGCTGTAAATTCTGTAACTGTAGCTGCCTTTGTAGGTGTTGGTGCTACAGCGTTTGTTGGTGTTGCTATTGTACTGCTGCCATTTAATTTTATTATTCCATCAATTACATTAGCAGAAACCGGTGCAAGAGATCTGTTAGCATAAGTTGATTTAGATATACTTACTGTTGTTGAAACAGCTGCTGATGTTATTACTTTAAACTGAAGGTTCGCAAACACTCCGTCTTCACTTATATATTGACTTACCAATGTTTCATCGAGGAATAATATTTTTATTTTTCCATCCTCTTCTTTATTTAGTGCAAAATTTACTCTAGGATTTGTTACTATGCTTCCTGCTTCTCCGCTTACATACTCAAGCTTTGTTGCGTCATATGTTATTGTCAAGTCACATGTAGTAATTCCTGCTCCTGATACACTAGATACATTAGAAAATTTTACAGGTACTGTTATTGTTTCTCCTGATTTACCTTCAACAGATTCAACGCTTACAGTAAATCCAGCAGATGTAAGAGTAGCAAGTGCTGTTATATCAGCATTTTCTATTTGGGCAATAGCATTGTCGTATCCATATTTTGCCCATCCCAGCACACCTGCTGGTAATGCCGTCGAATCATCTTGTGCTGCAAATGCTGTTCCAAGGTTTATCATAGTTGAAAACATGGTAACAAGCATAGCAATAGCCACAATCATACTGATTACCTTTTTCATTTAACCATTCCTCCCAAAAAATTTATTTTTATAATGATCTAATTAAAGATCTTTAAGGCGCCCAAAAACAGGTACCTCATCATACTAAACAACTTTAGTTTGATATTAATAAGCAATTAATAAATTAAATAATTAATAAATTAAATTAATTACAATACCAGAGAATATACAGAAATATATATTTGGAACAAAATAGATTTGATTAGTAAATAGTAAAAACAAATAATAGTAGAAATATAGTAAAAGACTATACATCAACTCTACTGCAAAAAATATGGATGTATATTTAGGAATAGATGCTGCGACGAAAATACAGATAAATTGCATATTATTTCTCTAGTATACTTTGAACAATTTAAAATTCTAAGAAATAAAATAGATAAGAACCTTTTCCCCCACAAATTCCTCCTTACATAAAACTTTTTTATATAATTATGGCATATTAAAAGCCACTAATATCTTAGCATTCATAAGTATTAAGGGCGCATCATAAAAGAGGCTGAAAATACGGATTAACTTTTGCTTTAATTAGATTGGATTCGAATATGTAGGGTCTTCGGACTTTCATTATGACCTCTTTACTCCCCTAATACTTTCATTTGAGTATTCTGTTAATTTTATAATTTTATTATATATTAAAACTTTTTATCTTTCAACAGATACTTTAGTAACGAATACATTTCAATATTATTCATATAGCCGAGATTTTCCCCCTTGAAAACTCCTTTTCTAATTATAGTAATACGAAAAAAAAATAAATTTTAGGGGGTCAAAATCAATTTAAATTTATAAAATTCGCATACTGTAAGTTATTAACATTATTGCTTCTTTCTGTAACATGATATAATATTATTCGTCTCATTTAATAATATTATACTACATTTTTCGTTCAAAAAAACAGAAGTTCAAAAATTATCTATAAAAAAGATATTATTTTGCTATTCAGCCTATAAACTCAATAATTTTTTTATATGTTCTCTGGCATCCTTTAAATCTATCGCTACATAATCCACAAAACTAAAATCCTGTTTATATGTATATTCCGATGGAACTGCGATAGTATAACAACCTGCATTTTTACCTGCACGCGCGCCATTACTCGAATCTTCAATAACTATGCAATACTCGGGACCAAGCTTTAGCTTTTCCATTACCTTCAAATAAATCTCCGGATCCGGTTTCCCGTTTACTATTCCGTCCGATGGCTGCGTAACATCAAAATATTCTCTAATATTCAATTTATCTAAAGCTATTTCTAAAAACTTATGCGGAGAACCTGTAGCTATAGCCATTTTCATTTTTCCTTTGAATTCATCCAAAATATCAAAAAGTCCCGGCATTGGTTTAATCTCCTGTAAAAGCATCTTTTCCACTAAATCATATCTAGTTTTAAGTAATTGCTCAATTGGCTCTTCTATACCTAAATCATCACAAAATATCCTATAGGATTCAATGGGTTTTCTCCCCATCATCTTCCCTAAAGTTTCTTCACTGACTGTTTTGCCGAAAGATTCTGCTATTTTTCTGTCAGTCTCATGATATATAATTTCTGTATCAATCATTAACCCGTCCATGTCAAAAATAATAGCTTTCATATTATTAACCTCTCATTTCAAATAATTTTACCTAATACTTTAGCTTTACCAAAACAAATATTGATTTATCCTTATCAAGGCAATTTAAAGCTAATCTTTTCTGCATGCAATTATCTGAATAATCAGCAAAGGCTTTTGTTTTCTGCATAAAAAGTGCAGTAAAACATTTAAAAAAGTTTAGAATAAACCAAAATGATCTATAGTTTGCATCACAAATTTAAATTTCTTATTCACACCCAATTTATACTTTATCGCTTTTTCAAGGATTTTTATTATATACTTTTGCATTAAAATAAGCAATATTTAATATATTTATTTTTCTTTCAGATATTTTTCCATAATCTTTTTTGCAATAGGAGCTGCAATTGTTCCACCGGAAGAACCACTATATTCGAGTACTATCGCAACTGCTATTTGTGGATTTTCAGCCGGTGCAAACCCAATAAACCACGCATGTTCCTTATCCTTTTTTTGATGAGTGAGTTCATTTTCTGCCGTTCCTGTTTTACCTGCCACCTTAATGCCAGCTATGGCTGCTTTTTTTCCTGTTCCGCTATTTACAACTTCCTGCATCATTTTGTTTATTTTTATTGCAACATCCGGTTCCATAATTTTCTTGAATTCTTCTTTTTTAAAGCTTTTTATTTCTTTTCCGTTAGGAGATACTATGCTGCTAACTAAAAACGGTTTCATAATAACACCGTTATTGGCTATTCCCGAAGTAATCATTGCCATATGAAGAGGTGAAACAAGTATTTTCCCCTGGCCTATCGCAACGGCTGCCATATCGTTTTGTTCCATTTTTTCATATTGAAATTGACTTTTACTCACCGGAATATCAAAGGAAATATCGGTTTCAAAGCAAAATCTCTCGGATATCTCCTGAAGTTTTTCCTGCCCAAGCTTTACACCAAGCTGAGCAAACACAACGTTACTTGATACTGCCAGAGCTTTTTTCAAATCTATTTCTCCATATGCTTTTTTTCCGGAATTGCTTATTTCTTTTCCATCTATGGTTATTACACCTTTATCATTAAATTTTTGATCATCCATGCCGCTCTCAATAGCTGCAGCAGCTATAACAACCTTGAAAGTAGAACCCGGTGTATACAACCCTTGTGTAGCACGCGGAAGAAAAGGTGCACTTTGAGATTCTACCATTGCTTTCCAATTGTTTGCAAGCATTTCTTCATTAGTATCAAAATCGGGCTTACTGACTAGTGCAAGAATTTCTCCTGTTTTAGGATTCATTGCAACAATTGCTCCATTCCTGTTTTCTAAAAGCTCATGGCTCAATTTTTGCAATTCATGGTCTATAGTTAGTAAAAGACTGTTGCCTTCTTTTTTGTCCTGATTGGAACTTTTAAACAAACTAAATACTTTGGTATATTCATCGAGCCCCAATAGATAACTGTTGTAAGACGACTCAAGTAACGATTTGCCATATACTTTTGAATTATAACCTATAACATGACTATATAAAGAATTATACGGATATTTTCGTTGTTGTTCACCGCCGTTTTCTTCATTATATGCCAAAATGACCCCATTACGGTCAAGGATTTTGCCTCGTACAGTATTTTCTTCAACCTGAAATTGTCTTCTATTGTATGAATTTTTCACTATTTCTTTACTTTTAAAAACCTGAACATATGTAAGGTATCCGACAAGAGAAAAAAACAGAAAGCAAATTACAATAAGCACATGTATTATCTTTTTATTCTCCTTCATCAATTTCACCGTCCGAATCAATATAATCCTCTTTTGATATTGCCTGCAGAATTCCCAATATAATAAAGCTGCTTATAAGCGAACTTCCTCCGTAACTTATATAAGGAAGTGTTATACCTGTCAATGGTATTAGTTTAATTACTCCTCCGATAATAATAAAAGTTTGCAACCCAAGCATTGTAGTTATTCCAAGGCCTAACACCTGGTTAAACTTACTTTTGACTTTCATTACTACTTTCAATCCCCTGTAAGCGAGCAGCATATAAAGAAGAATAACAGCTACACCTGTCAATATCCCCATTTCTTCGCATATTGCAGAAAAAATAAAGTCGGTGTTAACTGCCGGAACCATATCCGGTCTTCCCAACCCCAGACCGGTTCCAAAATATCCACCTGAATATATTGCAAAAAGCGACTGTGTAATTTGATATCCTTTACCTGCTATATCCTTCCACGGGTTTAACCAAGTGTCAATTCTTACTCTAATATGATAGACAAAGTGATAGCCGAAAAGTGCAACAGGAATCGTCATCAAAATATTACACAGAAAAAAAATTCTGTCTTTCCCGAATACATAAAGAACTATAATATATACAAGGAAGAACAAAAGTATTGATCCCCATTCTTTCTGAAGCATTAAAAAAAATATATTTATAAACGTAAATAATACTAAAATAAATTTATTTAAATAAATTCTTTTTGCTTCATCATATTTTGAGCTTCGAAAAAACAATTGATCGGGATTTTTAAAATAACATGCCAGGAATAAAATATATAGAATTTTTGATATTTCCAGCGGCTGAAAACTCTGTCCGCCAATCACTATCCAGTTTGTAGCTCCGTTTATATTCCTGCCCAGCAATAATGTAATCAAATACAGAAAAACTGATGTTACCATATAACATACAGCTAGACTATCCCATATTTTTATTAATCTAAATATCATACATGTCACAAAAAACAGAACTATACCAATAGCTGTCCAAATTGCCTGTTTAATACCGGTATTATTATCAAGTCTGTAAATCATAATTATACCAAGACTTATAAGCATACAAACTATAAGAAATAAATATTCATCTCCAAAATTACTCTTCAATATTATAAAGTAAGTGATGCATATCATTACAATTATCCCAATACCAAAAGCAAGTGTTTCTACATTATAAGGCTTTAAATTGCAGAACATAATCAAATATGCCAACAAATTCAGCATTATAACATAGTTTATAGGTTTACGGTATGTAAATATCTCAAACACATAATCACCTCATTGTCGCATTACATAAAATAAACTTCGCTATTACCATTAAATTTTTATCTTCCTTTATAAATGCGTTATTTTATCTTTTCGCCAACACATCTACAAAGAGAAATTCCACCTGTCCCATTCGAATTTTATCACCATTGGTTAATTTCCATTCATATCCGCTTCTTAAGAGTTTATCATTGACATAAGTTCCATTTTTGCTGCCAAGGTCTTTAATATAATAAGTTCCTTCCTTTATGATTATTTGGGCATGTTGACCCGATATATAAGGATCTTTAATAACAATAGTGTTTTTATCCTGTCTGCCGATAGTAGAATCTTTAGAAAGCAGATAAGCTTCTTCAACCTTATAATTAAGCAATTCCCTTTGATTTATCAATTTTAAATATGGGAAGTTTCCGTTACCGATAGCTCTATAATAATAGTTCATAGACTTAATATCCATATAAATTAAGCGTATTATACTGAATATAAAACAGTATATAATCAATACAAAAATGAAATTCATTAATAGCGTCAATATTCCCATACTTATACACTTCCTTTTATACAATGGTACACTGATTTTCCTTAGCTATCTAAAATTATATTCTTAAAACTAAAAAATAACAAATTCGCACTAATCATTTCCGGACAAACTTTGCAATTAATTTTTATATTATATATCTGACATTTTTGTTACATACAATCTTTAGAAACAGTTCTTTCAAAATCCCAATATTTACTCTTCCCTTTTGAATATAGCTCTAAACCTAAGCATTCTTCCTTTTTTAATAATTGCCCTAATTTAATTATTTCTATTTAGAATAGCTGACAATATGATATAATTATCTTATATGTTAAGTAAAATTTATTATTTATTGACTTTTGCAAATAATTTTTCATTAGCTTTTAAAATTACGGTATTCAGATGTAGAAGTTTGTTATTTAAGCAAAATCAAATATTTTAATTTTACATAAAACATTTTATTGGATTTTGTGGAAAATACTCAATTACTAAAGTATAATAAGAATTGAAATGCACATAACTGCAATAAGGGTGGTAAAATGAATGCTTTATCTTCTTTTAGGACTTTTTTTGAAAAATTGCTAAAGAATATACACGCCAATTACTTTGATAGCAAAATCAAGATAATTGAATTTATTATATGCATTTCGTCAATATCTTTTTTATCCCTAAGTCTTATTTATGAAATAGTTCCTGAAGAAACACAAGCATTCGTTTCACAGATTCAGATTCTTATAATATTTTATCTGGCCTTTCGATTCAATTTTCTAGGTCTATTGTTTTCTACTCTACTATCTTTTTTTGAATTGTCAATATTAATACCATTATATACTCAAACAAAAGAGTTAAATTATTTGGTAGGTTGTTCATTAAGAATACTTACTGTTACAGTTGCCGTTATAGTATCCATACTTTCATACAGACAAGATGTACAAAAAAAGAAACTTGAGCGGCATGCAATAACCGATGAATTAACCGATGCATATAATCAGAGGCAATTTAGAATTCTGCTTGACAATGAAATTGAAAATGCAAAGAAAAACAACACCTCTCTTGGTTTAATAATGATGGATATAGACAATTTCAGTATGTACAACGATTTATATGGACACGAATGCGGTGATAGCATACTTAAAGCAACTTCTACCATTTTAAAATCAATAGTCAAAGAAAACGGTCATGTTTGCAGGTACGGTGGTGACGAGTTTGCAATTATATTTCCAAATACGGATATAGAAAAGTTAGAAATGATTGCATATAATATATTACATAAATTTGAAAAAGTAAGAAGTGATTATTTTTCTGAAAAGCTCTCGGAAAAGGTTACACTATCTATAGGCCTTTCCGAATATCCAAACAGGTCCAGCAGTAAAAGTGAGCTAATTTCCCAATCGGATATGGCTTTATATCATGCCAAAAACCTCGGTAGAGGTAAAGTTCACTTGTACCAGGATATTATTTCGCAAATTCGTAAAAACCTCAGTTCGGATAACCAACAGTTAATAGGTGCCTTTAAAGGATTGCTCAGCACCATATCTGCAAAAGATAAATATACTCATGCCCATAGTGAACGTGTCTCATCCTATGCAGTTATGATAGGCAAAGCTATGAATCTAAGTCTCGATGAAATAACAGTTCTTGAATATGCAGGACTTTTACATGATATTGGTAAGATTGAAATTCCTAAGAGTTTACTCAATAAAAATGATAGCTTGACAAAAGATGAACAGCTAATAATTCGCCAGCATCCGATATATAGTGAAAACATACTCGAACCCCTCGAGGATATAAATAATTTAATTGATTACGTAAGACATCACCATGAAAAGTTCGACGGCTCAGGCTACCCTGACGGCCTTGCCGGTGAGGAAATAAGTTTGGGTGCAAGAATATTGTGCGTTGCTGATTCTTTTGACGCAATGGTTTCAGAACGTCCTTACTGTAAAAGAAAAACAACTGAAGAAGCTTTAACAGAGTTAAAGAAACATGCAGGCACTCAATTTGATCCCAAAATTGTAGATGTATTCTGTTCAATAATGGATTCTTCTTATAAAATTGCTCTACCCAATAAGGACCTTATTTATTGTGGCCGTTTAGACTAATTATAAAAAAAGCAGTGCATAATTTTTGTTAATCACCTTACATAAATTTCTATTTTTTCAAGCAATGAATCAACATTCTCCTTCAGGTTAGGATCAATTTTTACAGCAGTCTTTAATTCTTTCTCAGCCAACTCATACTTCTGTTCATTAATATATATAATCCCCAAAAGATAATGTCCTTTTGAAGCATCAAGTTCTTTGAGATAATTGGCTTTTTCTATTGCTTCATCATATTTTCCTTGAAAATATTCCAGCATTGCAATGCTAATTAATGTATCTGCTTTTAAATCACTGTTTGCCAGGCTCATATTGAAAATTTCCTCTGCCTTTTTTTCAGCATCCTCCAACTTATTTTCCTGGATTAACTCTTCAAATTCATAATATTTAGCATTTCCGCTCATATTAAAACCGTAATACAAGCTGCCAGACAGCACCAAAACCGTTAATACTATAAACACTGGTCTACTTAAAACTTTTTTCCGCGATTTTGTAATTTTTACTATACCTGATGCAAGAAATCCTCCTATAAGACCTCCTATATGTCCGTAATTGTCTATTCCCGGCCTTATAAAGCCGTAAACAAGATTTACAATCACCATAATCAGAATACTGTTTCCAAAATACTTTTTAAAAAGAACAGGATTTTCAACACTGAAATAAAACAATGCCCCCATTAATCCGAATATAGCACCGGATGCACCTACTGCCGAATGAGGTGAAAACATAAAACTTGCTATACCTCCCATTATTCCCGCAAAAAAATATATGAAGGCAAACTTTTTGTGACCATATATGCCTTCAACTATTCTACCAAAGACAAACAATGATAAACAATTCATTATTAAATGTTCTAAATCTGCATGCAGAAATATAGGTGTTAAAAATCTCCAATACTCCCCGGCAAAAATTAAACTGTTTTCTTTAGCACCAAAAGGGATAAATAAGCTTTGAACACTTGTGTCCTTTACCAAAGCATATATATTCATTACCAGCCACATAAGCACGTTAATTACAATCAATCCATAGGTTATAAAAGGGACCTTGTCTGCAAATCGAACTGAAGGATGATTAAATTCTTTTTCCGCTTTCAAAACAGAATTTTCATTATTATCTGACAAAATACTTTCGCTATTATCCATATCAAGAACTGAGTTAAGTACTTCTTCTATGCCCTGCACTTTTATAGGTAGATTATATAGCTTATTAACTTGTTTATTTGTCAAATCTACTGTTATACATGGAAGGTATTTTTTTATATAAACGTCTTCCATCTGTCCTTCCCTTATTAGTTGAACCTTCTTATCATCAGGAATTGAATCGAATACAAAAACCTGGAAAGCTATAACTGTCGATGCACCCATTTGCGATAAGCTTTTAGCGGACATCTCAAGCTTATTCTTAATTTGCCCCTCAGTCATACAGTCAGCGTCTAACATTTCAACAATTATTAATTTGTCATTCATAACTTTCTTAACAATTTTTACTCCATCATACTGTATACGCTGACCCTCTTTATTTATAAACGGCATAAAACCTTCTTTTTGTATAAGTATAGCGTCCACATTGCTCATATAGTTATTTTTCATTTCAGCAAACACCTCTTATATGGGTCATAATAAAACATAGGTCTACGGTTAATTTCCCCAAATCTCATATTTTGGAAAAATATGTATATTATTAAAATTTGCAGCAAATAATCCTATATTTTTCCCCAATACGTTTTAACTATTATATCAAAATAATCTTATCCTTTAAATATAAATTGGATAATAAATTTTCAGCAAAAAATAAAAGATTATGAAAAGTTTTGGTTTTTTACACTACTTTCCACAATCCAAAAACTCTTCTATAAGCAAAGCCTTATGGTTTGGTACCATAAGGCTTTGATATAAATCTGGCAGCGACCTACTTTCCCAGGACGTCTCCATCC
>ENA-OWPA01001566-OWPA01001566.1-bioreactor-metagenome-genome-assembly--contig:-NODE-1566-length-14269-cov-2.935738_pt1 | contig 14269 bp, 12 predicted proteins | sample MGYA00238139_ERZ651803 | MGnify/ENA primary metagenome ERZ651803 (study PRJEB26909, sample SAMN07631231) | bioreactor metagenome | isolation source: Switchgrass digestor | place: USA: Dartmouth...
AAACCCTCATTATCAACCTGCCCGGCAGTCCGAAGGGGGCAGCCGAGTGTCTTGACGTGATCCTGCCGGTTCTCGGCCACGCCCTGGAGATCCTAAGAGGTGACTCTGGGGATTGCGCACGCTGAAACGTGTCAAAATTTCACAACCGCCACCTAAAGGTTTGATTTGTGGCTTACTGTCATTATGACCTGCAGGCAAAGTACTGTTTCCATTCAGGAACGTACTATTGCTCTACAGGTCTGAAAAGCCAGTAAGCAGAAAATTCGACTATTATTATCCCCCGACTATTAATGGGTAAACCCTGATAATATCATTTTCTTTCAAGATGTAATCAGAGTCAACTTTTTGCCCATTTACTGCAATGAATCCAATTTCATCTTCAGGCACACCTGCAGACAAAACCACCTCAGTAGCTGTCTTATCTCCACTGATATCTATTTCAAGACTTGTTTGTCCCGACGTATACCTGTTTAGAAAAGAACCTACTTCCAAATACACTTTCATTCAATCACTCCAGTCAATGCTCAGGCATCTTCCTTCGCCATCATTTCCTCAACCTTTTTATTGTACATATCCAGAAGTTCATAAGCTACTTTTTCATCAAGCTGTCCTGACATGCTTGGGGTCTCAAAAAGTCTCTTAGGAAATCTTACATTCTTGCTGTCATAACCCATCATATTCTTTATACGCAGCTTGGTTTTATAAATTCTCTCACCTATAGCTGTCAAATCCTCATTGGTTAAATTATAGCCAATGGAGTTAAGTGCTGCAAGTATAGTTTCCCTGTCATATACCTTCCTGGCAAACAGGCATATTATCAAGGAATTCAGCATACATCTTTCTTTTTCCTCTGCAAATATTTTCTCTACCAGTTTCTCCTTGTCAAACTCTTTCATTGACTGGTCTATTGAATAACCTCCATTGCAGAGGTGGGAATGCCTTGCTCCGACAGTTGGTCCAATAATAGAGCCATAGCCTGTATGGTATCCCGGCATTTCATTTTTGCCAAAGGTCATGGCGAAGTCCTTGCCTCCATATACGTCAGAAGCCTTATCTGCTCCTTGTGCAAGGATAGAGTAAAATTCATTCTTCTTGCATGCAATGTACTCAATTGCAGTTATATAAGCTTGGGTATTACCAAAAGCAAGCGGCACCAATGTTTGTTCCTGTGTAATCAGGTTTTTAGCCAAAGCTTCGGTAGCCCATCCCAGAACTACTCCTGTGGACATAGCATCCAGGCCCAGGTTTTCAACTACCTCTATAAGCTGCAGAATCTCATCCGAAGATTTTATGCCCAGAAAACTTCCCAATGCAAAAAGCAGCTCATAGTCATAACTTACACTGACAGCTTCATACTCATGTCCCTTGTCAAATTCCCGTCTGAACTGGCCGATATGTATGCATCCAACCGGACATCCAGTGCAGGCCATTTTTCTTACCAGATTCTTATGGGCAAAGGTTTCACCGGAAATCTTATCTCCATGTTCAAAAACACTCTGTTTAAGATTCTTAGTAGGCAGTCCCCCGGCAGCATTAAGAGGCTCAATATTAATTGGGGTACCTGCATCATGATACTTGGACATGATGGATGTATCTGTAACCCTGTTATATAACTCCTGATAAACCTTGAAGTATTCCTTGAAGTTCTTAATAGGCAGATCCCTGTCTCCGACAATGGAAATGGCCTTTAGCTTTTTACTTCCAAGTACAGCCCCAAGACCCAGCCGTCCAAAATGCCTATAAGTATCAACGCATACGCATGCATAACTTACAAGGTTTTCACCTGCAGGACCAATTCTGATAATACTCCTTTTTCCGCCTCCAGGTTCCCTTTCTCTCACAACTCTTCCAACCTCATCGCAGGATAAGCCCCACAATGCTCTTGCATCCTTAAACTCCACATTGTTCCTGCTAATTGTGATATAGGCTGGCTTATCTGAGCTACCGGTAATAACTATAGCATCATAGCCTGCCAAAAAGAGGGTCATGGCCATTCTTCCTCCTGCGTAGCTCTCTCCCAGCTCACCTGTAAGAGGCGACCAGAACATGGCCACTGTTTTTGTGACTACTGGGAAAATAGTGGAAGCTGCCCCAATAGCAAATATAACAGGTTGCTGCGGATCCATAGGATCAAGTTCTGGTTTCAGATTTTCCTCAAGAAGTTTCGACGCAACACCCACTCCGCCAAGATAGCTATATAAGTCTTCTCTGTTTTCAATGCGGATTTTTTTCGTAGTTAAATCCAGATACAGAACCCTGATATATTTTTCATAAATCATTGGTCGTTTCCTCCATTTCAAGACACTCATGCGGACAGAATTTTGCACAGACACCGCAATGCTTGCAAATTATTGGCTTATTCTCATCCTCGTCAAAATGTACAGCGCTTACAATGCATGCACTCTCGCATTTCCTGCAGCCTATACACCTTTCCTTTTTGAGTATTACTCCGCCACCCGGCCTCTTTTCCAGCGCTCCCGAAGGACATGCTTCAGCACATGCTCTTTCATCTTTGCAAGCAAGACATACTACACTTACAAATTTACCCTGGAGTCCTCCGCTGGTCCGAACCCTTATGGCACTTTTCGAAATGGAATGATTTCGATGGTTAACCCCCGCACAAGCAAGCATACAGGTAAAGCATCCTATACACTTGTTCATTCCTACAGCCCTCAAAACTTTTGGCATATATTTCACCTCACATTTATCTAGACTTCTAATCGCATAAAGCAATACGTCTGCAAAACCTATATCATAGGTAACACTTTAATATAAATGTGTACCTTTATGAGGTGCAGACGTTTATATGCATAACCCTTCAATATATTGAGATATTGAGGAAATTATATGCATTCATACTTTAATACTATTACTGCGTCGACAAAAGCATTTTTCCTTCGATAAATTACATACAATATGCTATTTTGGTATTGTATGTAAACAAAACAACGAATTTGTTTGTTAATTTTATAACAATTCTATATACTATATTATAGTGCTATTTTCACAAAATGTAAACATCTATCAGGAATTTCATTAGCTTAAAGAAATACCTGTTTCACGCATTATCACTAATTATTTTTCATTATTTTTATATACACTTTTCTGTTTCTTGGACCGTCAAATTCACAAAAATAAATCCCCTGCCAAATTCCTAGCTTCAACGCCCCGTTTTCAATAATAACATTGCATGAAGAGCCCATTAATGAGGCTTTTATATGGGCATGGGAGTTGCCCTCAATATGTAAGTATCCGTTACGTTCAGGATACGTTTTATTTAATGCTGACAAAATATCTGTTATAACGTCAGGGTCAGAATTTTCATTTATTGTTACTCCGGCTGTGGTATGAGGAACAAAAACTGTAACTATCCCCTCCTTTACCCCACTTTCCTTTACGGCTTTATTTACAAGGCCTGTTATGTCTACAAACTCTTGAGGTCTGGTTGTTTTTACCGAAAATTCCATACTATCACCTCTAATCATATATTATATTTATATAATGATTAATCTCGCCCTGCTATGTTTATAATTACCAGAATCTTTTGCCCATTAACTCTTCAGCTTCTTTAAACATCTCTTCTATTATTTCCTTTGAGCTCTGTTCTTTGTGTAAAAGCCCTGCAATCTGTCCTGACATAAAAGACCCATTTTCCAAGTCTCCGTCAACTACAGCTTTTCGAAGGCTGCCTTTTCCCATCTCCTCCACTTTCTCGGGGTCCGGATTTTTCCTGTCTATAGCCTGCAACTCCTTTGCCAGCTTATTCTTCAGAACTCTTACAGGATGGCCTGTACATCTTCCTGTAACTATGGTATCTATATCCTTTGCATTGAGTACCTTATCCTTATAATTTCTATGGATATTACATTCATAGGCTGTAAGAAATCTTGTACCAACCTGTACTCCACAGGCTCCCAACATAAATGCCGCTGCTACACCACGTCCGTCACCTATTCCTCCTGCTGCAATTACAGGTATGTTTACTGCATCCACCACTTGTGGTACCAAGGCCATAGTTGTAAGTTCGCCTATATGTCCTCCGGCTTCACATCCTTCAGCAACTATAGCATCAGCTCCTTGCCTTTCCATTCTCTTTGCAAGTCCTGCTGAAGCAACTACCGGTATTACCTTTATACCGTTTTCCTTCCACATCTCTATGTATTTCCCTGGATTTCCTGCTCCTGTAGTGACAACCTTGACTCCCTCTTCACATACTACTTTAGCTATTTCGTCTGCGTATTCACTCATTAGCAATATATTAACTCCAAAAGGTCGGCTGGTAAGTTCTTTTGCCTTTCTTATTTCGTTTCTTACATAATCAGCAGGTGCATTGCCACTGGCAATTATTCCAAGGCCACCGCCTTCTGACACTGCTGCAGCAAGAGTACTATCGGCTATCCATGCCATAGCCCCCTGAAAAATAGGGTATTTTATTCCAAGTAAATCACATATCTTATTCGACACCAGAAGTCCTCCTTACATATTAAAAAAATTTATTTTCTTAGAAAAGATTTATTTTCCATACAATATTTTATAAATCAATGTCTGGTAAACTCATCCTGTTATTTGTAATTCATAGTTTACCCAATTCCTATAAATTACAACATTTTAAATGTTATATCAATGAATAAAAATTGTCCAGAGCAAATATCCTGAATTTATTATTTATAACTATTTAAATAAATGCCCTCATATTATTTGATATAATGCCCTCACAATTTAAATATTATAATACATAGTAAAACAAACTCATTGATTCCTACGATCCCTAAAAACAGCACCGATAAAATCACTCATGTGTCAGCCGCTGGATAAAAACCAGTATAGTCTGATGGAGTTATTTCTTTGACTATTTGCCGGAAATTTTTTTTAATCTTAATCACAAAATACAATTGGTTTACATAATATTATAGTATAATGGAGGTGTAAACTATGCATTCTCATTCCTATGCAGGCAGAACTTCATACAATGATGGCCATTGGCACAATTACCAGGGGATGACAAGCAGAGATCCTGATGTTCCGGGCCATATTCACCACATGACTGGATGTACTTCCTGTGATGACGGTCATTTCCACAACTATAAGTCTGCTACCGGTCCGGCTATATATGTAGGTGACAAACACTATCACATGTACTGCGGAGTAACCGAAGTTGCAGACCGGCACGTTCACTGCTATGGCCCTGAAAAAACATCATACTACCATCGAATGTGTCACAAATAATGTTACCCATAAAAAAAATACCCTCTCATATGTTAGCTGCTCACTTTGAGCAGCTTTTTATTTTTAAAAAGAGTAAACCATTACCGGACCTTGGTTCTTTGTTTAATTATTACTGCTTATTTAATTATTGCTGTTTAAGGGAAATCTACTGACGCATATTTCAATAATAAATTAAGTTGTTGTGCCAAACACAACAACTTAATTTATATATACGTTTTTTGTTTTTTCTATAAGCTCGATTTGAATGTGTAAGTTTGCTTTACCTCAACAAACTTGATATATGTAAAATATTATCTTTTATTTGTTTTAACAATTTAATTTATTTAATTATTCTGTATTTATCAGTTTACCACATGGGCTATATTTTTTACAATGCAGCCTTATCTGCCGGACATAGGATTTCAGAAAAATTACTACATTCCCATCATTTCATAAGTAAGGTTTCTGATTGTGGGATGAATCACCTCATAGACATAATTATGATAAAGAACATGCTGCACATAGAAAAGTGCCAGATGATTTTTTACATCAATCAATCCAAAGGCGCCGGCAGCACCGTCCCATCCGAATTCACCCAGCGGACTTCTGGCACCGGATTTCTCCTTTTCAATCAATGTGCGTACACCCAGTCCATAGCTATAGCCCTTTCTGTCGAGAAGATCAAATTCTTTTTTGGAGACTTCATGCAGCTGATTTGTGCGCATAAGATCTATGCTTTCCGGTGAGAGAAGTTTATAGCCGTCAGCACTGGTACCGTAGTTACACATCGCGTCCAGGAACAGGATGTAATCTTCTGCAGTTGAAATTAAGCCTGCACCCCCGCTTTCGTAATTCTTTGACAAGACATAGCAGTTGTCCTGTGTAGTTGGAACAGTTGTCATTGTGTCTGCGCGGAATTCAAACTGGTCAGACATATTAGCTTTACGTTCAGGTGTTAACTCAAAACCTGTGTTTTTCATGCCCAGTGGCTTAAAAATATTTTCATCAAAATATGTACTAAGTTTCATTCCTGAAGCCACTTCAATTATTGCCCCAAGCACATCATGACTCAGACTGTATTGGAAATGTGTCCCTGGTTCAAAATCCAGCGGCTCATTAGCAAGAGCTTTTATAATCTGGCGAGTAGTAGCCTGTCCGTTTGTCTCTTCTAAAACTTTCTTGATAGACGGAGATTGTAAATCATAATTCATACCGCTTTGCATAGTAAGAAGATGTCTTATTGTCAATGTGTTTTTTGCAGGTTCAACGAAGGAATTCTTTTTTACTTTCAAATCCTTATATTCCGGGAGGTAATGATAAACCGGATCATCAAGACCTATTTTTCCTTTTTCTACTAACTGCATAATTGCCGTGCAGGTAATAACCTTGGATGCAGAGTAAAGCCAATATGTATTTTTGCCTGTCAGTGGCTTTGTTTTTTCAGCATCGGCAAAACCTGTAATGTGTCGAAAAACAGGCTTGTGTTCATGGTAAATTACACACTCACATCCGGGTGTGCCATACTTCTCCAATGAGTTCAAATAATCAACCAATATAGCTTTGTTCAATACATTCACCCTCCTAACCTTTCCTGCTATGTCTCCAACAATTGCTTATGCAAAAATTCTTTTCCTCAATTCTTGCACAAACAACTCTTTTCGACTTACAGTCAGGACAATTAAATTCTCCATTTAAAACTTTTTCATAGTTTTCGTAGCTTTCCTTCCACTGTTTCCCACAGTCAAGACACTTCACAGAGCATATATTACGCGTATAATTCCCACCTTCAATCCTGATAGCCTTTCCATTTACAAGGCAGTCAGCAATCTTTTCTCTTGCTGAATTCAGGATGCGCTGAAAAGTTTGCCTGGATATCTCCATTTTTTCAGCACATTCCCCCTGTTCCAGGCCTTCAAGATCCTTAAGTCGTATGGCTTCCAACTCCTCGATATGTATGATGTTTTCCTGCAGAGCATCATCCTCAATATCAGAAGGAACAAAATATTGAACATCTGGGATAAACTCAACTTTTCTCCACTTTGTCGGCCTCGCCAAAGCATTCAATCCCCTTTCAATAATACTAAAAATTCCTTACCTCACCAGCTTTAAAGTGAGAATTAGCTGTAGCGTAATATGATTCTATTTAGTTTTTACATAATGCACGACTATATTAGTATTTTATCATAATTTTATAATTTATGATTGAATTCTTTATAAAATAAGAAGTATGAAACCACCTTAGCGGTTGCTTTTGTGCAATGTAAAAAGTTTACCTTTAATTTTATGGAATATCGCGGATTGAGATTCACGAATCTAAATCTTTGGCGATAATATTTTATAGACAGATAAGTTTTATAGAAAGATATTTTATTGCAGACAGTTTTAAAAGCAGATAACCTTATAGATAAAAACAGTCTTATAACAGATAGTCCTATAAAAAACATATCAAAAATACTTAGACTGAATCAGTTGGCCTTCAACCTGATGAGCTTTTATATATGAAGGCCAACACATTAAGAATGCTAACACAGTTTTTGTAATCAAGCCAGTAATACTTTATTTAATACTATATTTATTGAAGTTATATTTCAAAAACCAAGTCACTTTTATCTTTGATGTTCAACCCTTCAAAATATCGATTTTCCATCGGTATCCATTCATTAATAAATCTTTTCAGCATAGCAGCACCGTTTCTCTTTAATATACGGGAGATTTGCCCTTCTTCATCAATATGTAGGAAGACCTTCAGGTCATAATTGTTTATCAAAGTAGGATGCATACTATAAGAGCCCTCTATAATATTAAGTTTTTTTGGAGTTACTGATATGGGCTGTGTAAAAGTCATATTTTTGCAATCATATTTTCGGTATTGAAATTCACAACCACTATTCAGTCCGTCAATCACTTCCTGTTTGAACCGAACGTAATCTACATTTCCGCCCACTTCCTTCAAACGCTCTTCTGTTTTCAGCTCTGGTGTCAGAAAAAAGTCATCCATGTGAAATATATTGCAATCATATATGTTGCCAATCAGTGATGCCAATGTAGTCTTCCCGGCACCACAGTTTCCGTCAATGGCTACATTGACTCTGTCCTTCGATTTTACCAAGGAGTCGATTTTACAAAACACCTCAAAAAAATCACGGTATTCTGACCTCACAATACGGTATGCAGGAGAATAAGCCTCCCGGTATATCTCACTGTGACTTACAGCTGGATAACCCTTTTTCTTATAGGAACACAAATAAGCTTCCAGCTCTTCCAATGGGTAAGGAAGCTGTCCTTCCTTACAACATTGTCTGAACTCATCCAGTTTTTCTTCAAAACCTTTAATGCTCCCGTGGATTGAGTTGGCTGTATTTATAAAAAATCTGTTTATAGTACTGAGGCTAATATTATAATTATAATGTTTCAAAGCAGTTAAATGAAGCCTGCAAAGATTGTTGCCGATATCTTCAAAGATACCACTATGTATCTTTTTGTTCGGGGGAATTTGTTCTATACAATGCCACTCATCCTGCAATTTTCTCAAACTGTCATCTTCATTTTTAATCAAATGGCCCCCTGCAAATTCATTTTGATGTATTAACTTAATCATGTCCTGAATTTGCATCTTGGGATACAAACTATAGTGCTTTACTAATAAAGCCTTTATACTCATCTCAGTTCACACTTTCTATAAGTCTTGCTTTTGACAGCGAAACTATAATAATAGGGATGATAATAAGCTGAATCACTATACCTGGAATTGCATTGATGAATGCACCGGCCATAAAAAGCTCCCATGTAAATGCCGTTTTGCTTAATCCATACAATACTAAGCTAGCACATCCCCAAACAATTCTTCCACAAATCATAGCCAAAATCAATGATACAAATACAAAAACATTCTTTTTGGGAAGCAACTTATACAAAAGACCTGACACAAAGCCATATGTGGCCAGTTCAAAAGCCATAGCTATGGCATCAGGAAACATAGGTGGCATTGTAAATAACACACTTCTGAAAACAGGCAAAATAAGGCCAACAATCAAGCCATATGGCCATCCGCAAATAAAACCACAAAGTAAAACAGGAATATGCATTGGTAACAATCTTCTTCCCACACTCGGGATTTGTGCTATCAGAAAAGGCAATATAAGCCCAATTGCAAGAAACAATCCTGATAATACCAATTTTTTAGTTGACAACTTTTTCATGCTATTACCTCCATAAAATAAAAATACCATGAAGTTTTAAACCTTCATGGTTACCAGTAATTTTCATAAATACCTTTATACAAATCTGCAAAACTTAAAAAATTTGGTGCAGCCTTCATGACTGCATCTTCAAACATTATATTAAACCAATTTTGCTTTTATGTCAATTTATATTATTATTACCTTTGTTCCATCAAATGCAAAATTTACGACATATAAACATGTAAATTAATGCTTTGTTTGCAGGAAAATTACTAATTATGTAGAAAATGATTTAATATTACAAAATTCGGCAATGGAGGAGTAATAATGCAAGGGAATATTTCATCGCAAAAGGTTATCTCATCAAAACAGCTGACAGGTAATGATTTAATCAGGTTTCAGGAAGAATTTGATGAGAAAAAGAGGTATACAGCTACAGCTTGGTTATTCTTTGTTTTTTTGGGTCACTTTGGAGCTCACCGATTTTATCTCAAAGATAAAAATAATGGCCTATTACATATAATACTTATTTTATTAACATTTGTACTATGTACTCTAAGCTCTCTACTATTTCAATTGACGTTATACGATTTTTGGTTGGACACTTTAGTCATATCTCTTATACCAATGCTAATTAATTTAATACTCTGGTTTATCGATATGTTCAGGCTGCCTAAACTCATATACAAAGCAAATAAGCAGATTGAAAAGGAAATATTATCGAAAATTTTCAATTAACTTTAATAACTGCTATTAACAATTTTATAAACAAAAAAACACCTAAAGGTGTTTTTTATGTTTCAAGTATTTTCCCAAAAACAATCTGTTTTATTTATTAAAAATTATTAACTAAGTTTATTAGAATTATCAATACCTGCTTCAATTCCTGAAACATTATTTACAAGTTTATTCTTTTGCTGCAACTATTTTATTTAATGTCTCTGACATTGCAAGCATAAGTACCGCAAAGAAGATTAAATATACAGGAAACAGTCCAATACTTATATTATCTGCTAACCATCCAAAGACCAGCGGCATAAAAGTGCTGCCAACATAAGCGCTTGCCATTTGTATTCCGACAATTGCCTGTGAATTCTCCTGCCCAAAGTTTGACGGCGTTGAGTGTATTATTGACGGATAGACAGGAGCGCAGCCAAGACCAATGGTAACAAGTCCAACTAAAGCCGCTGTACTGCTTCCGTCAGGAATGCCTATCAAGACGACTCCACAGATTATAATTATTATACCGAAACGAATGAGCAGCTTATCTCCCATTTTGTCAGAAATAAATCCGCAAAGAAAACGTCCAAAAGTTATTCCCAGGAAAAACAGCGATGCAAATCTTGCAGCCGTTTCAGAATCTATTCCTCGAAATTCAACAAGATAACTGCTTGCCCATAGACCTGTTGTTGTCTCAATAGCACAGTAGCCGAAAAATGTCACAAGAATTAGCTTGACTCCCCTTATTTCTAAGGCTTGTGACAGGCTCAGAGGTACTGCAATGCTTTCATAGTTGCTTTCAATAGTATTTTTCCTTTTCCACAGTGGAAGACTTGCAAAAAGTATAGCTGTCAGTACAGCCTGTACAACAGAAACAGAACGGTAACCACTATTCCATCCATAACCATGCGTCAGGCAATAGCCCATAATATACGGACTAACCGCCGCTCCTACTCCCCAGAAGCAATGCAGCCAGCTCATATGTCGGGAGGCATAGTGTAAAGCAACATAGTTGTTCAATGCAGCATCCACTGCACCTGCACCCAGACCATATGGAACAGCCCATAAGCAAAGCAGGATAAAAGAATTGGAAATAGAAAATCCAAACAGTGCTACCGCTGTCAACATTACACTGATTGCAGTTACCAGCCCTGCCCCAAGTTTTCTCGTGAGTTTATCGGACATAAGGCTGGATACTATCGTTCCGCCGGCTATAATCATTGTTACAATTCCGGCATAAGATATTGGTACATCTAACTGTTCATGCATAACCGGCCATGCCGAGCCTAGCAAAGAATCCGGCAGTCCAAGGCTGATAAAAGAAATATATATGATTACAAGTAAAAAAGAATACATTAGAAGGTCCTCCTGATGTAAGTTAAGAAAATTATGTAAACATTGTTACATACATCATTATTACACATTTACTCAATCAAAGTCAATCATTGTTTAATGTCCAAATATCTTACAATTTTTGTGTTACCTTTCAACGTTTTTTATGTTGCTTTTTTACGAATTTTTCGCTGTTTCAAAGCCTGTTTATTTAATGAATGATTAAACCCATTGCTTATTTTCATAATTAATCCACAAAAATTCCGTTACTTACTTACTTTTATCCACAAGAAATTCTACTGTCCTCAAAAATAACTTAATTATAAAATTATATTAATATGAGCTTATCCAAGTATAGATGCATATCCCAACCCATAAAGCAAGAGTAAACATAAACACATTTCTTTAAAAAATATGTTTTGGTATGTAATTTTTGATATGCAATCCAGTTAACAGGGAATCAATATCTTTTGCTCATGATTATGCTGAAATTTAATACCAAAATGCAATGCTCTGTTATTTATACTATCAGCATATTATCATTAAATTTACATCAGAAAAAAGAAACCCTTTTTGGTATGATTTCTTATCAAAATCAGTCTACCAAAAAGGGTTTTGGTATACTATAGCTTATCTTTTTTATGCATTAGTTTTTCTGCATCAGTTTTTTCTGCATTAGTAATTAGTTCAATATAATTTAGTTCAATATAATAATATTATAATAACGTTCTTGCAATAATGAGTAAATCAGATAATCCTATCTTTCCATCGCCGTCAAGATCTGCAATCTTTGCAACAGACCAGTCAGGACTATTGACATCCTTTGCATAATGGCTTACTGCAATAGCAAGGTCACCTATGTTAATTACACCGTCTTTGTTGATATCACCGACAAGAGTAGCTCCCTTGTCTATAGTAACTACTACCTTATTGCTTTCGACTGTTTTTCCATTCAATGTTACTTCAGCCCATACCTCAAGCTTATCTGCATCTCCTACTACCGATGACAGGTTCAGCTGTACAGGGTCATATTGTGTATCAATGAATGCAATATCAGGGTTACTCAAATGATATACTATGGTTGCATTGCTCAAATCAGCAGCAGCTCCGTCACTCATCAAACCACTTATTCTAATGTTTGCAATTTCACCAGGCTTAATCAGGCTAGGTTCTACCTGTAGCTCAACACTGTCCAAAACAGGTCCGCTCTGCCCACCTGTTACAATAAACTTGGCGTCTGCCCAGCTTGCATGGTCATGGCCATTGGTATCAACCTGGTCTACAATCAGTCTCAGTTCTTTTACACCTGTAATATCCAGACTGATAAACACCTGTTCAGTATTTCCGCTCATCACGCCGCTTCTGTAAATTTCTTTTCCGTCTGCAATCACAATAAACCTTACGGTTGTATTTGCCGGCTTATTTGCTCCAAGGTCTCCTCCGATATAAGACTCAAATTTATTGAATCCAAGTCCTTCAAGATTATAAACTATTTCAGAATTCGCATGAACACCAATTCCTTTATCATAGGTAATAATGCTTCCATTTGGACCGCGCAGTCTGATGGGGTTTCCTGATACTGCAATATCTCTTCCTATTGTGCCCCAGCCTACTGTAGCACTTACCCATTCCATGTCACTTGCATACCTATACTTAACAGGAGTGAATTTAATAGTATATACAGCGCTTACTGAACCATCCTTGGTTCTTACATGAATTGTAGCTTCGCCAGGAAGTTTGGTTACATTATTCACTTCAACTATCAGATCATCTCTTGAATATACTGCTTCTACCACAGGAAGAGGCTGACTGCCACCCAAATCAGGTATTATCAGTTCATATTCTTTAATATTAGTGTTAAAACCTGAAATAGACTTACCATCAACTTTAATATCTTCCAGCAGTGTGAAATCAATGGAACGTTTGCTTAATTCCATAGGATCCATTGCGCTGGTCACTGGTCTTAACATGTACTTATAGGAATATGATTGGTTGGTAGGCAGCATATACTGCGGCAGTGCTGTTCCACCCCAACTGTTCCAGACACCCATCTGGCGATAATTCACTTCCAACGAAATATTGTCTAATTTTGTCAACTCATGTAGATGCCTTGCATCATCCAACTGAATATCGGTATAATAAAGCGCACTGAAATCAAAAGTTGGAAGTCCGCCGACCATCAATCCGAACCCCTCATCGTCGGTCATAGTAAGCCACCTTGCATCCATTTTATTTCCGGTGTCCTGAGGATTAGGATATGGGAAAAACTGTTCATCTACCGTACTGGTGTAAACCCCTACAAATGCTCCATCATAGCGATCCCAATAGTGATCATGTTCTCCTCTTCCATACCATTTCATGTTCTTAAATTCACCTGGAATCATCAGTTCCATTCCTACTTCAGGTACCTCAGATAAAGATGGATTAGGCTGCAAGGTACTATTTACAACCACTTCACCACTGCCATAGATATAATAATCTACCAGGAATTTAGATGTACCGGAGGTTGGTATGGTTGCATTTACTTGAATTTTTAATAATTTGTCACTGGTCTTTTCAACAGTTACTTTATCCACCTTCATGTTTTGGCCTGCATATTTCCATGTGGCATCACGGAGGGTCATACCGTTCATTATGTCATTATCCACCGGAGCTCTCCAGAAATTAGGCATCGGGCCTTCCTTAATCAGGTCTTTGCCTTGATATTTAAAGGAAGACAGAGTTCCTTTTTCCTTATCAAATACTATTGAAAAATCTTTTCCTGTTACATTTACCGAAGTATCTGATTCATCCACTGTTAATGATGACATATTCTCGGTATTAAAACCTGG
>ENA-OWPA01001571-OWPA01001571.1-bioreactor-metagenome-genome-assembly--contig:-NODE-1571-length-14243-cov-74.161513_pt1 | contig 14243 bp, 9 predicted proteins | sample MGYA00238139_ERZ651803 | MGnify/ENA primary metagenome ERZ651803 (study PRJEB26909, sample SAMN07631231) | bioreactor metagenome | isolation source: Switchgrass digestor | place: USA: Dartmouth...
GGCAGCAGGTACCATGTACCAAGTATCATACATCCCGCGGCAAGCGCCATGTACCTGGTATAGAGCGGCAAGCGTCAAATGCCAGGCATCATGCTCAGGTGTCATGCGGACTGATATACACAGGCTCATGCATTCCCTTTATTTTGACACGCCAGACAGGCAGGAGTTCGACCGATTCCACTTCTTCCATCGATGGCTCCTCAAGCTTGTACCCGCTGTCTATGGACGTGATGATTATATCGTTTCCCTCTTTGAAATAGGCCAGCAAGGCCTGATAAGCTTCAAACCTCTCAGTGTTTTCATTTGAAAGGCCCCTGAACTGATGCCTTCGATATTCGAGACGGCTTACTTCCTTGCCCGTAATCGTAACAGAAAAGCAATTGTCAAACAGCATTGATTCACCGTAGATTTCGATATAATCCAGGGTCCGGCTGCCGTCTCCATTCTCCGCCACCCGGTCGAGCATATACTTCCCGGCAAGCAGCCTTTTTTCTTTCATAAATTTCATGGCAGCTTCTTCAGCTTCTTTCAGGCTGACGGTGTCCCGGCTCCGGGCCGTGTATTCAGCAGCGTAAATGAAACTGTCAGTACCGGTGAATTCGACTTTTCCCCCGGTACTAAAGAACTGAGAACCGTCCCCTGATACCTTATAATCATCTCCCAACAGCCTTTGGGCGATATCTTCCCTGTCCAGTTCGCTTTTTATGTAAACAAGCCTGTTACTGCCTCCAGGCTTCGAGGGTAGTTCACATTCGAGTCTGATACCCCTTTTCTCCAGTATTATCCTGGTGTTTTCCAGCTTCCCCCTGCTGACACCCTGGCTGCTGCGGAATATCAGCGTGTTGACCAGCAGAAAGATATTGAAAGCCAGCAGCAGGATAATCACTACGTTTTTAGCTTTTGGTACATCCATATATCAGTCTCCCTCTTCGGCGATCATGTCGAGATAAACCGTAAATCCTTCCCTTGCTGTTATTATCAGCGCGGGCTCAAGTATCTCATCCTTACTGCTGCGGATATAATAGCCTGTATCTATCTTCGTTATGTTTATGCTGTGCCACAGGATGTTCTCCTTTGTCAAAAGCTCCAGCAGCCTGTCGTTGTAGTTGCGTGTCCTCTCTGTTTTGAAGCTCCTGATAAGCCAGTCACATTCCAGTACCCGCCTGTTGTCGGCAATTATTCTTATCGCATGCTCCAGTTTCCTGCCGCTGCTGTCCTTGGTTTCATATTCCGTTTTAACTGTAAATCCAAATGCACGGTAATCAAAACCGAATTCATATACTCCGCCGGCCTTTTTTTCAACTGATGACAAGACGATGTCCGTTTCCGATCCCTTCAGTTCATTAACTCTTGCAATGAACTTAAATGCATTCATCAGTGCTTCGCTTGCTTTTATTCCGCTCGTGTCGGCGCTGCCGAGATATCGGTATGTAAGATATCCGTCAGAGTAATACCTGTATATGTTGCTTCCATATGTGTACTGGATCATATCGTCGTTATATGTATATTTGTTGTACCTGCCCTCTTCTTCTCCAAGTATGGCATTCGCCAGCATTTCTTCATCATCTGCCGCATCAGGCAGATTCGCCGACAATACCCTGTAATTCCAATACCTTGGCGAAGAGACTACGTAAAGGACATCAGGTTCATCGCCGGGCTTGGTCAGCTTGCTTCCGGACAGGGTCTTGAATTTGCGGTATTTATTCTTGCTGCCTGCATCCAGCTTGTTTATCACATTCTGAAGACTTGCGGCCTTATCATATCTGACTTGGCCCGTGCTGTATACAGTGCCGTCGTCTCCGCGGATGTAGAATGTTCCCGTATCCTCACGTACTATATCTTTTCTGACCACGATTTTGCTGAAACGTGGTATATCCTGCACTGGACTTCCTGTTCCAAGGAACCATCCAAGCAAATCAGGTTCCAGGGTGAATCCGAAATCAACGATGATGCCTCGTCTTGTGACTATGTCTTCCCATTTTTCATCCGAGGCATGCAGTTCCAGGTTTCCGGTTGCGATTTTGCTCAACCCCGCGATCACTTCGTTGAAAAACTTGGAATAGTGGTCATGGCCATCCTGGATTATCCAATAATCATTTTCGCCATTGGATATGACCAGCTTGTCAGGTACGAACAGTTTTTCTCTTATGGCCTCGTTGCTTACCTGGATGTCTTTACTGAAAAGTGTTGATAAAAAACTAAAAGGAGTCCCCTGGTTCTGATAACTCCAAAGGATTCCTACCTGCAGAAGTCCTGATATAATCAGGATAATGATTAAGACTGTTTTCAGTCGTTCTTTCAGTTCACGGCTCATTTAAGCCCCCGTTATCCAATGTGCTACTTGACGCCGAACAGGTTGCCTACCCACTTGTCCCAGAAACTCCTGTAGACAGTAACTGAAATCGAATTGTACTGGACCTTGTCAGGATTCTTTTCAGAAGTCCTGTATGCTATGAGCATCAGATTGCACTCTCCCAAATCCAGTTCGAGCTCGGTCTGAAATGCGCCTGTACTTGCATCGATCGCCTTGTCTCCATCAGGAAGGTCGATTATCTCATATTCACCGGTCTCATTGTTCAGCATGGCTATCAATATTTCCACATCTGTATACTCTGTAACGCCGGCGATATCAAAACACTTATCGTAAGTAGTAATATTTCCGTCGATTTTTTCCGGACTGGTTATAGTCACGATAAACTGCCCGTTGTCTACAGGCTTGCCTGCTTTAAGTACTTTCCGGATGGCACGCCAGAATGCCTCTTCAGGATCTTCTTTTTTCTCTGTAACCTTCTCTGTGCCGCCTGCCGTTCCCTTATCAGCAGTTTCAGCGGCCGTTTTGGTTTCACCCGGGTTGGTGCTCTTTGCGGCAGGATTTGACCCGGTCTGGCTTCCGCCGTCCTTTTGGCTGCTGTTGTTCGAAGGCGTATTGGCAGGTGTGCCGGCAGGCGTATTGGCAGATGTACCTGAAGGTGTATTTACAGTCGTATTCAAAGGTGCACCATTGTTCCCTTTTTCATCGTGGCCTGCATACACCGTCGATGCAGCAGCAATGAATATCAGCAACACTATAAAGACGATACCCAGCTTTTTCAACATTGTCCATATCTCCTAAACTGTACAGCCTTCTTTGGCCACAGATAAATACATTTTAACTAGCTTAATTATACAGAAATACTGTTACAGAAATATTACATGCCATTTAAGATTAAATTACATAAAAATCCCTCAAAACGCACTATTTTACGGGGTTGTCTGCCTCACCGGAAGCCTGACCGTAACTTCCGTACCGGCTCCTATTTTGCTTTTTATGTTGATCGAACCTTTGTGGGCTTCCACTATCTCCTTCGCTATCGAAAGGCCAAGACCCGTGCCTCCCATTTCCCTGGAACGGGCTTTGTCCACCCTGTAAAACCTTTCAAATATCCTTTCGATATCCTCTTCGGGTATGCCTATGCCTGTGTCAGCGACCTTGAAATATACATCATTATAAATATTCCCGATGTATACGGTGATGCTTCCGCCTTCAGGGGTATATTTCACAGCATTGCCGATGATGTTGAACGCCACCTGCTCAAGCCTGCCGTAATCCCCTTCGATCTCCGGGATCTCATTTATGACAAAGCACTCGATAGTCTGGTTCCTGGAATCCGACTCGATTTTCATCCTTTCTACAGTGCTCTTTACAAGTTCGACAAGTGACATCTTTTCAAAGTTCCACTTGGTCTGCTGGTAATCCAGCCTTGAAAGCTGCAGCAGGTCCCTTATAAGCCTTGTCATCCTGTCCGCCTCGGTATTTATGACAGTCAGGAAATGTTCAGCAGTCTCCCTGTCATCCAGCGCACCGTCAAGCAGCGTTTCCGAATAGCTCTTTATCGAGGTAAGCGGTGTCCTGAGTTCATGTGACACATTTGCAACGAATTCCTTGCGCATGTTATCAAGGCGCTGCTGTTCCGTGATATCCTGCAGTACTGCAATTACGCCCTCAGGTTTTTTGCTCTCATCAGTGAATACGGCAAAGTATACTTTTATGCTCTTTTCTCCCACAGTAATATTCATTTCGGTCGTTTGCCTCGACTGAAGATAAAGTACATCTTCAAGGGAATACTCAAATCCGAAGCGGCTGCGATATTCCTGGAAAGTTTTCAGTCCTTCGGCGCCCAGTATGCGCGCAGATGCCGGATTAGTGTGTATGACTTCGCCCATCAGGTTGAATGCGATTATACCATCCGTCATATAGTTAAGTATAGTCTCCAGCTTGCTCTTTTCACTGGATATCTCAATGAGATTACTTTTCAGGTTGGCCGCCATATAATTGAATGTATCAGCCAGTTTCCCTATCTCATCGCCGGACCTGACCTCCAGTTCCTGGTCGAAATCACCCCTTGCGATGCTCTCGGCTTTGCGCATCAGCTTTGTCAGCGGATATGTGATTGTACGTGAGAAAAAGTAACCTGCCGCAAAAGCTATGACGAAACCGATCAGCAGGCTCGTATATATAATGTTGTTGAAATACCTCGTAATATCGGCCCAGTCGTCCTTATAGTAGCGGAAATAGATTATATATCCGCCCACCGGCCTGGCGTAATCGTAAAAGCTCATGCCGCTCGAAGATTCAAGTATCTTTTTGTTGTTTTCCGTGCCTGTCATTGCCTGTACGAAGTTGTCAGAAACGAGGAGCGACTTGATGGCAAGCTCACGTGGATTGCTCATCAGTTCTTTATCATTCGTATAAAAGATGTCGCCGTTTTTATCGATTATGGTATAGCTTCTGTTCTCAAGATTGAGCAGAAAAACATCTTTACTGTTTTCCAGTGCCGTTTTCAGTTCTTCGGCGCTGTGCGGGCCGTTTTTAACGGACCATTCCTCGAACCCCTTTTCTATCCTCTTCCTGAAGTCATCATAATATTTGCTCTCTATCCTGCTGTTCAGATACAGCCCTATCGGAATGACAAGGCAAAATATGATCAGGCAGAAGAAACTGACCAGACGCCACTGTAAACTTCTCGGGAACATATACACCTCTTTCACAGCAGACTCGATATCGGCAAAACAGTATTTCAGCCGGATAAACAGCCAGCGTCCGGCTTTCTGACGCCAGACGCTGCTCATCCGACATTCCGGTTTATTTACTCTTCCAGTTTTTCGAAATAATATCCTACTCCGCGCTTTGTCAGAATATACTCACAGTTTGAGGGATCCCTCTCAAGTTTTTCCCTGACACGCCTGACGGTCACATCGACGGTCCTCACATCACCGTAATACTCATAACCCCAAACTTTCTCAAGGAGGTTCTCCCTGGTAAATATCTGCCCAGGGTGCATGGCAAGGAATTTGACCAGTTCGAATTCCCTCAGTGTCAGTTCGATGACCTTGCCGTCCCGCTTTACCTCATACCTGTCACAATCAATAACAAGGTCTTTTGCCTGGATTATGCTGGTCGCCCTGGTCGCAGCCACCTCTTCCATCGCCGTTCTCCTGATGTTCGCCTTTATCCTTGCCATCAGTTCCCTCTGGCTGAACGGCTTTGTGATATAATCATCGGCGCCCAGTTCAAGGCCGAGCACCTTGTCCACCTCTTCCTCCTTTGCAGTAAGCATGAGTATCGGCGTAGTAATGGACTGCCTCAGTTTCCTGCAAACTGTAAAGCCGTCCATTTTGGGAAGCATTACATCCAGCAGGATGAGATCCGGGTTCTCGCTGAGCGCAAGCTCAACCGCCTGCTCGCCGTCATAAGCCTCGATAGTGGAGAAACCTTCTTTTTTTAAATTGAATTTCAGGATATCAACAATGTTTTTCTCATCGTCTACGATCAGAATTTTTTTACCCACAAAATACTCTCCCTTAATAAAGCATTATTAAGATTGTGCATGCCTGAGATAACAAAGCGCAGCATCAATTATATCATTTTGCATATCAAATAAACAGCCAAATACGGTCATTTGCTTTTATTACCATTTATTTGCCCCACCTTACATTTGTCGTCGCTGAGGTGCTGTAATACTCCTCCGAGTAATCATAAACCCTGTTGAACCACAGCTTGTATTCCTTGGACTGATCAAGTTCATCGAACCTCAGGATCAGCGTCACAGGGTCCACATAGGTGATGCCTATAGGTACCTTCCTTACCACTTCACCGTTTTCCTCATATTCGAGCACATAATTGGCGACATTTATATTTGTCTGGTTGAATGCCGTCTCCATATTGAACAGCAGCTTGACAAGGTCTCTTGAAACTGTGACTGCATCGATTATCTCCGGTTTTATTATATCATTTCTCTTCGGAGAGAAGTCCCGGCGAAGCATCGACTTACCTGTCGTTCCCAGTGAATCTTTGACACCCGAAACATAAACTGTGTAATCCTCTTTTCTGTCAAGCGGCAAGTAATTCGGCAGATACAGCTTCACGGTGAATTTGCCGTTCTCGGCCGAGTAATATGCTTTTTTCGGCACCGCCATATACGAGGATGTTGACGACCTGATTACATACTTGCTGTAATCATTCGCATCTGCCGGATCAAGCGCCTTGTTGAATTCAAGTATCACATAGTTTGCATAGTCTGCTGTTACCCCGGTCAATGCAAGCTCCTCGCTTGTGGCATAAGCGCCGGAGAACTGTACGGTCCTGTCCTCAATGGCACTTTGCTTGTAAAGATCAGGTATGTACTCTATTTTAAGCTCATACTGTTTGGTCCTGTCCAAAGGAGCAGCAAGTGTCAGTATCACTTCCCTGCCGCTGTTTGTTCCGTTTTCCGTGACTGCGACCTGTTTTACTTCCACCACATTTTTGTAAGCGTTATATACCGTATAGTTCAATCTCTTGCCTGCCCAGACAGGATCCACTTCACGGCTGAACAATATCCTTACGGTATTGCTGGTCTGACCTTCAACTGTGATTATCGCCAATTCTGCAGACTGCTCATAAGTTGCCGTAAAGTCTGTAGTGTCACCATAACCGTCGGCAAGCTGGGCACCATAACCGCTCACAAGCTTTCCGCTTACTCTGAGTGTATATACCTGTCCAGGCTCGAATATGCCGCCTTTAAGATATATCGATACGGCATTCGGAACAGACTGAAGCATCTTAACAGTCATGTTCTGTGAAGATCCGCCCATATACAGGCTCCCGTTTTTGAATATCTCATAATATACAGGATTCTCACTGCTGATATTAAGGGGGTGCGTAAAGTAGACATCAATGACGTTCGTCGATGTCTGCTCTACCTTCTGGATCCTGAAAAAGTCTGACATTACCTGCATGGGTGTATACCCTTTGAAAACTCCGGATACAGGGCCTGATATGTACCCATTGGAATCCATGAAGCTCTTTATGGTCAGTATATAAGGCTTCCCAGGTATCTGGCCTGACGTAATGACCTGGATAAATCCGTCCCTGAAAGCAACTGATGTGACATCCAGCTTTTTGTCCGAACCTTCTTCGGCCACTTCTATATCCTGCGGGTTCAGCTCTTTTATATTGCTGTTTAGTTGCACTTCCACATTGTTGGGTGCAATGGCGTTTATGGATTCTATTTTCGCCGGTACATACCTGCCGAATATGCCGCTGTTCAAGAGTTCGTCCCTGGTAAATAAGCCTTCATCAACCAAAGTGAGGGCCATTTTGGCATCAGTACCTTTTTTAAATGAATTCAAAGCCAAATATAAGACACTGACAGCATCACGCCTTAAGTAATTAAAGTTGTCATCTACTCTGTACCGGTATGACTCGTCCTTTACTATTCCTATTTCATATGCCTTCTGATACACATTGGTCCAGTCGAAATCCTCACCATAGACGTAGCCTAATGAGCACAGGGCCATTTTCAGAAAAGCCTTTTCAGTAGTTATTTCCCTGGGCTCAAAGCTGTCACTTGTAACGCCTCCGATTATGCCGTACTGGGTACCGTAGCCAACATATGGGGCATACCATTGGGATGGATCAACATCTGCGAACTTGGTTTGCCTGTAAAGGTCGGCATTCTGTTTAACATGCTCTTCCTTGCCGAGCATCCTGATAATCAAAGCGGTCGCCTGAGCTCTTTCGAGATTATCATCCAGATAGTATTTCCCGTTGTCTCCCTGCAAAATATTCAGTTTGTTTAATGCATCCGCCATTTCGTAAACATCCGGTGTATTGGTATCAGCTGCAGCAATCGCAAACATTGCTGTAAAACAGATAGTGAGAGACAGGACAGCACAAAGAACTCTTTTCCCGGTACCCATATGATGACCTCCCTTTTCATTCGTTGACAATACATTCACAATCGCTCTTATGTAATCATTATACCAATAATTCTTTTATTTGACGATGTTCAGGCTTAAAATGTTCCTCACGCCTTTCCGTATGTGTTACCAGCTTCCTTAGCTGATCATCGGCTTTAAAACTGCTGTATCAGTGTAAGAAAGTTCTCTTTCCTGATAATATAATCACACCTGGCCTTCTCTCTGCTGAACAGTGCATCGATGTAGGATTCCTTTGCCGACAGATATGCTTCCTTGTCGATAATTCCTTTGTCATATTTCACCTTGGCTGCATCGAGCTTTTTCATACAAAGTTCGACGTATTTGTCCGCAAGTTTCAGATTGTCCCTTATATTCAGCAGATCGTTGTATGTATTCCTTATATTCACTTCTCTGTTTCTCAAGGCCGATTCATAATCTCTCATCGCCTTTTCAAGGTTGGACTTGTTGGCCTCATAGATCTGCCCGGTCCGGAAAAGTTCTTCCGTAAGCTGCATTGTCCTGTTTGCGGCATTATATCTGCCCGCAGCTTCATAAACAGAAGTATCGAACTGAAGTCGGATATCGACTATTTTCTCTATATCGATATCCTGAAGCAGTTCAACTTTTATTTCACCGGATATTTCAGGCAATTCATCATCCAGATCCAAATTCAGCAGCAGTTTGAGCCTTAATTCGAGAGTACGTATTTTCCCCTTAATGCTTTCAATATCCGCTTCCTTGCTGGCAACCCTGTATTCAGCTTCATTAAGAGCTTCTGCTGAAAGCGAACCTGCGGCATACCTGGACTTGGCAAACTCCAGCTTTTCCTTCTGTATTTCCAGCTTCTGCGTTTCTTTCTCCAGTTCCTTTTCTGCAAGGAGCAAACTGTAAAACACTTCATGGGTATCCAGCGCTCTTTTTCTCCTGTTGTCTTCCTTTTTCATCCTGGCGACATCAAGTGCGGTCTGTGCCTCCATTACCCTTACTTCCTTACGTATCCTGTTTTCAAGCACCCTTTCGGCGCCATATGCGTCGCCTGTCATATACGCGTTTTCCTGCGCCTGTTTCAGCTGCGACTCTTTAACCTTTATTTCGAGATCATCTATTGCATTTTGCCTGCTGTTTTCAACAGCCATTTCCTTTGCTTCTTCAAGAGTCAGTACCTTTTTATCGGGCACTGCAGCATGTGCAGTAATACTCACTGCGCAAAGCAGCACTATAATCAATGTCATGCTTACTATCTTTTTCAACACATAAACCCTCCCTGTTCAGCTTCATACAAGTGACCATAAGACAGTTTTGTCTGTAAAATACGCATGGACACTTTATTACAATCCTGTTCCGGATACATAAATAAGCTTCATTAGTTTTGTATTGCAGTCGAACAAGGTCATATCATAACTGCTGCAAAACTCAAGGTATGCTATTTCCGCCTGATCCAGCGCTGTCTTTGAAATCATTCCCTTGCCGTACATTGTCCTGGTTTTTTCTATGTTCGATTTCTGTATCTCCATCAGCTTTTTCATGTTCTCCATGTTTCTTACTGCAGAAACTGCTTCCACATATGCTTTCTCTGTATCTACCTCTATATCCAGTCTTACCTGTTCGATTTTCGCTTTTTGTATTTCTATATCCAATAGCAGGTTATTGTAATCTTTTCTGATACTAGTCGTATTCAAGCTCATAGGAAACCTTTCTATGAATTCCTTTTTCATTTCAAGCAACATAAGCTGTTTCTCAGCCTGCTTTATCTCGGCTCTGTATGAAAGAGCCCTTCCAAGATAGTAATCGTAGTCCTTCAGGCTGGTGTAAAACTGGCTTTCCGGTTTTATATCATCATATTCTGTATCGATATCCTGGCAAAGGAGCATATTGAAATTCCTCAGTGCATTCTCCCTGTTCCGTCTTGCTGCGTCCAGTTCCGCTTTTGCCTTCTGCAGGCCGTATTCAGATTCCAGCACATCTGTTTCTGAAATCATACCTTTTTCAAACCTGAGTTTATTCTGAATATGCAGGCTCTCTGCAACTTCATATTTCTTTTCCCTGATTTTCATATTGCTGTGGGCACTGTACAATCCGAGATATAAACTCCTCAGGCTTAATAGTAGTGAATTCGCAGTTCTTTTCTGCGTATCCTGAGACATATTCCAGTAAAATCTCATTTGCTCAGGATAAAGCTCCTTCTGCTGGGTCTTCAGCATTTGGGTGGCATCATCATATGCTATCCTTATTTCCTCATCCAGGATTTTTATTGTCTCTCCCTTTGTATCTATGGTTTTTGCAGTTTCTGCCGCTTCCTCATACTGCTTTCTGCTTTCCTGTTCCGCCTCTGACAGATCTTTAAGGACATTATTGCTCCCTTGCAGTAAAACAGATGCCTTCTGCCAGGTAAGGATATTTTTGTTTTCAGCCAGCAAGTGTGAGGGCATTGATATTATAAGTACCGTTATCATCAGCACAACTGTAATCTTTCTCACATCCGGCCTCCTTTTTGTTTTTAATATTTTACTGTCATTATCCATATAATGTCTGCCTGTCAAGTAATATCGTAACAAAAACAAATCCCTCAGGCAAGCATAGTTTGTTTAATAAGTATTAAATGGTTTCTGCGTAATATGTTGAGGGCCAAAACTGTTTACTCTTTGCGCTCAACAGTATAACCCATCTATTTTAAATCGATCAGGAAGCAGATGAATATTACATCTGCCTCCTTTCAGACTACCGTGCATACCGTCTAGCGATGGACACGTTTGCCTTCAGCTAACGCTGTTATCAGCCTCCGTAGCGTACTTTCACCGTCATAGTCGCGCACATACCGTGAACAAACAAAAAAGGCTCCTGTTATACAGGAGCCTTTCGCGTGAACATTCAGTTCACATTATTCTACACGTGCTTCGACAGTATCATCGAGTTTGTACTCATTGCCTGCCTTGTCAACTACGACAAGCTTCTGAGTTACTTTCAGCTTATCTGTTTCTTTGATCGGATCTCCGTCTATTGTAATTTCAACAATATTCGTGGTTCCGGACTTGAGAGCAACTTTAGTTACTTTCCTGTCCTTCACCTCGAAGGTAAGCCTGGACAGAGCATCTTCATCGATTGCTTCGTCAAACTTGACATCGATAGTATTTCCATTCTTATTAGCTATGATGTCATACTTATCGTTAGTCTTCGTTATCGACGGAGCGACCTTATCAACCATTACCTTCTCGTTATTATCGTCACCATCAAGGTCTTTTTCTGTATTTTCTGTTATTGTTTCATTCGTTGCTGCGACATCGAATATGTTCAGTATCTTATAATTGTCGTTGCAAACGATTATTACTTCAGAATTGCTTATGTCTGCCTTAAACTTAGCGCTGTCGTTGGTTACGGTTACTGTCACAACTGTCTTACCGTCTTTTTCAGACAATTCGATAGCTGCTACAGTGGCATTGTTGACCTTGATTGAATCCCTGTCGACCCTCTTCAGGTACTGATCGAAGATTATATCAGCTCTGTCAGCAGCCAGTACTTCGATCTTCTCGATCTGCGGAGCATTCGAAGGATCATTGTACTCAAGGATGCTGGTTACTGACATACCAGGCTGTGCGTTTCCGGCAAGGTCCTTGACTCTCGAAACGAACAGACCCGTACCGGCCGTCTTCAATTCTGTGTATTCGCTTTCAGTAAGTTCGAGCTTGACTACCTTGGCTCCGTTAAAGAACGCCGGATCCTTGGAGAGGCTGATGAGCTTACCGCCCCTGATCAAAGAATAGTTTGCCTTGTCAAGAGCAGTGGTGCTGTCAACTTCTTCACTGAAGGTTACATACAGTACAGCCGTCTTCTTGTCATCGCTCTCTCTCTTTGTAACTTTGGTTACTTCAGGTGGTGTCTTGTCAGTGACTGTAAGCGTAGTCGTGTAGGTTGCCATCCTGTTGGCCTGCAGAGCCTGGTCTTCAACGTCCTTAAGTTTTACTACTATAGTCTTGCCTGCAAGCGACTTGCCCAGAGTGATCTTCCACTCTTTATTGTCTTTTTCGTGTTTTACGTCTATTGTGACACCGTCGATGGCCTTTCCGTCAGCATCGAAGACTTCTACGTTGTCCTTGTCGAATTTCTTGACAGCCTCGCTGAATACTACCTTCAGGGTATCTTCAGTATCTACGCTGAGCTCGGTCACTTCAGGAGCAATCCTGTCAGCCGTTACCGTGATCTTGAATTCGGTCGTTTCGAACTTGTTGTCCCAATTGTCCTTTATTTCATAATCTTTATTTTCCGGCTGGCGTGTTGCTTTGCCCCTGATACCAAAAGTCCTATCGCCTTCGCCCAGCGGCTTGTCGTTTGCATCATCAGCAAACTTGACCCATACCTTATCGACCGAATCGGTCGGCTGTATCTTGTCAGCATCCTCCATACCTTCATCGTTGTAAAGTTCCAGTGCTGTCCATGCAGAGAAGGTATGATAGAACTGCTCTCTGGTCAAACCTTTAACAGGCTTGTTGAACTTGACAACAACATACTTCTGGTCAACTTTCTCAACAGTAGCTGTCGGAGCGCTGTTGTCCTTTGCGTATACAAGTTCGAATGTCTTGATAACATTCTTGTAACCTGCATAGTCTTCGAAGTTCTTCACCGTAACTTCATAGGTCTTGCCGTCTGTCAAAGAGGAGTGCAGTCTGACCGATACTTCTCTTCCGCCAACGCCAAAGCTGGAAGAGTCAACTCCAACTACGCTGGTGCCGGACTTCACAGAAACTGCTTCGTTATCTGTGGCCTTCTTGATCGGCTCGGAGAATGTGATGGTGAAGCTGGTAGGACCAGTAACAGTTATCTTCTCAGCTACAGGAAGAGTAGCGTCGAATGCCTTGAACTTGATCTCGGTCTTTTCAATCTCTGTTCCGTCAGCTGCTTTGACACCGGATACAACGAGCTTGTATTCGCTCTGGTTGTCAAGGCTCTTGCCGTCGCCGTTGATCGTGATGACTACAGTTACCTTGTCATCATTGAGCGAAACGGAAGCATCCTGTCCTTCGATCTTGATATTGTCTTTATTGACAGTGTCACCATTGAGAGCCTTGTTGAATACTACAAAGACTTCTCTCAGGTTGTCAGCGGTTACGCTAACGACTTCCAGCTTCTCAGGAGCCAGTTCGACCAGACCATACTCAGCTGCTACAGCCTCGTCGATGATACCATCTTCGATCAGCTTCTGAGCCAGAGTCTTGTCGCTGTCCTTAACCTTGCACTTGAGGGCTTCAACAATAGCAGTTGCCATGTCGGCGTTTGTCAGTTCAGTGACATCTGCTATCTTGCTCAGGCCGATCTCGGCAGCAAAGTCCTTGACTTCTGCCCACTCAAAGTCTCCGCCCTGCTTGTATCCGAGGGCTTCCAGCATTACCTTGTAGATCATCTGAGCGGATGCCGCACCGGTAGGATCGAATTTGTTTCCGCCTACGCCGAGCCAGCCCAGATCCGGGTTAGCCTTCAGATAAGCGAGAACTCTCTGCCCGCCTTTATAAATCAGGCCGGCATCATCAAAATTGTCCTCACCGGTGAATGCCAGCGCTTCATCTTCCAAACCTATCAGTCTCAGGTAAAGAAGAGCTGCCTGGAACCTGTTGGTACCTTTTGCGAGGTACTGATCAGTTACACCGGCGCCTTCGCCCTTGAGTATGCTGAGCTTTTCGCAGATCTCAGCATCAGAGGCTGCGGCGAATGCAGGTATCGTCATCGTTGCGAGCAAGCATACAGTAACGATAACTGCAAGTAACTTTTTGAGATTACTCATACTCTCAAATCCTCCTCGTTATTTTTTTGGGACAGGCTTTCTTTCAAGCCGGACTACGCCTCTCCCCTCTCTGATAGCCCGGCCTGCCTTACAACTTTCTTCAGAAGGGCAAGCTATACCCCCCCGAATTCAAGTTGATTATATCACCCGCATTTTTACCAGTCAACATATCCATGCCAAGTGTAAAGAAAATGTAACAGATTTGCAATAAAGCAATACTGCACTTTTCAGGCCACTTAAGCATATCATGTTC
>ENA-OWPA01001572-OWPA01001572.1-bioreactor-metagenome-genome-assembly--contig:-NODE-1572-length-14241-cov-4.037207_pt1 | contig 14241 bp, 9 predicted proteins | sample MGYA00238139_ERZ651803 | MGnify/ENA primary metagenome ERZ651803 (study PRJEB26909, sample SAMN07631231) | bioreactor metagenome | isolation source: Switchgrass digestor | place: USA: Dartmouth...
CTGTCGGCATATATCCACAACAATCCTAAGGACTTGCCCGGATATGCCGGCAGGGAGGAATATTACCGCTATTCGTCCTATGGTATTTACACAGGATGCCGGAAGGACAGGGAAGGTATAGTGGATACGGAATTTATACTTAGTCACTTCGGAAGGGATAAAAAGACTGCACAGCAGAAGTACAAGGCGTTTGCAGAATCCATGAAAGAAACAGGCATAATGAAGGAAGTGGATAATAGTATAATGAAAGCTTACACTGAAAATGTGTACAGCAGCGAGAGACAGTACATAGTGAGAACTAGAATACCAGACGAATTAATCTATAGGATGAGCAATCTATTAGGAATGAAAGTAGTTGAGGAATTAAGAGCGAAATACAACAGGAAGGCAAGCAAAATCAGAGCTTTCACTGCTTACATAATGAGAACAATATGTGGTTATACCTACGCAAGTATCTGCCAGTACATAGGTAATATGTCGATGTCCGGCATATCAAGACTTACCAATGAAGGATTCCGGTTAATAAAAGAAGATGTGAGGTACCGGAATACATTCAATTCTTTAATTCAGGCTGGTTAAAGATTAGGCGAATCAATTGCTTCTGATCATAGAATTTCCAATCAACATGCCTATTTCAAGGAATTGCTTATTCTTTCATTGCTCAAATAGGTTTGGAACCTTTATGCTAAGTTAAGCCTACAAGGCTTTAATCCCTGCTATAAATTCCCATTTAGTCTTACTTTTACTGATTATATTTACTGATTATAAAACAAACAGGAACGTCCCCTATTTTTCAAAATAGAAAGAAACGTACCCTACATTTTTGCTAACTGCAAAATGGGAAGGAGCGTCCCCTACATTCCTCCCCATATTGCACCTACAATACCGGCAATCACAGTCAGCAGAATGGGATTTACATCAAAGCGGATGTTTAAAACAGCCGTGATGATGAAAACAGCGGCTAAAAATATCGATACGGTTCCCAGCGGGTTGGTAAACAATGTGGAAAGACTGGCGCCTGGCTTCAGCAATATTCCCGAAGCAATTGTTATGGCAGCTGCAGCAATCAAGCCTACCGCAGCTGGCTTAATGCCTGAGAGGAAAGCTCCCATCAGCTTGTTCTCGCGGTAACGGGTAATAAAGCGCATTACGAGTGTTATTAAAATAAACGAAGGAAACGATACACCGATGGTAGCCGCCAGCGCACCCCAAAAGCCCGCATGCAGGTAACCGACATAAGTGGCGGCATTTATAGCAATAGGCCCAGGCACTATCAAATCCAGCGCATTCAAGTCTGCCAGCTGCTGGGCACTTATGGAAAACTGCTCCGATGATTCGGTCATTATCATCGACAGCATGGTATAACCGCCGCCGAAGCCTAATATTCCAATCTTGAAAAACACATAAAACAGCTTAAGATATTCCATAATTATTGAGCTTCCTCCTCTTTTTTACGTGCTTTAACCCGCTGATAGACATATCCTGCAATACCAGCCAGCAAGATGACCACCGGAGCACTGATATCAGCAAAGACTACCAAAACCAACGCAGCAAGCATCACAACTACGGCAAAATTATTTTTAATATTGTGACGTCCCAGTGAAAAAGCAGCAGATAATACCATCGCAGCCGATGCTGCCCTGATGCATTGAAAGGCTCCTTCAATCGCACCTTTCATAGGTATGAGCTGCAACATAATGGTTGCTAGCACCATGATGACAAATGCAGAAAATGTCGAGCCAACTGCCGCAACTATCATGCCGAGATTGCCTGCTGCGCGCTTGCCAACAAAACACGCGCAGTTGAGCGCTATTACCCCCGGCAGGGTTTGGGCCAGAGTCGCATATTCCATAAAGTCTTCTTTTGACATCAGATTATACTTTTCCACTACATCCTTTTCGATTACAGGCAGCATTGCCAGGCCGCCTGCAAAAGTAAATGTGCCAGCCTTGAAAAAGATTGTAAATAATGCCCAAAAGGTTTTGAAACTGTATTTTTTCATAATATCATTCCTTTTTTACACTGTACCTTATGTAATAAATTGCTACTACCGATGAAACCTCAATTTGCAATCTTAACTGCATCTTCACGTAGTTTAACATATGGTTGCTGCAATCTTCAACCCCCTTGGTAAAAAAATCACAACTTCTGCTAAATATCCTATGCTTTTTATTTTATATATTCAAAAAGCTGCCTATGCAATTTAAAATAATCCGTGAAAGATAGCTATTGGCTTTTTCCTTTTACCTATATCATTGCTCCTTATAGATAAAAACGAATCATCAATAGGAAAAGTATAAAATCACACAAAACTTGCAACCTCACCGAGAGAAGCATTCGGAGATTTAATAGGCTTCCAGACAGAATAAGCCTTTAAGAATAAGCCTTTATATGAAATGAGTTCAGAATAACAGATGCACTAAAATGCGCAGAAAGGGACACAAACCACCACTATCAAACAACCGGTTTCCAACCTGTATAACACACCACAGAAAAGGCTTCACTGAACGGAAGATGCCATCGAATTCTTATATTCTCTGAATTTATCAGCTATTTCCTTGTTATCTGCAAAAAAGCTATTGAGGATTTTTATATTTTCCAACGTACTGGAATTTATGCTATGCTCAATCAACTCTGTTTGAACCAACACATCCTCTTCGCATCCTATAAACCTTAAAAACTCTTCTATTGTGCTGTGGCGTTCAAGAAGAAACTTTCCTATCTCCCTGCCGCTATCGCTTAAGACAATAATCCCATACTTCTCATAGTTTAGCAACCCCAGATCTCCCAGCTTCTTCACCATTTTGGACGCCGAAGAAGCCTTGACATTCAGCAGCTCAGCAAGCTTGTTAATGCGAAGATAGCCATTCTCAAGGCTGCTTCTGTAGATCATCTCCAGATAATCCTCCAGAGCAGGAGTAAGCTGTTCCTTATTTTGCAGAAGCAGTTGATATCCTCGTACCGTATGAAATTCTCTGTTATCCATGCACATCATCCTTTAAACTATGCAATTTTTCGATTTGTTTAATTTATATGCGTAACACATAAATTATATTTTTCATATGTTAGTGTAGGGAAAAAATCTTGCTCCCAGCTAATAGTGAATAAATAAAAAATATACATAAATCCATGGATGGCGTATCACAAGATGTGAATCGACGCTGTCAGAGAGCAAAATGGACTTGTTAAGGGGGTTTTAACATGGAAAACAAACTTATACCACTGAATCTTGTACCTTTAGGTAAAAAGGCAAAAGTAAAAGATCTTAAATCTGACGGATCGGTGCGTAGAAGAATGCTGGATTTAGGATTGATCACCGATACCGTGGTGGAAGCGCTGCAGAGAAGCCCTTCGGGAGATCCCGTCGCTTACTATATTCGTGGTGCTGTCATTGCATTGCGTTCCGAAGATGCATCAAAAATTATTGTTGAAGCTCTTTAGGTTCCATCCCTTTTTACTAATAATGTTAAATTGCCATAATCGGGCAAAGTGTGCCCGTTTGTGGTTTATATATCAACTCAACATGCTAAAAAAATCAAGGAGGTTTTTTAATGGGTCTGACAAACCAATCAACAGGAGTCCGCCTGTTGGAAACTGAGCTTAAAATCGTGCGTTCCAGCCCTGATGATAAAGTAATCGCCCTTGCCGGAAACCCCAACGTGGGTAAAAGTACGGTTTTTAACAGTTTAACAGGGTTGAACCAGCATACCGGCAACTGGCCGGGCAAAACAGTCACTAATGCACAGGGCAGACATAGACACAAAGATAAGAACTTTATTTTGGTGGACATACCGGGTACTTATTCCCTCATGGCAAATTCTGTGGAGGAAGAAGTTGCGAGAGATTTTATCTGCTTTGGCAATGCAGATGCGATCGTTGTCGTGACCGATGCCACTTGTTTGGAGAGAAATTTAAATCTTGTTCTGCAAACCCTGGAAATCACTGATAAAGTTGTTGTCTGTGTCAACCTTATAGATGAGGCAAAAAGGAAAAAAATAAACGTCAATTGCAGTGAACTGTCCAAAATTCTCGGCATACCTGTAGTTCCGACAATTGCAAGGAACTATTTGGGACTCAATGAGCTAATGGATGCGGTCTACGATATAGCCGATAACCGTACTGTCACAAATCCTGTTAAAATTATATATGATGAACCAATCGAAAAAGCAATAGAAATGATCCAGCCGGAAGTGTTGAAAACTCTTGGAGGCAGAATCAACAGCCGCTGGGTGGCATTGAGGCTTTTAGAAAATGATCCCAGCCTTTTAAGATCATTGGATAAGTACTTGGGGTTCAACCTGGCAGATGACGGTGAACTTGTAAGACAGCTTGAATCTGCAAGAGATTATCTTACCGAAAAAGGCATCCCCTCAGACCAACTGCGCGACAAAATTGTAACCAGGCTTGTACGCATGGCAGAAGATATCAGCAGAAAAATCATCACCTTCGAAGGCAAGGTGTACGGCAATTTCGACAGGAAAATTGACAGAGTCCTTACTTCCAGGATTTTTGGCATTCCGATAATGCTCGGGCTCTTGACATTAATATTCTGGATTACCATTGAAGGTGCTAATGTGCCTTCCGGTATGCTCGCTGACTTTCTTTTTAGTATAGAGGCCAAGCTCACGGAATTGTTTACACAGGTAGGTTCGCCCCAATGGCTTCATGACATATTAGTCCTGGGCATGTACCGGACCCTCGCCTGGGTCGTTTCGGTCATGCTGCCTCCAATGGCTATTTTCTTTCCTTTGTTCACTCTTCTGGAAGACCTGGGGTACCTTCCAAGAGTAGCCTTCAACCTGGATAATTTCTTCAAAAGAGCATGTGCTCATGGAAAACAGGCATTAACCATGTGTATGGGGTTTGGATGCAATGCTGCGGGAGTTATAGGTTGTAGGATCATCAACTCACCAAGAGAGCGCCTCATTGCCATAATAACGAATGCCTTTGTGCCTTGTAATGGCCGTTTTCCGACACTTATAGCCTTAAGTACGATTTTTATAGGCGGTACAGCAGGCGGTGCTTTCAAATCCTTGTCCTCCACCTTGGCTCTTACAGCAATAGTTCTTATAGGTATTTTCATGACACTGCTGGTATCCAGAATTCTATCCAAAACCATACTTAAAGGCTTACCGTCTTCCTTTACATTGGAGCTCCCACCCTACCGGAGGCCCCAGGTGGGCAGAATCATCGTTCGCTCCATCTTCGACAGGACACTTTTTGTTTTGGGCCGTGCAGTTGCCATCGCCGCTCCTGCAGGAGTGGTTATATGGGTCATGGCCAATATAAATATAGGTGGAGCAAGCCTGCTGTCATACGCCGCGGGTTTCCTCGATCCCTTCGGAAAAATGATAGGAATGGACGGTTATATACTGATGGCCTTTATTCTCGGCCTACCGGCTAATGAAATCGTCATTCCTGTATTAATCATGAGTTATATGTCCTCCGGATCAATGCTGGAACTGGAAGAATTGGAGGATTTGCGCCGGGTGTTGGAAGCTAACGGTTGGACCTGGCTCACCGGAATATGTGTAATGCTATTTTCCCTCATGCACTTTCCCTGCGGTACCACCTTATGGACCATACGCAAGGAAACCCAAAGCATGAAATGGGCGCTCGCTTCCTTTGCCATACCAACCGCAGCCGGCATCATCATATGCTTTATCGTAGCAAACGCAGCCCGTATTTTGGGACTGGTATGATATTGGTCTTCTGGCTGAAGCCGGCAACATGAAAATAATTAATCCAGTTATCCTATTATCCGTAAGGATTTTAATGCAGCAAAGCCAATAATATGCTATGATGTGAAACCTTAAATAGATTATATTCGAACAGCTTTTAAAGCATTGCATAATGTGGTGCTGGTACAGAAAAATCACAGTTGACTAAGTTAACTATATATGCTATTTTATTCATATAAAGCAAACGAAAGGATGGTATTGATGTTGGTAAGCTCTGTTAAGGTGGTTTTCAACTAAATATAGTTGAAGGGGTATAATTTGAAACAGGCAAATATCCTGTGTGTTTTTTGTACCCTAAATCAGACATTACCTTACAGGCGGCTGCTTCAATAACCATTATAGTTGCGTTTGTTCTCATATCGGAGTTTGGAAACGTATGGGCTCGGCAAGGTATGTTTGTCGGGCTTTTTTGTTTACTATGGGCGCCCATCTGGCAAATTACTCCCGGCAGCATAACCTGACTGATTTTTGCTTTGTAAACTTCAGTCTATATGTCGGCCTATACCTTTTCCTTCTTCTACTGTCCAGACGCATACTGCCTTTTACGGGCAAGGTATGAAATCTACACTTAATTCAGAATAAATGCAAACCATGTCCAGGTTATAACTAAGCTTTCCTGTATTCATGTCTGTTAAGGGTACTCTTTTCCGGATTGAAAACAAAGAGCAGATTATTCTTTTGCTTCGTATCCAGAAGTATTAATTAAACAGCCTATTTTGCTGCTGTTGGTTTTAAAACGGTAATATTAGACGACAGGTTTATTTGCCGGTGAAAATTGACAATAAGAATTTTTACAAAAACAGATTTAAGAAAGGAAAAAAGACGATGAAGAAATTTTATGAGGCATTGGAATTTAATAAGATACTCCACATGTTGGAAGAACATGCTTTATCAAATAAAGCAAAAGAAAGAATCAGGAACCTTGAACCTTATCTATCGGAAGCAGAAGTATCACGGCATACGGGCGAAACCACCGAAGCCAGGCTCATCATGGAGCATTACGGAACGCCTCCATTATCAGGCATGTATGAGCTGGATAAGTCATTGGCTTTATTGGGCAAGGGAACGATCCTTTTGCCTGAGCAGCTGGAAAGCATAGCGCAGTTCCTCACAGCCTGCAGGAGAATGAAAGCATACCTTAAAAAGGCAGAAGCCACATTTACATCCGTAGCTTCCTATGGTAACTCCATGTACGCTCTGGAAGAAGTCGAGGGTGAAATCAACAGGTCAATCCGTGGAAGCCAGGTGGATGACAAAGCTTCTCCTGCCCTGGCAGACATAAGGAGGAAAATTGCCAATATAGACATCCAGGCAAAATCCAAGCTCGATTCTCTGCTTAGGAACAACAAAAACTGGTTTAGCGAAAGCTTTGTATCAATCCGCAACGGACATTACACACTGCCGGTTAAAAAAGAATACAAAAACCAGGTCAAAGGGGCGGTAATTGATGTTTCCCAGAGCGGAAACACCTATTTCATCGAGCCTTTGGCAGTAAGAAAGCTGCAGGAGGAGTTAAGCCTTCTTTTTATAGAGGAGGAAAATGAAATAAAGCGCATACTGTATATGCTTACCACTATGGTGGAAGAGAATTTGCCATATATCAGCATCAATATTGAAGCAATGGAAACCCTGGATTTCATATTTGCCAAAGCAAAGCTGAGTATAGCGATGAAAGCAGTTCCTCTGCCTGTTTCTGCCGAAAGAAAGATAGAAATAAAGGGAGGCAGGCATCCCCTGTTGAAAGCTGATGCTGTAGTTCCCTTAGACTTCCGTATCGGAGGTGATATTAGAGGAGTGGTTATTACCGGACCCAACACCGGAGGAAAAACCGTTGCCTTAAAGACCATTGGTCTATTGTCGATGATGGCGCAAAGCGGACTTCATGTCCCGGCAGAGGCAGGATGCTTCACTATGAACAACTATGTACTGTGCGATATAGGTGACGGGCAAAGCATTACAGAAAACCTGTCCACATTTTCTTCCCATATGACAAATATAATAAAAATACTTCAACTGGCGGACGATCAGTCACTGGTATTGTTGGATGAATTGGGTTCAGGCACTGATCCTGCCGAAGGGATGGGATTGGCGATTGCAATATTGGAGGAACTGGCGGCCAAAAACTGCCTGTTTGTTGCAACTACCCATTATCCGGAAATAAAGGATTTTGCCAAAGCGACACCAGGACTTATTAATGCAAGGATGGCCTTCGACCGTCAGAGCTTGCTGCCCCTGTACCGTCTGGAAATGGGAGAAGCGGGAGAAAGCTGTGCTCTGTATATAGCAATGCGTCTTGGCCTTCCCCAAAGATTGATTGAAAGAGCCAGCTTGGCTGCCTACGGAAACAGGACCGGCAAATCCGGTGAAATGTCAGGTATCGCAGCAAGTATACCCACCGGTGATGCTGCAGGAACCACAGGCTTCAGGCTTGCTTCCGGCACAACAGATTGCTTAAAAAACATGCCCGCTGATGATACACCATTATTTGCCAAAGGCAAGGTTGCTACTGAAATAACAGAAAGTATAAAAAGTACACCTGCCTCAGGCATAACAGGTCATGTCAATAACATGGCTGCCACTGATATGACAGAAAGCTCAAAAGGTATTTCCTCCGATAGCATGAATCCGCATGAAAAAAGCACAACTTCTGTAAATATAACAGAACATGCAAAAACCATGCCTGCCACTAGCATGATAAAAGATGCAAGAAATGCTTCTGCCATTGGAGTAAAGTCAAATACAATAAGCACAGCTCCTGCTAATGCAACAGAGCAGGCTAAAAACATGCCTGCCGCTGATATAACTGAAGATGCAAAAAGCACTTATGCCATTGGCATAATGTCAAATGCGGAAAGCACACCTCTTGCTAATGCAACAGAAAATATCAAAGGCATGGCTGTTTCTGATTCATTACAGGGGAATCTCGCTTCAACGTCTCAGAGTATGGGCTTTGAAGTCCAGCCGGGTAAAAGGATCAAATGGAAGGAAGAGGGTAAAATTTCCGGCAGCTCCCCCGGTATGAGCTTTAACGTCGGAGACAGCGTAATGGTTTATCCGCAAAAGCTGATAGGAATCGTCTATCAAAAAGCCAATGACAAGGGTGAAGTTGGAGTTCAGATAAAGGGCAAAAAACTGCTGGTGAACCATAAAAGGCTGAAACTTCATGTGGCTTCCAAGGAGCTTTATCCGGAAAATTATGATTTTTCCATAATCTTCGATACTGCCGATAACAGGAAAAAAAGGCGTAGCATGGAACGAAAACATGATCCCGGCTTAATTATCGAGATTGACGAAGGAAAAGGAATTTGATAGTGCGTGCGTCGCAGGCTGAGCATATAAGAGAAGGACTTAGGTAGTTACACCAAATAAAGCCTTCAGAACCCATATGTATTTACTAATGCATATGGGTTCTGACATGCTTTTTCGATTATCGACAAAGCAGGAACACAAAGCAATTCTGCAATGATATTCTTTTCTCTTTCACTCCTTGAGTTTTTCTTTTTATTATGAAAACAACCTCCTATGATGATTTGGTTTCATCACAGAAAAGTATTTTACAGACTCTTTTCAATCTCTAATGCATATAGGTTTCTGTCTTGTTTTTTGATTATCGACAAATCGGGAATCCGAAGCAATGCTTCGATGATACTCTTTTCTCTTTAGCTTCTTGAATTTTTCTTATCACAAAAACAGCCTTCTATGATGATTTGCTTTATCGTAGAAGGCATTTTCGCAGACTTTTCTTTACAGTATCTTAATACACATGGGTTTCTGATATAATTACTTAATTATGAGCAAAGCAGGAAAGCCTAAGGCGAAATCTCAGGCTTCCTGCTTTGTCAAGTCACCGCTTGCCATCTCTTCCAGCATTAGATGGAAGAGCTTCTGCCCAATCGCGTCACTTAATCCATGGCTAAAGCTGTATAAATGCCGGGGCTTGCCCTTCAATCTGATGCATGCGTTATTCTATATGTACTATTTCTTGATTTCCCAATAGCAAGCCTTAGGTGATACGATTTTTCCCTCTTTTTTCAATTTAGTCATTACTTTGTCAACCTCTTTTTTGTCTATTCCAGTGGCGGTTGCTACTTCGCCTGCTTTTACAGGCTTTTCGCTTTTGCTGAAAAAATCCAATATTACATCATAGTTATCCATACTTTTTCCTCCTTCCAAAAATCGGAACACTGTGTACTTTAATATGTACTTTAAATAGAACGGATTGCATATACACATACGCAAAGCTTGAATCCTAGTTTACAGAAGGACTATACCCTTCCGCATTGTACATGGCATCCGTTCTATCTCTTGTTATTTATTACCCAATTTTTTATAAGTTGTACCATTTTCTTTATTTAACATTTCATCGCAGGACAGACAAATATATCTTAACCTTGCGAATTAGCATTCACCCAAGCTGCAAAAGAATCCATGAAGCCCTTTAAGAATTCACGGGTACTTTCGTTATTAAGATTTCCATTGTCATCTAAAAGCGTCGCTACATTTGCGATATAAACTTCAGGCTGCTGCATAGTCGGAATATTTAAGAAGGTAAGCACCTGGCGCAGATGATGGTTTGCTCCAAAAGCACCTAAAGCTCCCGGTGTCACGCTGACCACCGCCCCGGGTTTTCCGTTCCATGCGCTTTTCCCATATGGTCTTGAACCAACATCCAGAGCATTCTTAAGAACTGCAGGATATGACCTGTTGTACTCAGGTGTTATAAAAAGAAAACCATCATATCCTTTGATGCGTTCACGGAATGCTATCCATGATTCAGGCTCATTTCCCTGTTCTTCCAGGTCCTGATTGAACATTGCCAGACCGCTTATATCCACCTCCTCCATATTTAATGAAGCAGGCGCTAATTGCATCAGTACCCTTGCGATCTTCCTGCAGTATGAATCCTTGCGCAGGCTTCCCACTATAATTCCTATCTTTTTGGTACTCATAAAAACCCTCCTTTTATTCATACACTGCCTTATAAGCTGCTCATAAACGTCATTAAACTTGAGTTTATTTACTTAACGGCAAAGGCAAAATATATTGCCTCCGTTTGTAATTATTTCACCATTATCTATTCTTATTATATTTCCCCTCAATATGCAGCAATTAACAGTGTAATAATTATAGCCATGCCCAAACCCATCTCAGTCCGACTTTATGTCCGCGCCCTGCCGATAGCTTAATTTAATAAGCTTTTCCAAAAGATAAAGATTGCTGCTTTTTTGCATATTTAAACCAGCCTTATAATAATACCTGATCTGTTATTTTTTCTGTGCAATTATGATATTTGCATGATGCAATAACCTCTAAAATAAGCAGAAAGCCTTTGCAGCAGGATTTTATGTATTAAACCCACCGCAAAGGCTTAAGCTGCAAACTATGGTCTATAACATCCGATTATCATCATTCAGGCTTTTAATCACCAGACTGTTACTCGATCTTCAGGAGCGAGGTAAAGCATGTCGCCTTCCTCAATGCCATAGGTATCATAGAACTCCTGGAAATTCCTAAGCACCTGATTTACCCTGAATTTATTGGGCGCATGCACATCCTGGGTTGCCAAAAGCTGATAAATCTGGTTAGTGGCTGTCATACGCCATATTCTCGCATTGCTTTCAAACAGTTCCTTATAGTTTACGTCCTCCATATTTGCTGCAATATCCAGTATGCAAGCCATGGCTCCGATATCAGCCACATTTTCGGATAATGTCAGTGCACCGTTAACAACGGCACCTGGTGCAATCTCAAGTCCTTCATACAAATCAATGACCTGCTGGCATTTCTGCTGGAAGGTTATATAATCTTCATCCTTCCACCAGTTTTTCATATTTCCGTCTTTGTCAAACTGAGCCCCATTATTGTCAAATGCATGGGTGATCTCATGGGCTATCACCGTGCCTATACCACCCAGATTCTGCTCCCTCGACGCATTGACATCATAGAAGGGAGCCTGCAGAATTCCGGCAGGGAAAATTATTTCATTGCTGGTGGCATTATAAAAAGCATTTACCATATGAGGGGGAATTGACCACTTTGACTTGTCTACCGGCTTGGACAGCAGGCTCTTTGAATACCTGGCCTGGGCCGCAGTAATGGCAAGTATGTTGCCCAAGAGGGACCCACCCTCATCATAAGACTTAATTTCAATATTGCTCAACGGATCTTCCCAGGTGTCCGGATATCCGATCTTGAGCTTTATTGCCTTCAGCTTGGATATCGCTGCTGCTTTGGTTTCATCCGTCATCCAGTCCAGAGCCTGTATGCGCTTCTCAAATGCAGCGATAATTTCCGATACAATATCCTCAACGTCTTTCTTAGCTTCTTCGGAGAAATACCTCTCTACGTATATCCTTCCCAGGTAACTGCTCATAACTGAATTAAGCATGTTAAAAGCTTTATCTTCCTGGCTCAAAGTGCTGTCGATTCCCATAAATGCACTGTTAAATGCATTGATTGCATTTTCCAGGTCTTCCGACAAGAAGGAAGCGGTATTTATCACCAGATAATAACGCGCATAATCTTTAAGCACTTCCAGGTTTTCATCGGTCATGAGCTCTCCTGTTTTTCTCATAAGACCCACATCTGTAATTATGACATTTTCTACATTTTCATATCCCAAATCTTTCAGGTATTTCTTGATATCAACACCTTTAAACATGTCTGCCACTTCATCAACAGTCATCGGATTATAAATATTTTCCACTCTGCTGGCCTCCTCATTGCTGAGGGTGGATGCAGCGACAATCTTTTCAAAAGCATAGATGTCCTGAGCGCTCTTCAGGGCGCTTTCTTCAGTAGACCCAGTAAGAATGAACATCTGCGCGATGAAGTTTTCATAAAGAGCCTTTATCTGAGGATTTTCATTCAACATGTATACGGATGGCAGAGTAGTGGAAAGTCCTGAACCATACAGGACATAGCGGCTGCTGTCAACGAAGTCGATAGAAGGACCAAAGCCGAACAAAAGGCTCAAGCCAATTTCATTTTCAAACTGCGCTGATATGTCAATAAGCTCCTGCACAGTTTTAGCTTCACTTATTCGGTCCAAATACGGCTTTATAGGTTCTATTCCCTCTTTATTACGGTTTTCTACATCAACTATAGTGCTGTAGAAATCTGCCATTTTCTGCTCTATAGTGCCTTCCTGCCAGGTATCTGCATTATCAATGAGATCCTTCACTATGGCTTTTAATTTATTGCTGTTGTTGATATCAACTTCACTAAAAGAGCTGTATGTAGGATAACCTGCAGGCAGTTTGGCAGTTTTTAACCAGTCCTTGTTGACTGCATAGTAAAAGTCGTCCTGAGGTCTCGTTTCTGAAAGCTTTTCTATGCGGTCCAGAATAATATTGAGCTGATTCTGGGTCAGAAAATCCTCTGCGCCAAAATTGCCGTTTCCATATCCATTAATGATACCGGCCTGAACCAGCCTGCTGACATCACCAGCATTTTCCGCAGGAACATCGGAAAAGGCCAGCTTCGGCTTTACAATGGGGAGCTCACGAATTGAGCGGCTTATTATAACAGCAAATTCCAGGCGGGTTATATTCTCCGACGGATTTAATTCGCTTCCCGGAATTCCGTCTATAATTCCGTTGGCAACAGCAATCCCGAGCTCATCTGCGAATTCCGGGCTTACCCTGTCGGCATCAGAAAAAACACTGATATCTCCTTCAGTTTTGCTAAGCGCTCCGGTGCCTATCGTCTCAAGGAGACGTGCAACAGCCTGCTCCCGGGTAACATACTGTACCGATTCAGCAGCATATACGGGTAATACGCTAAAAATCAGTACAAAACACAAAAATGCACTTACTATTTTACGTTTAAGTCCTGTCATATACTATCTCCTTTTCTGTTCAAACATCTCTACGATGATTTGAATATTTTTCCTTTATTATAATATAAATTTGGCATAATGTCCAATATTGCTGCATTTAGTTGGCTTCCATAGTAATCTGGGACATTAAAAGCAAATATATGTATTTTTTATAAGAATCTGATATTAAAATATCAGCAAAAAGCAGAATTATTAAAATATGCAATCTGCAAAGAAAAATACCTTGCCTAAGGCCTCCTGCCGCTTACTTTTTGAAGCTTCCGGCGGCTTCGACCAGTCCTGTTATTATTTATCAAGGCGTTAAAAAAGGAATCTCGCAATTGCAAGACTCCTTAAATTTCAATTTTTTATATTTCAGCCTTCCATAATCCATGCAGATTACAGTACTCATAAACTGTTCCCTGACTGACCTCTGCAAACTCCGCCTTAGGTTCCATCCCAGGCTTTAGATAAACTATTTCCAGCTTATCATCGGTTTCCAGACCGATCCATTCAATATGATGTTCAGGGATCATCGGATGCACGACTGAACCAATTTGAACTTTGATTTTTCCACCTTCTTTGGTTATGGCCGGAACATGCTTTTCCTTCGCACCATCCGAAGTATTAGCTACCAGTTTGTTCATCGGGCGCTCACAACAGGTCAGGGTTCCTCCCCCG
>ENA-OWPA01001573-OWPA01001573.1-bioreactor-metagenome-genome-assembly--contig:-NODE-1573-length-14240-cov-4.334816_pt1 | contig 14240 bp, 12 predicted proteins | sample MGYA00238139_ERZ651803 | MGnify/ENA primary metagenome ERZ651803 (study PRJEB26909, sample SAMN07631231) | bioreactor metagenome | isolation source: Switchgrass digestor | place: USA: Dartmouth...
CGGAACTCCAACATGAGATCAACTACACCCCGGTAGAGCGACTGCAGCCGCTTTTCCGCCGCCATCTCCGCCGGTGTCGTCAGAGCGCCGTAGGCCAACGCCTGGTCGCGGCTCCCACTGCTCTCCACAACACCGTAGCCCATGAGGGCCGTACCGGGGTCGATTCCCAGAATTCGCATCCCTTCAGCACCACCTGACCAGTGCCAGCTTCCGGTGAGCTGGCGCCTGGCATCTCATCCCGTCCGGCCCTGCACCCGGTGCCTCGTCCAATCGGAACCTGCGTCTTACCGGTCCGCTGGGCGTCTCACCGAGAGCGGCACCCGCCATGTCAGCCCGTCCGGCTCGGCGACCGGCACCTCATCCAGCCAGGCATCCGGCATGACACTGCGCCCGTGTAGGCCTGCCAGGCGCATCTAACCGTCACTATGTTCGGCCTTTGCCCCGTGCTCTCCTGCCCTGGTGCGCCCGCCAAAGCAACCTGACAGCAAGAATCCTGCCCCGGAACGCTTTGGATGGGGGCCTGAGGGCACTTCACCGCCACATGACCGACTGTTCACAGTAACTGTGGTTGAGCCGGGGGCGGGGAGGCCTCCCACGGCTGCATGACCCAATGTTCACAGCAACTGTGGTTGAGTCCGGAGCGGGGACGCCTCCCACGGCTGCATGACCCACTATTCACTGCAACTGTGGTTGAGCCGGGGGCGGGGCCGCGCCTCAACCCACATGGCCCACTGTTCACAGTAACTGTGGTAGGCCCGGGACGGAGACGCCTCTTGCAGAGCCATGGTCAACTGTTCCCATAAAAACTAACTCACGCGTGGTTGTGCAAGTGCAGTTCATCACTCGTGACGGCAGACCCTGCCGCAGTGCGCTGACTGGAATCGTGGTTACCGAGATGTCAGGGGCCCACTCCCCCCAGGCGTTCTCCGATACTGACCGGAGCTTAAGCCATCGAAAGCACAAATCGCCAAGGCGTAAAGAACGAGCTGGGCTCAAAGACCCGCTCCCGCGCCGAGCCAGGGGTCGGCACGACAGCTGCGGACCCTTTCCGACCGACTGCTCAAATCAACAACAGTTCGACACAACCATCAACTTGCCGCGCCCTTTACGATGTGGTTGATCAGCATTTTGAATCCCACTTGGTAATCAAACCAAGCCATATAGTGATGAAGATACTTCGTTGCAACGCGTCGGAACTGCGACAGCCACCCATTTGGATGCTCTGGTGCAGGCGCAGGCGGCCGCTTGGTTCCACTATCACCGGCGTCTGAGTTGCCATATGTCTTGCTCAGGCACTGTAGATTCAACCGCTCACAGGCCTTGGCGATGAGAGAGATCGAGCCCTTAATCGTTAGCTCGCAATCGTGAACCGTGGCGTCATGAGAAACCAGATCCTTCATGCCATTCTCGATCGCGTCGATCCCAGGCCGCGGTCCCAGAACGCGGCTCACGTGCTTCAGTCCGTTCTGCAGCAATAGTACAGTGGTCGCCCGACCGTCTATCAACGGTCGGAAAGGACGCTGGGCAAGCCCCGGCCTCGTGATACGCTCCGGACGATCCCCACGCAGGTACTTGTTCCAGTAGCCCCAGCTGCCCGGACCCCGGCAAATGCGGCTTCCCTTTTCGGAATAGGGAACCGTTGTCAAAGTGACAGAGACTTGGCCCGTCAACGCCTCGGATCCCTTCTGGCACTGCGCCGCAAGCCACCGATGACGCCAGCGGAAGGCCGTCGACAGGTGAATCCCAACGGAGAGGACGGTAATCCTCAGCGACTGTGTCTCATGCATTTGGGAGACCATCTTTCTCCATTTCGTCTGGTGTTTGAGATAAGCTGCCGGAGTGCCCGTGTTCTCGCTGAATGTCTTACCGCAGTTCTTGCAGCGGAAGCGCTGGGCCGGACCGCCGTCCTTTCGGGGAAAGATGCCGTGTCGGACAATCCGAGTGCCGCAACACGATGGGCAGACCCTAGACTTCGGTGTGGCATTGGATTCCTGATAATGCTTGCGAAGGAGAGCACCGCTGCCCACACCACAGACTTTCTCGACGGCAGAGACAAGAGCCTCCACAGCAAACACCTCACAGCAATACCATCTGTTTCCATTTTACAACGAACACATGTTCCGAATCAATCCCTCTGCGTGGACGGTTGACTCCCGCCGGCGGGCAGAGGACAAGGGTGCTGTGACGTGAAGCTCTGGCTAGTGGCACCCTGCAGACATAACAACAGTTGCTGTGAACAGTTGGTCACGTGCCCAACTGGGCGCATCAGCCGCCAGCACCCCCAGTTCCTGTTAATACTCGATTCCAGACTGGGTCGATGCCGGGCGTCCACACCTACAGTTCCGGTGAACAACCGGCCATGTCGCTGAGGGGACGCCCTCACCGCTGGGCTAAACACAGTTCCTGTGAACAGTCGGTCATGCGGCGGAAAGGTACCTGATGACGGAGTCACCGTCACAGCCAGAAACGAAGAAAGGAGGGACGCTTGTCCCTCCTTGCCCGTCAGGTGGTCTTACAACCGGTACAGTTTTTCTACGCTCAAGTAGCGGTCGCCGGAATCCGGCAGGATGGTGACTACACGCTTGCCTGGCCCCAGTTCACGAGCTACCCGGAGAGCGGCCCAAACGTTGGCGCCAGCGGTAACGCCCGCCAATAGGCCTTCTTTCAGTGCAAGCTCGCGGGCGGTGGCGAAAGCGTCTTCGTCCTTCACCTGGATGATGTCGTCCAGCAGTCCCCGGTTCAGGACCGCTGGAATGAAGTTGGCGCCGAGGCCGTAGAGGCGGTGCGGACCGGGACGGCCGCCGGAGAGCAAGGGAGAGGCCGCTGGTTCTACGGCGATAATCTTACAGTTGGGCATGGCCTCTTTCAGTACCTCGCCCACGCCGGTAATGGTGCCCCCGGACCCGACGCCCGCCACGAAGGCGTCGATGGGGCCGTTCACCTGCGCCAGGATCTCACGGGCAGTGCTGCGCCGGTGAGCCTCGGGATTGGCCTGGTTTTCAAACTGACGGGGCATGAAGTAGCCGTGTTCCCGGACCATCTTCTCAGCCAGGCGGACGCAGCCGGCCATTCCCTCGCTGCCGGGGGTCAGTACAACCTCAGCACCGTAGGCCGCCAACAGGCTTCGCCGCTCGACGGTCATAGTGTCGGGCATGATGAGAATCAGCCGGTAGCCCTTTACGGCACAGACCACGGCCAGTCCAATGCCAGTGTTGCCCGACGTGGGTTCTACGACGGTAGAGCCGGGGCCGAGGATACCCCGGCTCTCCGCGTCCTCAATCATCGCCAGGGCGATGCGGTCTTTCACGGACCCGCCCGGGCTAAACCATTCCACCTTTGCGAGAACCTCAGCCATGCGGCCAGAAGCAATCCTACCTAAGCGAACCATCGGAGTCTGGCCAATCAGCGCCAGTGCATTTGATGCTACCCCGGAGATCATGCCATTCCCCTCCTGCATCCACTGGTGCGTACAACTTGACACGACGGGCTTTTCCGTTCTTGATCAGGTAAGCCCGCACATCTGTGGGCCCGTCCAGGGACACGATTACCCGGTAAGCGTCGGGATAGTGCACTGCCATCCGAATGTCGGTACTGGACGGCACCGCTGGCGAAGTGGGGTGAGAGTGATAGATCCCCACCACCTGCTCGCCTCGTTTTTCCATCCCCTGCAGAACCAGTCTCTGCTGGGCGTGGTCAACTTCGTAATAAAACGGACTCCGCTTGCTGTTGTCCGTTGCAAAAGCGTGCAGGACTCGGCCATCACGGCCAGTCAGGATCCCGCACGCCTCGATGGGTTTCTCATCCAAACAGTGCTCGATAATGCGCTGCAGTAGGTGCTGTGGGATGATCAGGCACTGTTCCTTCATCGATCCCACCTCCTGCGAACCCACGGCGTCAGGCACTCGTGGGTTCGGACCTGCTGCATGAACTGGACGAAGCACTAAGAGCCGTGGCAAGTCCAGAAATCTCGACGTGCCGGTATGGTCAGGGCGCCTGCGTCTGGCCAGATGCAGCCGCCAAGGGATGGGAGCCGGCACCTTTGGCCCAGCGCGGCTGCGGCGCCCACGTCCAAGTGCGACTGGTCGACAACGCACGGGGCGGCGCCTGCGTCCACGGCTGCCATGGGATGCGATCGGCGCTTGAGGCGAGATGTCGCCCCCAAAAGCCGCCGCGGGAGCGGCTATGTTGCCTCGCGGTTCTGCATCTCTCGCTGGCGCATCTGCTCGGCGGCCCGGACGGCCTGGCGCAGGTCGTGCCAATCGCCGGTGGCGCCGCGCTGGATCACCACCGGGTGTTCGGTGACCTGCTTGTCGACGATCCGCCAAGCCCTCACCTGGGGATTGCGGTAGGCCAGGGAGACGATCAGGTAAAAGGCTTCAGGCCAGGTTGCCTGCTTGATGTCTGTCTGGGACGGGATGGGTGCTGATCGGACGTGGGAATGGTAGATCGCCACAATATCCTGCTTGCGGCTGTGTGCCTCCTCGACCACCTGGAGCAGCTGACGGTCATCCACCTTATAGAGAACGGGGCTGCGGTACTCGTTATCCGTAGCGTATGCAGAAACTACCTGTTCGCCTACCCCAATCAGGAGGCCGCATGCTTCCAGTGGCCGCTCCTCCCGACAGTGGTTTAGCATTTTACGATAGAGCTGTTCGGGGATATACAACTTCCGCTGGCCGTCCACCGGCAACCTCGTCGTCCGCTTCTTGCGGCCAAACAGCGCAAACACCTCACTGTCCCCCAGTCCTGCGGGCTTTGGCAGCCTTGACCAGAGACCCCTCAGCCTATTCCGACTAATGATTCCTTATCTCGTTAATCGTAGCAAGCATCTCCTGGGAAGTCAATGAAGCCGTTGCTGCCGCGGACCCGGCACAACCAGCCCCGTTTCGGGAAGACTGAGCAAGGAGCAGACTGCCCGACGAGGAGGCCTGATGCCTTGGAGCACTTGCACGGACTTACCGGCTGGCGCCTGGCCGGTCGGACGCTCATCTTGGACGGCGGATGGGAAGGACAGCTCCACATCACCCCCGCCTTCCCCGGCGTCGTGGAGGTGCGGCTCCGGCGCGGCACCCCGTGGAGTCAGGAACTGACCATGCCCTCCCTTACCGTCGATCCCAGAACGTGGCCCGATCTGCAGCCGCCCTGGGTGGAAGAACGAGACGACCACCTCATGGTCTATCTCAGCGGCCTCGTCATCCGGGTGGACCGGTGGCCGCTGCGCCTCCATTTCTGGGACGCCGATGAGCACGGCGGCGCCCAAGGCGAGCCACTCCTCTCCGAGGGACCGTCGGGCGGTGCGATGATGGACGGCTGGCGCGTGGGCGTCCAATTCCAGCTGCATCCCGACGATCACTTCTTGGGCCTCGGCCAGCCGGACCAGCGGCTGGGCCCCATTCCCCTGGATCACAGGGGGCGCCGCTATCCCATCTGGCACAAGCACCTGCCGGCTCCCAGCCGCCTCGTACTGCCCGTGCTGATCAGCCTGCGGGGCTACGGTCTGTTTATCGACAATCCCTGGCAAGCTGAATGGGACCTGGGCGCCCACGATTCCACCTTCAACTACACGGCCGAAGGCGGGCAGCTGGTTTACTACTTCATCGCTGGCCCTGAGCTGCCTCAGGTGCTGGATCGCCTCACCCGCCTGACCGGCCGCCCAGCCATGGCGCCCCGCTGGGCATTTGGACTATTGCAGTCGAAGTTCGGATACCGCACCCAGTCCGAGGTCGAAAAGCTGGTAGCGGCTTTCCGGGCGCGCCAGATTCCCCTGGATGCCGTGATTCTCGACCTCTACTGGTTCCGGCACATGGGGGACCTGGCCTTCGACCGCACCGCCTTTCCCGATCCCGAAGGGATGATCCGCAGCCTCCGGAGCCAGGGAATCAGGGTCATTACCATCGAGGAGCCCTTTCTTACCGTGGACAGCCGCCTTTATCCGGAGGCAGAGCGGCTGGGCCTCCTGGGACGGAGGCCAGACGGCAGCACGTACACGTACCCCTTCTGGGCCGGCCGCGTGGGGCTGGTGGACTTCACGCAGCCGCTGGCCCGGCAGTGGTGGGCAGACAAGCACAAGCCCCTGATGGACATGGGCATCGCCGGCTGGTGGGCCGACTTGAACGAACCGGAGGAGCACCCTGCGGACATGATTCATTACGGGGGGACCGCACCGGGGGTGCACAACATCTTCGCATTCCAGATGCTGCGAGCCATAGCCCTGGCACATCAGCAGTACCGTCCGCAACAGCGCCTCTTCATCATGAGCCGGGCCGGCTGGCCAGGCACCCAAGCCCTGGGCGTCGGGCAGTGGTCCGGCGACGTGGCCACCTCCTGGGATGCCCTGGCCAACCAGCCGGTGCTGGGCCTCTCCATGGGCATGGCCGGTATCCCCTACTGGAACACGGACATCGGCGGCTTCGCCGGGGAACGCCCGTCGGCGGAGCTCTACATCCGGTGGATGCAGTTCGGCGCCTTCACCCCGCTCATGCGGCCACACGGCTCCCAGCAAGAGCGGGAGCCCTGGGCCTTCGGCCCCGAGGCCGAGGCAATTGCTGCCGCGTATGTTCGGCTCCGCTACCGCCTGCTGCCCTACACCTATACCCTGGCCTGGGAGGCCTATCAGCGGGGCCTTCCCTTCATGCGGCCGCTGATTCTGCACTATCCCAGAGACCCCAAGGCCCTCAGCCTCCGGGACCAGTACCTCTGGGGCCGCGACCTGCTGGTGGCCCCCGTCACGCAGCCAGGGACGGTCAGCCGACCGGTCTATCTGCCCGAAGGGGAGTGGTACGACTTCTGGACTAATCGCCGGATCAAAGGCGGGCGAACCGTCAACGCGCCTGCGCCGCTGGAGAGGCTGCCCCTCTACGTCCGCGCCGGGGCGATCATACCAGAGGCACCGGCGGGCCAGAGCACCGCCGGCAACTGGGAGGAGTTGACCCTGAACGTCTACCCAGGACCGGAGGGAGCCAGCTTTACCCTGTACGAGGACGACGGCGAAACCATGTCGTATACCCAGGGCCACTTTGCCACCACCCGTTTTACTTTTCAGCCTGAGGGCCGGGGCGGCACGCTGCAGATTGAAGCACCCGAGGGCTGCTACGACGGCATGCCCGCCACGCGGCGGTACCGGCCGGCAATTCGGCTGCCCAAACGGCCCCGGGCCGTGTCTGCCAACGGAGCGGCGCTCACCGCCCGGCGTTCCCGGGAGAGCTTGGAGAGAGTCGACTCTGGATGGTGGTACGACCAGAAGTTGAAGGTCCTGCACGTAAAGCTGCCGCCCTGGTCGGGCGGAGGCACAGTCATCGTTGAGTGAGGCCCCCGAGGTGTGTGCAGCTCGTAAGTGCGTCTTGCGAAGGGGGCGTGGTAAATGAGCGAGGCTTCCACAGTGCAGAGGTACTGAGATAAACGAGGCACCCTCCCGCGTGGAGGGTGCTTCAGTACGCGTGGACAAGCCGCTGCCAGTGGCTCGGCCAGCAAGGTACCGCTGCTCAGGTGTCTCGCTTCGCCTGTCCAAATCGCCAGCCGCACGGGGGGCAGGGGGCCCCTGCCTGGGTACTGCACTACGCCTGGACGAGCCGCCGAGCCCGGAGGATTTTGGCCAGGTCGTCCGCCCGCCGCTTGAAGCTGGTGCGCCGGTTCTGGGCGATGATCTTCTTGGCCACCTCCACCGACACAGGAAGCGTCGGATCCGTCAGGACCGCCTCCACAGCCTCCTCCTTCACCGTCATGGTCTCGTCCAGCACCGGCGTTTCCAGGTGCTTCTCCAGAATCCAGAGCAGGAATTTGTCAGCATCCGCGTAGGTGAAGCCCAGTTCGCCTTCGTCGGTCTGCCCCGGCCAGAGGCCCGCAGTGGGCACCCGCTGCACCAGGTCCTCATCGAACCCGCCGCTGGCCGCCAACTGGCGCACTTCAGCCTTGGTGCAGTCCCGGATGGGCTGCCGGTCGGCGACCCCGTCGCCCCGAATGGAGAAGTAACCCAGGAAGTTCTCCACGGCGTTGTCGGTGCCCATCATCAGTCCCTCGAAGGCATCGGCGAAAAAGCCGGCAGTCATCATCCTGAGGGTGGGCTTCAGATTGTTGATGGCCCAGTTCAGCTTCGCCTCGTTCAGCGGAACGCCTCGCTTGGCCGCCATCTCGCGGGCTGCCTGGGTGTAAAGCGCTACAGCCTGCTCCCACAGGCCGCTCAGGTTGATGGTCACCGCCGGAATGCCCAGGTGGTCCGCTACCCGCTGGGCGTCCTGCACGTCCTTCAAGCGCTCACCAGTCAACTCCTCCGGCGTGCTGCAGGGCAGAATCAGGGCCAGCGTGCCCTCCGGTGCAGCCTCCTTACTGATCAGGGCCGAGGCGGTGGAGTCGACCCCGCCGGAGAGGCTGTTGATCAGCGTCTTGATGCCGCTCTTCTGCATGTAGGCCCGTTCCTTGGCGGCCCGCTCCGCCACCGAAGCCACGTAGTGCTGCTTCATGATCTGCCACTCCCCCTGTAGATCCTATCTATCCTTTCCCGAGTAACGGTCCTCAAACCGTGCCCATGCCGCAGGCCAGCTACACATCGTCTGCCGGACTCCTTTCTTAACGGACCTTCTTCTAAGGTATGAACTATTTCTTTAGCTGTGACTGGCAGCTTTGTGATACAGTTAGGGTGAAAAGCGAATTTCACCTGACCAGCCAAATGCGGCCGAGCAGAACTGTCCTTTCTAAATACCTCGTTTGAATTCAAATCCCCTGCGTTGGTGTCAATTGGATCCGCGGGAGCACAGCGGCAGAAGTTTCTGCGATTGGGCATACCCGGGGCGCTCGAAGAACCGTCCTATTATTGAACAACGTTGTTGCCAAAGTTAAGGGGCCGCTGGCCCCTCTGGAAAGGGAGGATTGGCATGTACGATGTTGCGGTAATTGGCGGCGGCTGCGCCGGCGCAAGTGCGGCGGTCTTCTTTGGATATGCCGGCGTGAAGACCCTGGTGCTGGACAACGACAAGGGGATGACCCGTCGGGCCTGGATCCCCAACCACTATGGCTTCCCTGACGGCGTGAGCGGCCCCGATCTCGTAGAGGCAGGCCGCAAGCAGGCCACCAAGAATGGCGCCCAGTGGGTCATCGCACAGGTCTCGAATGTGGAGGAGAAGAATGGCGGTTTCGTCATCACCACGGAAGACGGCCAGACCTACGAAGCCAAGCAGGTGGTCCTCGCCACTGGCGGCAACACCTCGCTGGCTGAGAAGCTGGGCCTCGAGATAACCGAGGGCCAAGAGCCTCACTTCCCCAAGGTGGTGAAGGTGGACGCCAAGGGCCACACCAACCGGCCGGGCATTTGGGTAACCGGCGTGCTGGCTGGCATCAGCGCCCACACCATCATCACCGCCGGGCACGGCGCAGCGGTGGCAGTGGAGCTGCTGAGCGAGCTGCAGGGCAAGCGTCACGTCCAGCACGAGGTGCTCAAGAAGTAGCACCCTTGAACATAGCGAAGCCCCCGGGCGACTGGCTCGGGGGCTTTCCTTAACCCCTGACCGTCTTCCCGGCGGCCTTCGTCAGCCGCGGGCGGCTTTTCCAGGGCCTTCATCTGGGAACGAGCGCGAAAAAGGGCGGCGGTGCTGCCCGCCCCCCTTTCTCCTGCATATCGGTCAGTTAAACATCCAGGTCCGCCCACAGCACGGAAGACAGGTAGCGCTCGCCGGTGTCCGGCAGGACCACTACGATGGTCTTCCCCTCGTTCTCAGGACGCCGTGCGAGTTCCAGTGCAGCATAGACAGCGGCGCCGGCAGAGATGCCCACCAGAATGCCCTCTTCGCGGGCCACACGGCGAGACGTGACCACCGCGTCTTCGCTGGCCACCTTGATCACTTCGTCCAGGATCTCGGTGTTCAGCACCTTGGGGATGAAGCCGGCGCCGATGCCCTGAATCTTGTGGGGACCCGGCTTCCCGCCGGAGATCACCGGCGATTCAAGCGGCTCAACGGCCACGGCCTTCACGCCGGGCTTGCGTTCTTTCAGCACCTCGGCAACGCCAGTGATGGTGCCGCCGGTGCCGACGCCGCCCACGATGATATCGACGCTGCCGTCGGTGTCCCGCCAGATCTCCTCCGCAGTGGTCTTCCGGTGGATGGCCGGGTTGGCCGGGTTCTCAAACTGCTGGGGAATCCAGGAGTTGGGGTTGGCCGCCGCAATCTCCTGTGCCTTGGCGATTGCACCTTTCATACCCTCGGCACCGGGCGTGAGCACCAACTCAGCCCCGTAGGCCTTGAAGAGCTTGCGCCGCTCGATGGACATGGTGTCAGGCATCACCAAGATGCACTTATAGCCTTTCGCAGCTGCCACCAGCGCCAGGCCGATGCCCGTGTTGCCGCTGGTGGGCTCCACGATGAGGGTATCCGGCTTCAGGATTCCCCTCTCTTCTGCATCCTTGATCATAGCAGCGCCGATGCGGTCTTTAACGCTGCCGCCGGGATTAAAGAACTCCACCTTCGCCAGTACAGTGGCTTTCAGCCCCTGGGTCAGCCGGTTGAGCCGCACGAGCGGTGTGTTCCCGATCGTGTCCACGATGCTGTTGTAAATCCGAGCCATTCCGCAACTCCTCCTCCCCAATCCGATATCCATGTATTCCAATCGGATTAGGTATCTCATCTTTGCCCTGATTATACCACGATTCGCCGACGGGAAAAGGGGGTATTGATAAGTCCTCTCAAAAAAAAGAGGCGAGGTCACGCCCCACACACTGGGCAATTCCCCCGCCCCTCCAGTTTATGCTCGCACACCGCCGCATTCCAACCGTCGTATGTAAGCAGCCGGCCGGCCAAAGAAATGCCCTTCCCCAGAATCAGCTTAATCACTTCTGCAGCTGCCATCAGCCCGATCACGCCGGCTGCAGCCGCCAGCGGCGCCTCGCCCGCCTCCTCGCCGTAGAGTCCTGCTGTGTGCAGATAATTTGCGTCTAGGCAGGCCAGACAGGGTCCGCCCGGCTGGAAGAGGGTAACCGCTCCGCCGGTGCCGTGGGCGCCGCAGGCGACGACGCGGGCGCCCTGCTTGAGGGCCTGGTCGTGCAGCGGCTGCCAGGGCTCGGTGCTGAGCAGCACCACCCAGTCAGCGTTGAGTCGAGCTGCAGCCCTCTCCTCCGACTCTTCGACGATGACCTCGACCTCGGGATTGATGGCCCGCAGCGGCTCCGCCGCGGAGGCAGCCCGGCTCTGGCCGAGGCGATCTCGGGTGTGAGCAATAGCTGATGTGAGGTCTGCCTCCGTCACCGGCGCCGGATCCCACAGCACAATGCGCCCAACGCCCGCCGCAGCCAGATAGAGGGCAGCGGCCGAGCCAGCGCCTCCGAGGCCCGCAAGCAGCACGGAAGCCTCCATGATCCGCTTCTGCCCCCGCCCGCCCACTTCCGGCAGGATAATATGCCGGCTGTAGCGGCGAATCTGCTCCTCGGTGAGCGTCATTGTCCCACACCTCCGCAGAAGGCTTCGTAGTCGATCAGTTCGGTCACCGTGGGATGATCGCCGCAGACGGGGCAGTCCGGATTCCGCTGAACCTGAACCTCAGTAAAATCCATGGTTAGCGTGCTGCAGAGCAGCAGCCTGTTGGTGAGAGTACTGCCGCGGCCGGAGAGCAGCTTCAGCGCCTCCATGGCCATCATGCTCCCCACGACGCCAGGGAGCACGCCGATGACGCCGGCCACCGCGCAGGAAGGCACCGCTCCGGGCGGAGGTGGCGACGGATAGAGGCACCGGTAGCAGGGCCCGCCGGACTTGGGGTCAAAAACGCTGATCTGCCCGTCCCACCGGAAGACCGCACCGTGGACTACGGGCTTGCCCAACATGACGCAGGCGTCGTTGACCAGGTAGCGGGTGGCGAAGTTATCCGCGCCGGCCATCACCAAGTCGTAGCCGGAGATCAGGTCCATGGCGTTCTCTCTTGTGATAGCAACCGGGTGGGTCTCGACGACAACATTCGGATTCAGGGCCCGAAGCTTGTCAGCAGCGCTTTCCACCTTCAGACGGCCAGCGTCAAAGGTGGTATGGAGCACCTGCCGCTGCAGGTTCGACACGTCGACGCGGTCCATGTCGCAGAGGCCGATCCGTCCCACTCCTGCCGCTGCCAGCTGGTACGCGACCGGGGAGCCCAGCCCTCCCGCGCCCACGAGCAGCACAGACGACCTGGCCAGGCGCTCCTGCTCCTCCTGCGTAAAGTGCGCGTGCATAGCCAGAATCCTTCCCTTCGCCGGTCGAATTCCTTCATGCTTCAGTATAACAAGAAAGGCCCGATCCGGAATACACCCGGGTCGGACCAAACCGACTAGTGTGTACTACCGCACCGGCGGCAGGGTGATGCTGCCGACGTTCCCGCCGTAGTAGCCGTTGGGAACAGGGCCGACGATCACCGTCTCCGAAATCGGCACGTTGGTAGTGACGCTTACCTCCCGGCTCATCACCGGCAGGATGATCCGCACATGAGCCGTGGCGCTGAGCCAGAGCCGGTGGCGGGTCTGGTTGATGCCGGCGCCCTGAAAGTCCTGCTCCACGTTGACCGTAACGGAGCCCACCGGCACCATCTGAACCTGCAGTTTTGGGCCCAAGCTGCTCAGCACGCTGATGCCGGTGAGGGCGCCCAGCGGAATGCCGAAACTGCTTTCAGACAGCCGGTGGAACTCGTCCTGTACCGCGGCAGCGGCTGCCGCGGCTACCTGGCTGACCTGTCTCGTGTTGATGCGGTAGGCTGCAATCCGTCCGTCCTGATCCTTCTCATAGATCACGAGATCTTCGTGACGGACGTGCTGACCGATGCTCTCCAACATCACCCGGTTAATGGCCTCGATCCCCCGCTCCCGTGCCCGGGCCTCCACCACCGCCTCTAGGGGCGTCAGCAGCAGCAGATCAGCTAGCTGGGCAACCACGTAGGCGCAGACCATCAAGAGTACTGTCCACCGGAGCCACCGGGTCACGGAGAAGCGGCGGCGTCGAAACCCTCGCATCGCGCCCCCTCCCCCGGGAGTATATGGGGGAGGTGTTCCTCAGTATGCCCGGAAGAACTGGGGCTGCCTGAGGTAGGAGAGGCCGATCCAAGCCAAGTTCCACCCGCCGTAGAGCAGCGTGGCGAGCCCGCCGGCAAGGGCGAGGCCCTCCGGACTGGTAATGCCCCAGGCCGCTGCGGCAAATTGGGATCCCTGCACCCAAAGGCCCAACACGATGCCGCTGCCCACCAGCCACCAGATCGTGAGCAGCAGGGGGTGCCGCCAGCTGGTGGGGAGCGTGGTGACTCGGGCCATTAGGCTGGTATAGACCAGCATGGTAAACCCTTGAGCCACAACCCCTGCCAAGACTGCTCCTGGAGAGAGCCCCACCATTAGACCGGTAATGAGTGCGTGAAGCACCATGGCGAGCCAGTACGCAGGAACCGTGGCACCCAGCCAAGGGCGTGTGTCGTAGGGCCGGAGCGTTACGGGAGCGAAGATGCCGTTCATAAAGAGAAAGGCAGAAGCGCCCGCTGTCAGCAGCCAGAACGTGTCTGGGCTAACCGCGGCAGGCCAGATGAAGCGAACCATCAACTCCAGCAGCTCCAGTGCGATGACAAAGGGAAGCGCCCGTTTGAGCAGTTCCATTTGGCTTCACCTGCCTGGTCCATTCTCCATCTCTACCATTAGCGTAACTACGAAATACTATTTTCACAATACAACAATGGTAGCATCTCTTGGACCAGAGGAGAGCCGTAGTACATGCCGTGGTAGGGTGCGTTTCCGCCCCGGTGCGCACTCTCCGCCACATGACCGACTGTTCACAGCAACTGTGGGTGGCCTCTGAAGGCGGGCCCCTGCCCCGGTGCACCCCTCCGCCACATGGCCGACTGTTCACAGCAACTGTGGGCGGCCTCTGAAGGCGGCCCCCTGCCCCGGTGCACCCCTCCGCCACATGGCCAACTGTTCACAGCAACTGTTGATCACCCCACCCCCCACGGTCGGGCCGATGGTCCCGAGCACGCCCCCACGCGCAGCGCCCACAGTTCCTGCAAACACCGGGGCTTGCGCAGAGCCCCCCTTCCCAGCAGGCCAGCAACAACAGTTCCTGTGAACACTCGGGCATGCGCAGTCGCACCCCCTCCCACCGGGCCAGCAGCAACAGTTCCTGTGAACACTCGGGCTTGCGCAGTCGCACCCCCTCCCACCGGGCCAGCAACAACAGTTCCTGTGAACACTCGGGCTTGCGCAGTCGCACCCCCTCCCACCGGGCCAGCGGCAACAGTTCCTGTGAACACTCGGGCATGCA
>ENA-OWPA01001574-OWPA01001574.1-bioreactor-metagenome-genome-assembly--contig:-NODE-1574-length-14238-cov-2.907704_pt1 | contig 14238 bp, 12 predicted proteins | sample MGYA00238139_ERZ651803 | MGnify/ENA primary metagenome ERZ651803 (study PRJEB26909, sample SAMN07631231) | bioreactor metagenome | isolation source: Switchgrass digestor | place: USA: Dartmouth...
GTTTGAATCAATGAAAGTGGCCCATATTTTACCTAAACATCATTTAGCTGATCCAACAGTAGGATTTTTGGAAACAAAAAAGATGCAATTTGAGAATAACCCGGAAATTTTAAGTAAATATTTTAGTAGAGAATTAGGCAAAATAAAAAAAGAAGCTTATGCAGACCTAATAACCCTTGACTATAATCCCTTGACACCTTTAACCGGTGAAAACTGGTTTGGACATGCTTTATTTGGTTTTTCAGGAAGATTAGTAAATGACACGATTATAAACGGTAAATTCGTTATGAAAAACCGAGAAATTAAAAATGTAGATACAGAGGAAATATTCGCCAAGTCAAGGGAAAGGGCTAAAAAAATATGGCAATTAATGTAGAAAAAAATTTTTACTGTTGGAGGCAATAATGAATAAAAGCAATGTAGCTAATTCATCCCTTTTCAGCTTAGAAGGCAAAACTAGTTTAACAACCGCTTTGCCATTGTCTATTCAACATCTTTTAGCCATGATAGTAGGCAATGTACTTCCGGCTTTAGTTTTAGCTGGTGCAATCGGCCTAGAGCCGGCCCAACAGATACAACTTGTCCAGGCAAGTATGTTTATAGCTGCAATTGGAACTTTCATCCAAACTTTCCCAATATTGGGGGTGGGGGCAAAACTACCCATTATTATGGGAGTAAGTTTTGCCTATATACCCACAATTTTGGCCATTGGTGTAGAATACGGCATGCCTGCAATCTTTGGTGCCCAAATAGTGGGCGGTATTGTGGCCTACTTGGTTGGGATATTTATTAAGAGAATCAGAAAATATTTTCCGCCGATGGTAGCAGGAACTGTAGTATTTACTATCGGGCTCTCCCTGTACAGGGTTGCGGTAAACTATATGGCGGGAGGATTTCAACCTACGGATCCTAGATACGGTGGCCTAGTTTATTGGGGAATCGCTATTTTGACTTTAATCGTAGTTTTGATTTGTAATATGTTTGGCAAAGGATTAATAAAACTTGCCGCTATCTTAATTGGGATTATTGTTGGCTACCTGGTAAGTTTAATAGCCGGAATTGTGTCTTTTGAATCTATTTATGAAGCAGCCTGGTTTAATTTACCCACTGTCTTACCCTACGGAATAGAGTTTCCAATGGCTGCAGTTTTGAGTATGGCCATAATGTTTGTTGTTAATTCCGTGCAAGCTGTAGGTGATCTGTCTGGAACCACAGTAGGAGGTATGGACAGAGAAGCAACAGATGAGGAATTATCAGGTGGTATTAAAGCTAATGGGGTAATCAGTGTTATTGGTTCATTTATAGGTGGTTTACCTACTGCTACTTATAGTCAAAATGTAGGTATTGTAGCCATGACCAAAGTGGTTAGTTTACAAGTATTCAGGATTACCGCCTTAATGATTCTTATAGCCGGATTAATTCCTAAATTCGGTGCCGTGATAACTACAATTCCCCAGGCTGTAATCGGTGGTGCTACCGTTTCTGTTTTTGCCCAAATCACAATGACCGGTGTAAAGTTGATAGTACAAGATGAATTGTCTGTGAGAAATACTACGATAGTTGGGCTAGGTGTTGCTTTAGGAATGGGTATAACTCAGATCCCTGCAGAAGGTTTACGCTACTTCCCGGAATGGTTTAGAATGGTATTTACCAGTTCACCGGTAGTTTTAGCAACTGTAGTTGTCTTTCTGTTAAATATTCTTTTACCAAAGAAAACAATTGCGGAAGAGGAAGCTGAAAGGAAAGCTATAGAAAAGGATAGATAATAAAAGAAAAAGATTAAATAGGGTGATGCTTTGGCTACAGTAATAAAAAATGGATTAATAATAAGCCCTGAAAAGTCTTTCAGGGCAGATATCTTAATTGAAAAGGAAAAAATCAAAAAAATAGGTAAAAATTTGTCTACGGAAGAATGTCGTGTTATTGACGCCACGGATAAATTTGTAATACCAGGGGGTGTGGATGTGCACACTCACCTGGATTTAGATTTGGGAAATTATCGGGTTGTTGATGATTTTTATACGGGAACCGTGGCCGCAGCCTTTGGTGGAACAACAACAATTGTAGACCACATTGCTTTTGGACCAAAAAATTGTAGCTTAATGTTTCAAATAAATAAATACCATGAATTGGCAAAGGATAAAGCAATTATAGACTATAGTTTTCATGGTGTATTTCAACATGTAAATGAAGATATTTTAGAGGAAATGAAAAAACTGGTTAGGGAGGGGATAACCAGTTTTAAAATTTATATGACTTACGAAAATATGCTTACTGATGAAGAAATACTAAAAGTTTTATTTAAAGCAAAAGAAGTGGGCGTGGTTATTGCCGTTCATGCAGAAAATAATGGGGCTGTAGAATACCTACGGGAATACTATGTCCAAAAGGGAAACAATAAGCCTATTTTTCATGCCAGAAGCAGACCTGATTCAACTGAAGCTGAAGCTATCAACAGGATGATTTATCTCAGTGAGATTGCAGGTTACCCTCATCTTTATTTTGTCCATGTCTCTACAAAAAAAGGGTTAGAAGAAATAATTGCTGCCAGAAAAAGAGGGGCAAGAAATATCTACTGCGAAACATGTACTCAGTATTTAACATTAACTGAGGAAAGATATCTTGGGGAAGATTGTGAAGGCTTAAAATACATTATGGCTCCCCCTTTGAGAAAAAAAGAGGATGTAGAAGCTTTATGGGAAGGTATCAGAAATGATCATGTAGATGTAATTGCTACAGATCATTGTCCTTTCAAGTTAGAACAAAAATTACAGGGAAAGGATGATTTTCGAATAGCTCCCGGAGGAATTCCCGGAGTTGAAGAACGAATAGAGATAATCCTTACGGAAGGTAAGAAAAGAAAAATTCCTTTGGAGAATCTCGTTAGTAAACTGGCCACTAACCCGGCCAGAATTTATGGCTTATACCCCAAAAAAGGAATTATTGAGATAGGCTCAGATGCAGATTTAATCCTTCTAAAAGAAAACAAAAAAGTAATCAGTACTAATAACAGACACGGTGCCGGTGATTACACGGCCTATGCAGGTTTCGAAGTAGATTTTTCGGTGGATACAGTTATTCAACGTGGGAACATTATAATCGAAGACGACAAACTACTTGTTACCAAGGGCGCAGGATTATTTATAAAAAGAGAAACAGCAAAATATCCAGTGAGGTGAGCAAATGTATACCCTAAATATCAATGGACGTGATTATAAAGTAGAAAAAGATAAAAACCTGATGGATTATTTACGTGATGATTTAGGTCTTACCTCTGTTAAAAATGGCTGTGGACAGGGCGCCTGTGGAGCCTGTTCAATCCTTGTGGACGGGAAAGTTTTTAAGGCATGTGTTACAAAAGTCTCCAGGTGTGTGGGAAAAAAGATAATTACAGTTGAAGGATTAACTCCCAGGGAAAAAGATGTTTACAGTTATGCTTTTGCCAAAGCCGGTGCAGTCCAATGTGGTTTTTGTATCCCGGGAATGATTATATGTGCTAAAGCTTTAATCGACAAAAATAACAATCCTACTCGGGAAGAAGTTAAAAAAAGTATTAGCGGTAATATTTGCCGCTGTACAGGCTATGTAAAAATAGAAGAAGCTATTCTCCTTGCGGCTAAAATTTTCCGTGATAACGAGGAGATCCCTCCGGAGGAATCTTTAGTTAGAATTGGTAAGGACATTTTACGGATAGATGCTAGAAAGAAAGCTTTAGGTGAAGCAAAATATGTAGATGATATAGTAATCGAAGGAATGATTTACGGAAAAGCGGTACGGCCGCCTTCAGCCAGATGTAAAATATTATCAATCAATCCGGAAAAGGCGTTGAAATTAAAAGGTGTAATTGGGGTTTATACAGCGGAGGATATTCCCGGAGAAAGGTATATCGGCCATTTAAAACATGACTGGCCGGTAATGATTGCCGTAGGGGAAACCACAAGGTATATCGGTGATGCTATTTGCTTAATTGCCGCGGAAACCAAAGAAATTTTAGAAGAAGCCTGTCAATTGGTTGAAATTGAGTACGAAGAACTGGAACCTATAACAAGTCCGCGGGAGGCGGCTAAAAAAGATGCTCCCTTAATTCATGAGGACGGAAATTTATTGTCCAGGCAAGAAATTAAAAGAGGCAATGTGGAAGAGGCTTTCAATAAAGCCGCTTACATTTCAGAACATACCTTTTATACTCCTTTTACGGAGCATGCTTTCCTGGAGCCGGAGTGTGCCATAGGCATACCGGAAGATGACGGTGGTATAAGGGTAATTACCGGTGGCCAGGGGATATATGATGAATACAGAGAAATCACCAGGATGCTCGGTTTTGAAGAAGGAAAAGTAAGGATTCAGAGTGCTTATGTTGGTGGAGGATTTGGTGGCAAGGAAGACATGAGTGTGCAACATCATGCTGCCCTTTTGGCCTATTTGACTAAAAGACCGGTAAAAGTCTTATTATCAAGACAAAAGAGTATCAATGTTCATCCTAAAAGACATGCTATGGAAATTTACATGAAATTAGCTTGTGACGAAAAAGGAAAATTATTAGGTTTAAAAGCGAGAATCATTTCGGATACAGGTGCTTACGCCTCTTTAGGTGGACCTGTATTGCAAAGGGCTTGCACTCATGCTGCCGGGCCATATAATTATCAGAATATAGATATTGTGGGAGAGGCCTATTATACCAATAATCCTCCGGGAGGAGCGTTTAGAGGATTCGGTGTAAGTCAGTCCTGCTTTGCCATGGAGTGCTGTTTAAATGACCTGGCAGAAAAAGTAGGTATTTCTCCTTGGGAAATAAGGTATTTAAACGGGATTAGACCAGGGGATGTTTTACCTAATGGGCAGATTGCTGATGAAGGTACCGCTTACATTGAAACATTAGAGGCTGTAAAAGATGTTTATAATAAAGCCGTCCAAGAAAAAAATAAATATGTAGGAATTGCCTCTGCCATGAAAAATGCCGGTTTAGGAGTTGGGGTCCCTGATATAGGCAGGTGTAATATATTTATAAAAGACGGTGTAGCCAGAGTTCGAACAAGTGCAGCCGGGATAGGCCAAGGGTTACAAACGGTTTTATACCAAATTGTTTGCGAAACAACAGGGTTAAGGGGCGATCAGGTAGAGATAGAACATCCCGATACAAGATATACACCTGATTCCGGTACTACTACTGCTTCCCGACAGACAGTGTTTACAGGAGAAGCGGCAAGGCGAGCCGCTTTACAACTTAAGGAAGCTTTGGAAAACAAAACTTTAGAAGAATTAGAGGGACAAGAATTTAAGGGGGAATACTCTTTTGAATCTGACCCCATGGGTTCCGATAAGCCCAATCCGGTAAGCCATGTTTCTTATGGTTACGCTACCCAAGTGGTAATCCTAAACACTGAAGGGATTATTGAAAAGGTGGTAGCTGCCCATGATATCGGCCGGGCCATAAACCCCAAGTCCGCCTCCGGGCAGGTGGAAGGTGGAGTAGTGATGAGTTTAGGTTATGCGTTAACAGAGGACTTTCCTTTAGAAGAAGGAATACCCCAAGCCAAATTTGGTACGTTGGGTCTTTTCCGTTCTTTTCAAGTGCCGGAAATCCAAGTAAAATTGATTGAAAAAAATAAGGAAGAATTAGCTTTTGGGGCCAAAGGCATAGGTGAAATAGCATCTATTCCCTGTGCTCCTGCGGTGCAAAACGCCTATTTTAAGAAAGACGGCAAATTTAGAGTAAAATTGCCCTTAGAAGATACGGCCTATGATAAATATAAGGCCCGCAAGGCTCCTGATATAGAAGATCCAAAATGTTGAAAATCAGTGCCATAGTGATGGCAGCCGGTATGTCTAGGCGAATGCAGCAGGATAAACTTCACCTAAAGCTTAATAATAGACCTATCTATGAGTATATATTGCATACCTTAAACAAATACAGCTTTCATGAAGTACTAGTAGTGGCCAAAGATGAGGATATTTTAAAAAAAGCTGAAAGGTTTGGGTTTAAAGGAATTAACAATCCCCATTATTTGCGGGGTAAAAGTGAATCCATTAAGGCTGCCTTAAAAAATTCTCAAAAAACAGATGGCTATATGTTTTTTGTTGCCGATCAGCCCTTTATTAAATTAAAGACAATAAAAAAGTTGTGTGCTAAGTTTCATGATAATCCATCCTGTATAGTTTTACCCTATTATAACCGGGTACCGGGCAACCCGGTTATTTTTCCTTATTCTTTAAAGGAGGAACTTTTACAACTGGAAAACGACCAGGGCGGAAAGGTTGTAATTAATAATAATAGGAATAAAATTATCGGGGTACACATATTAACTAATAGTGAATATTTGGATATAGATACTTTTGCTGATTTTGAAAAAGCCAGAGCAATTCTTCAATCCAAGAAAAATTAGTTAACTTTTAGGAGGATTATCATGAAACAAAAATTTTTATTATTTTTTTTAAGTATTTTATTATCCTTGTCTATATTAGCTTGTTCCCATATTCCCGGTGAACAAGCAACTATTGAAAATACAAATTCAGAAGAAATAATTACTGTAGTTGACCAATTAAACAGAAGTATCACTTTAGAAAAAAAACCGGAAAGGATTGTCAGCGGCTATTATATTTCTACTTCTGCTTTAATTGCTTTGGGGTTGGAAGATAAGCTGGTAGGGATAGAAGCGAAAGCAGAAACCAGACCCATATATAGCCTTGCTGCCCCGGAATTATTATCTTTACCCAATGTAGGAACAGCTAAGGAATTTGATTTAGAAGGATGTGTTTCTTTAAAACCTGATTTAGTTATACTCCCGATAAGATTGAAAGAGCAGATAGGAATCCTGGAAGACTTAGGTGTTACGGTTATAGGTGTAAATCCGGAAAATCAAATTTTACTGGAAGAAATGATTAATTTAATTGGGAAAATTACAGGTACGGAAGATAAGGCGAAAGAACTTTTGCAATATTATGAAGAAAGGGAAAAAGAGTTAAAAGCTATCCATTCCGGTGTAGAAGAAAAACCTAGGGTCTATTTAGCGGGAAACAGCAATTTGCTTTCTACGGCAACCAAAAATATGTACCAGAATGATCTTATTGAATCTGCCGGAGGAATTAATGTAGCCGGTCATATTGATGATACTTACTGGGCCACGATTTCTTATGAACAGCTAATTCAATACAACCCGGATTATATAATTATAGTGCCTGAAGCCAAATACTCGATAGATACCGTATTGAATGATAAAAACATTTCTCAGGTAACTGCTATTCTTAAGGGTAATGTTTATCAGATGCCCAAAAATTTCGAAGCCTGGGATTCGCCTGTTCCCTCCGGTATATTAGGCAAGATATGGCTTACCAGTATCCTTTACCAAGAGAACTATCCCTATGCTAAGTTTGTAGATGAAGTTACTAATTTTTACGGAAAATTTTATGGTTTTGAAGTGGATAAAGAGGTACTGATTGCTAATGCTCAACAGTAAGCAGACCTGTTTTCAAAATAATAGATTTAATAAATCACGTATTTTGGTTGCAGTTTCAATAATGATCTTATTAGCCCTATTTTTCATTTCCTTATGTATAGGAAAATATAGATTGCTCTTCGGTGATATCTTAAAGATTCTGAATCATACCCAGGAAAATCTAATGGCGGTCAATGTTTTTTATACATTAAGATTACCCCGAAGTATTATGGCTGTTTTGGCCGGGTTTGGTCTAAGTATGGCTGGTAGTGTGTATCAAACTATTTTTAAAAACCCTTTGGCTTCTCCGGATATAATTGGGGTTACTTCCGGGGCCAATGTTGGCGCTGCCCTTTGTATAGTTTTAATATCCGGAAATATGTTTATTGTTAGCTTAGGTGCATTTCTAGGGGGAATAATAGCTATTACATTTGTAATCGGGTTAGTTAAACTTTCCGGTACAAATAATATTCAGACCTATGTTTTGTCAGGTATAGTGATTAGTGCCCTCAGTAATGGAATAATCATGACTATAAAGTATTTTTCCGATCCGGAAAATGAATTAGGTGCAATAGAATTCTGGACGATGGGAAGTTTGGGAAGTATCACGGCAACTAAATTAATTATGATACTTCCCTTTTTATTAATTGGAGTAGTAGGGATATTATTAATGCGTTGGGATATTAATCTATTATCTTTAAGTGATGATGAAGGGAAAGCATTAGGTATTTCCGTTGAGCGAAGCAGATTTCTGGTTTTACTGTTTTCAACTTTAGTTGTGGCCAGTATCGTTTCAGTTACCGGATTAATTAGTTTTGTGGCTTTAATACCTCCTCATATAGCCAGAACTCTCTTACAAAAAAATAATTTTACTACAATTCTTTTTAGTGGTATTTTAGGTGCTATTCTAATGACTTTTTCAGATTGTTTAGCTAGGAGTCTTTTGCCTTCAGAGTTACCAATTAGTATTATTACTTCATTTATAGGAGCTCCTTATTTAGCTTTTTTAGTTTGTAAGAAAAACCTTGTTTAGGTGAAGTGAAATGAGGGTAAGTAAAATCTCAGGCGGTTACCCGGGAGGTTTTTATTTAAAAAAAATTAGTTTTGTTATTGAAAAAGGAAAAATGTATGCTCTTTTAGGGCTAAACGGATCCGGTAAAACAACTATCCTCAAAATGATTTGCGGTTTATTAAAAACTGAGTCAGGAAATGTTTTTGTAGAAAATATAGATATCCTCTCTTTGACCGAAAAAGAGAGGGCAAAAATAATCAGTTATGTCCCTCAGGAAAGCAACATAGTTTATGATATGTCCGTTTTAGACGTTATTTTAATGGGAATATCCCCTTATTTGAAAATATTTCAAAGTCCAAACAGAAAACATGTGGAACAGGCCTATTCTTTGCTGAAAAAATTGGGAATTGAAGATTTGGGGGAGACTAATTACCAAATTTTAAGTGGTGGCCTGAAACGAATAGTAATCATTGCCCGCGCTCTTTTACAAAATGGGGAGTATATGATCCTGGACGAACCGGATAGTAATCTTGATTTAATTAATAAGCATAAACTGATGAAAAAAATCCGGGAAATAACCGATACCTACCAGAAAGGCTGTTTGATTTCTATGCATGACCCGGAGTATGCTTTGAACTACTGTGACAATATTCTTTTGTTAAGAGAGGGACGTATTTTGGAAATAGATTTAAACACAGAAGATAAAATTTCAATAGAAAATAAATTAAGGGAGATTTATGGAAATATTAAAATTCTGCAGTATAAACAAAAATATGTTTTCTATTACGAGTAGGCGACAGATGAAAATTAATAAACTAAAGGAACTAAAAAAATATATTCTGAAATCTTTTCAGGAAAGCGGAAAAAAACATTTATTAATTACCGGCAGTAAAAAATCGGGTAAGACTAAATTCTTAAAGGAAATTTTAGAGGAAGAGGATTCAGTGGGAGGAATAATCACTTATCCTATCCGGGATGAGCAAATTCCTCCCCGCTATGTACTACTCAGTGATCTTATTAACCCAAGTCTAAGGGGTGTAATAGGTGTTCGAAATAAAGAATGTTCATCCTTAATTCCTTTGACTGGAACCTTTGAAGTTTTAGGAACATGCCTATTAAATAAATATCTAAAATCAAACATTAAGATAATTGTTCTCGATGAAATTGGTTTTCTGGAGAATTGGGCTTTTGAATATCAAAGAGCAATACTCAATTGTTTAGAGGAAAAGAAAGGGATTCTTGTTATTCGCAAAAGCTTAACACCTTTTATAGAAAAGCTTCTTAATAGAAAGGATGTTTATATATTAGATATTGATAATTTCAAGTAAGTAAATTTAATGCTTATTGTCCTATTTCTTGTTTAAAGATATCTCTAAAGGTCAATAATGCATGCATAGTTTTAGGAAATCCGCAAGTAGGTGCAACCAAAAGAATGGCATGTTCTATTTCCTCTTTGGTACAGCCACTCTTTAGAGCTTTAAGAATATGTGTCCTTAGGGAGTATTGGTTTTGGCAGTTGGTGGACAAGGCTACTTTAATCAACCACCGCGTTTTTTCATCCAGGGGACCGCCTTTTTCATGGATTAATTTTCCGAAATTTTTATAGGCATCATATATTTCCCCATGGTTATCCATAAAATATTTAAGATTTTTAGAAATTACCTCTGAATTATCAATATAATCTTTAAAATCTTCCATTGTATCACCGTCCTTTTTTCTCTTATTATTGCCTAAAATTTAAAAACTATTTCTTATTTAGGTGGGATTAATTTTTCTAATTGATGTTATATAATAGAAAGAAATACCTGATTTACTGAAAATAACTTTTAAGATTTATCCTGTTTAAGATTTAAAAAGAAAGGAGGAGGAAAATGGAAAAAGTTGTGGTAAATTATTTGGGAGAAAATAAGGGTCATTATTCACCGGGGATTATTTCTAACGGAATGTTATATATTTCCGGACAGTTATCTATTGATCCCGATACACGTAAGGTGCCGGCAGGTGGAATAGAAGAACATGCTAAACTTGCTCTTAATAATGTGGATCGTGTTCTTAAAGCAGCAGGTCTTACCCGTAATGATGTTGTTCAATGTAGAGTCTATATTTCCGATATTGACCAGTGGGATATTGTGAATGAGGTTTATGCAGAATTTTTTGGTGAACATAAGCCGGCACGAATTGTAGTTCCAGTAGGCAAGCTTCATTTTGGGTGCTTAGTGGAGATTGAAGCAATTGCTGAGGTGAGAAAAGCATGAATTTTATTTGCTCAAAGTGTGGCCAAGCAGTGAATGTTGAGACGAGAAATGCCAAATGTGATTGTGGTGGTCTTTGGAAGCTGGATTATAAGCCGCCCAAGTTTGATTTATCATTAATAGATCGGGATACCTGGAATATTTTTCGTTATCGGGCTTTTTTGCCATTAGAAGGTGAATCCTGGCGAGAAATTAGCTTGGGTGAAGGGCTGACCCCCGTGATTCAATTTAATGAAGATGTCCTTTTGAAGATGGATTATTTCATGCCAACTTTATCATTTAAAGATAGAGGAGCCGCTGTTTTAATTACTCACTGTAAAGCAATCGGTGTAGATTCTGTAGTTCAGGATAGCAGCGGAAATGCAGGAAACAGTGTAGCCGCTTATTGTGCTAGAGCGGGGATTGATTGTGAAATATTTGTTCCGGAAGGAACATCACCTCAAAAAATTGCTATGATTAAAGCTCATAGAGCTCGGGTTAATGTTGTGCCGGGAAGTAGAGATAACTGTGCAGATGTTTGCCGGGCAAAAGTAGAGCAAGAAGGAAAATATTATGCCAATCATGTTTTTAATCCCTTCTTTTATGAAGGTACGAAAACATATATTTACGAAATTTTTGAACAGCTCCGGAGAATTCCTGCCAATATCTTTGTTCCCCTAGGCAATGGTACACTTTTTATCGGTATCGTAAAAGCTTTAGAGGAGTTTTTGGAAAGTGGAATAATAGATAAAATGCCTCAGATTATCGCGGTACAAAGTGAAAACTGCGCTCCTTTTGTGGAGGCGGTAAAGAAAAATGAAAAAAATCCTGCTCGGATTATTCCTACCCCAACCATGGCGGAAGGTATAGCCATAGGAGTACCTATGCGTGGGGAAGAAATTCTGGAATATACATATAAGCATAATGTACAAATGGTTACCGCTCCTGAAGATAGGATTCTTGAGGCAAGAAGTATCTTGGCGGCTAAAGGAATTTACTGTGAACATACAACAGCGGCAACCTATGCTGGCTACTTAAAGTATTGTGAACTATACGGCAAAATCTCCGATTGTTTGATTCCTATGTGTGGTGCCGGGTTAAAATCCGATCATTAATTTAGATATATTTATCATAATGATTTAGTAAAAAAGAGCCTGATTTTTAAGAAGTCAGGCTCTTTTCTCTTTCATTTTAGGTTATTGTAATTCAGTAGATAAATCCATATACAAATTTATACCTAAAATGTTTTAAAAGTTATTATACGATATTTGTAAATGATTAAAATCTTTATGGAGATAAATATTATGATACAGGGAGGATGCTGTAAGAAGTAGTATCCTTTATGTATTGGGGGATACTAAATTATATTTATCCAGGAAGGTGATAAAATGACTGAACGGAATATTAAAACTAATAGATTAGTTCATGAAAAATCACCCTATCTTCTCCAGCACGCCTACAACCCGGTAGACTGGTTTCCTTGGGGTGAAGAAGCTTTTCAAAAAGCCAAAGCTGAAGACAAGCCTATTTTCCTCTCTATCGGCTATTCCACCTGTCACTGGTGCCATGTAATGGAGCGGGAGTCCTTTGAAGATGAGGAAGTTGCCGAAGTTTTAAATGAAAATTTTATAGCGATAAAAGTAGACCGGGAAGAGCGACCGGACATTGACAGTATTTACATGACCTTTTGTCAGGCTTTAACCGGCCACGGAGGATGGCCCCTTACCGTTTTTTTGACTCCTGATAAAAAACCTTTTTTTGCCGGAACCTATTTTCCGAAAAGAAGCCGTATGGGTATGCCGGGACTTATAGATATTTTAGAAAAAATAAAGGAAATGTGGGTTAGGGATAAAAAGACTTTACTTGCTTCCAGTGAGGAAATATATCATCATCTCCAAACACATTTTTTTATCGGTGAAGCAGGAGAATTAACAGAAAAGACTGTTGCAAATGCCTATAATTCTTTAAAAAACAGTTTTGACTCAAAATATGGAGGATTCGGTACTGCCCCTAAATTTCCCTTACCCCATAACCTAATGTTTTTATTGCGTTACTTTAAATTAAAAAATACTCAAGAGGCTCTGCATATGGTGGAAAAGACCCTTAAAAGTATGTATAAAGGTGGTATTTATGACCATATAGGTTACGGTTTTTCCAGGTATGCTACAGACGTCCAATGGTTAGTGCCCCATTTTGAAAAAATGTTATACGATAATGCATTGTTAGCTATTGTATATCTAGAAGCTTATCAGGTATTTGGTGAGGAATTTTACGCAAAAGTTGCCCGGGAAATTTTTACCTATATTTTGCGGGATATGACTTTTTCCGGAGGAGGGTTTTATTCAGCGGAAGATGCGGATTCGGAAGGAGTTGAAGGTAAGTTTTATGTTTGGACACCTGAGGAAATAAATCAAGTTTTAGGCGAAGAAGAGGGAAGTAAGTTTTGCCGGCTTTATGATATAACCACCCAGGGGAATTTTGCAGGAAAAAGCATTCCTAATTTGCTAAAGACCGGCCTTGGTGATGTGGACAATAAAGATGTAGAAAAAATGAAGGAAAAACTTTTTTTAGAAAGGGAAAAAAGAGTTCACCCATATAAAGATGATAAAATTTTAACTTCCTGGAACGGTTTAATGGTTGCTGCTTTATGCTTGGGAGCTAGGGTATTAAATAATGAAGAATATGCAAAGGCAGCCGTAAAAGCAGTGGAGTTTATTTTTGCTAATTTGTATCAAGAGGGTAGACTTCTGGCCAGATACCGAGATGGTGAAGCAAAATACCTTGGATATGTTGATGATTATGCATTTTTAATCTGGGGATTACTTGAACTGTATGAAACTACCTACGAAACAGATTATTTAGCTAAAGCCCTTCAACTAAATAAAGAAATGCTGGAATATTTTTGGGATGACCAGGAAGGCGGTTTATATTTATACGGGAAAGACAGCGAAGAATTAATCGCCAGACCCAAAGAAGTCTATGATGGAGCATTGCCTTCAGGTAATTCAGTAGCCGTTTTAAATTTTTTACGTTTAGCTCGTCTCACGGGTGATATAGAGCTTGAAGAAAAGGCTGTACAGGCATTTAACACATTTGGAGGGACCGTAAACAAAAATCCTGGTGCTTACACCTTTTTTATATCTGCGTTTTTGTTTAATTTAGCAGAGAAACAGGAGGTTGTATTTGTAGGTTCCAAAGATACCCAGGAAACTTATTATTTCCAGGCTGTTTTGGCTAAACGTTTTGAGCCTTTTACTGTTTCTTTATTATATGATCCTGAAAAGGATCAGGAATTAGTAAAACTTGTCCCCTTTATTAAGGAGCATAAGCAAATTGAAAATAAACCTACTGTATACCTTTGCAAAAATTTTAGCTGTCAAGCTCCTGTTAACGAACTTACTCAGTTTGAGAAAATGATGGCTGACTAGAAATGTTCATAGAAAGAGGTTTTTAGTTTTAAACTCTTGGTTTGCCGACAAAAAAGGCAGCGATGAGGCCGGGACCGCAATGAGAGCCTATGGTGGGTCCGATGTAGCTGATAAAAGAATCTTTAAATCCAAAT
>ENA-OWPA01001575-OWPA01001575.1-bioreactor-metagenome-genome-assembly--contig:-NODE-1575-length-14228-cov-2.921631_pt1 | contig 14228 bp, 9 predicted proteins | sample MGYA00238139_ERZ651803 | MGnify/ENA primary metagenome ERZ651803 (study PRJEB26909, sample SAMN07631231) | bioreactor metagenome | isolation source: Switchgrass digestor | place: USA: Dartmouth...
GCTTCAGTAGTTGTGAGGCCACTGTCCGCGTCCGTGTAGGTGATAGTAGCCACGGTTGAAGCAATTTTCAGCGTGAAGCCGTCGCCGGTCAACTTGCCGTTGCTTTCGATGCTGACGATTCCGCTTGCGCCATCTTTGATACTGTCACCAAGACCCGAAACCTTCGCTCCCAGACTGCCGTCCAGAAGTTTCTGATTGTTGAACTTGGTGGTCTCAACAATGCGGTCGATCTCATCCTTCAAGGCTTGGAACTCGGCATCCAATTGGAGGCGGTCTTCGTTCAGAAGAGTGCCCGAGGCAGCTTGGTTAGCCAGTTCACGCATACGCTGAAGCATGTCGTGAATGACGCCAGCACCACCTTCCGCAGTCTGCAAGAGGGAGATGCCGTCCTGTGCGTTCCTGGTCGCTTGGTTGGTTCCCCGGATCTGGGCCTTCATCTTTTCTGAAACGGCGAGGCCGGCGGCGTCGTCGGCTGCCTTGTTGATCCGGTAGCCGGAGGAGAGCCGCTGCAGCGACTTCTGCATGTTGTCGCCGCTGATGGTCAGGTTGCGCCATGCATTCAGGGCTGCGAGGTTGTTGTTGATACGCATGAATCCTGCCTCCTTGCATAGTGTCATTTCCGCCAGTGCCGTCCTTGGCGTTTGGCGGAGGGGTAGGATTCGCCGCACTTAGCGACGAGATCCTATTTATTGACTGCGCTTCGCCCCGGCCGGAGTTTACCTCCACCCGGGGCGAATTTCGTTAGTTACTGAAGGTTATCTTCTATTTCCGGCGTCATTCACCCCTAATTAGCACTTGGCAGTTGGGCTGATGGCGGCAGGAGTTTCACCAGGCTTGTTGAAATTTTCTCTTCTTGTAAGCGCTGTAGATCTCTGGAAAGGAGCGTTGACCTTCCCATGGCGAAGCGAGCCTGGATGGGCGCCCTGCTGGCCGCCAGCCTGATACTGTCCGCATGCGGCAGCAGCACCGGCCCGCAACCTGGCGGCGGCGGAGATGCCTCAACCGCCGAGGAGAACCGCCTGGTGATCTACACCGGCCGGGATACCTCCCTGATCGAGTACGTGGTGGGGAAGTTCGAGGAGAAGCACCCCGAGTACACAGGCCAGGTAGACGTCATTACCATGGGGGCCCAGCAGATCATGGAGCGGGTTCGGGCCGAGCAGCAGAACCCGCAGGCGGACGTCTGGTGGGGCGGTACGCAGCAGGCCCTGGGACTGGCGGCAAAGGAGGGGCTCCTGGCCCAGATCCAGCCGAGTTTCGCCGATAAGATTGCAGATGAGAACAAGGACCCTGAGGGCTACTGGTATGGGGAGATCCTGCTGCCTGAGGTGATCCAGTACAACGTCGAGATGATCTCCTCCGAAGAGGCGCCCAAGGACTGGGACGATCTCTTGGACCCCAAGTGGAAGGGCCAGATCCTGATCCGGGCTGTGCCGCCTTCGGGTACCATGCGGACCATCTACGCCGCGATGATCGACCGGTTCTACCAGGATGATGGGAAGCCCGACCGGGGCTATGAGTGGCTCCTGAAGCTTGACGCCAACACCAAGGAGTACACGGCAGATCCCAACACCCTCCACCTGAAGATGGCCCGCCAGGAGGGCGCGCTCAGCCTCTGGAACCTCCAGGACGTGCTTATCCAGAAGTACCAGAAGGGGATGCCCTTCGACTACATCGTCCCAGAGAGCGGGGCCCCGATTCTGGTGGACGGCGTCGCGGTGGTGAAAAACGCAAAGCACCCCCAGGCTGCGGCAAAGTTCCTGGAGGTGCTCTTCAGCCCCGAAGTGCAGAGCTACCTGGCTGAAAACTACTATCAGATTCCGGCCCTTCAGATGGAGAACGCCGAAAAGCCCCAGTGGCTGCAGGAACTGGAGCCCAAGCTGAAGCCCTTGCCCCTTGAGTGGGACGTCATGGCGGAGAAGGAGGCGGAGTGGATCGAGTACTGGGACCAGAACATCAAGGGGAAGGGCGGCCAGTAGCCGTGGTGGCGGTTACCCTGGACCGGGTCTCCAAAGAGTTTGCCCCGGGCAAGCCGGCCGTTCAGGACGTGAACCTGCAGATCAACGCCGGCGAGTTCTTCACCCTGCTGGGCCCTTCGGGCTGCGGCAAGACCACCACGCTCCGGATGATCGCCGGCTTCTACTACCCCACCCAGGGCCGGATCCTCTTCGGTGAGCGGGACGTAACCTACGTCCCGCCCCACCGCCGGGACACCGGCATGGTCTTCCAGAACTATGCGCTCTTTCCCCACCTTACCGTCTTCGAGAACGTCGCCTTTGGGCTCCGGGTCCGGCGGCTCCCTCGGGATGAGATCCGCCGGCGCGTGGCCGAGGCCCTCGCCCAGGTCCGCCTTTCCGGTATGGAGTCCCGGCGCATCGACCAGCTTTCCGGCGGCCAGCAGCAGCGGGTGGCCCTGGCCCGGGCTCTGGTGATTCAGCCAGCCCTGCTCCTCCTGGATGAGCCCCTCTCCAACCTGGACGCCAAACTCCGGGACGAGACCCGGACCGAGATCCGCCGGCTCCAGACCGCCTCTGGCATCACGGCGATCTACGTCACCCACGACCAGGCGGAAGCCATGGCCGTCTCCGATCGGATCGCCGTGATGGAGGGGGGCAAAGTCCATCAGGTGGGAACGCCTCAGGAGATCTACCATCGCCCCGCCACCCGCTTTGTGGCCACCTTCATCGGCAAGAACAATCTGCTGGAGGGGGAGATCAGCCAGGTTGAAGGGGATGCTGGCCTCGTTTCGATTCCTGGCCTGGGCCTTCTGCAGGTGGACCTCCGGCGCCGTGGCCAGGGGGTGCTGGCAGTTCCCGGTAGCCGCGCCGCTCTCGCCATCCGCCCGGAAGGGGTGCAGTTCATCTCCGAACCGGGTGGACCCAATACCTTTACCGGCAGGGTGGCCGGCGCCGAGTTCACGGGCGCCTTCACCGAGTACAACCTGATGGTGGGCGGTCTGCGCCTCCTGGCCGCGGGTTCAGACCCCGACGGGGAACTTCGCCGCCCCGGCGATGAGGTTCACCTCCGGCTCCCGCCGGAGCGCATCTACCTGGTGGAGTGATCAGCATGGAAAGGGCGTCCATCACCGAGCGGTGGCAGCGGGCAGCCGCGTCGCCGCTCTTTGCCTACCTCATCGCGGCGCCCCTGGTCCTGGTGCTCTGGGGCTACGTGGTCCAGCCGCTGCTGGCCACCTTTATCGCCAGCCTGAAGGCGCCGGAGGGCGGGCTTACGCTTGCCAACTACCGGGACTTCTTCCGCCTGAACTCCGCCAGTTTCGAAGCCCTCTTCACCAGCCTCTACATCTCCGTCCTCAGCGTCTTCACGTGCGGCCTGGTGGGGGTGGGCATGGCCCTGCTCCTTCATCGCTTCGACTTTCCGGGACGCCGGCTGATTGAGGTACTGGCCCTGGTGCCCATGGCGCTGCCGCCCCTGATCGGCACCTATGCCTTCATGTTCCTATACTCGGAAAGCGGCATCATCCCCCGGGGCCTGCAGGTGCTGCTCGATCTGCCGGCGCCTCCATTCGCTCTGAAAGGCATTTGGGGCGTGCTGGTGGTCCACACCTTCACGATGTATCCCTACTTTTATACTTCCACCGCAGCCGCACTCCAGGGCCTGGACCCATCCCTCGAGGAGGCGGCGGCCAACCTGGGGGCCAACCGCCTGCAGGTCTGGGCCCGGGTGCTCCTGCCCCTGATCACGCCGGCCCTGGTGGCTGGCTCTCTCCTGGTCTTCATGGTCTCGATGGCCTCCTACACCGCCCCGCTCATCTTCGGGGTGGACCGGACCATGACCATGCAGATCACCATTGCCCGGACCAACGGCAACCTGTCCCTTGCCTCGGCCCAGTCCACCGTGTTGGCCGTAGTCTCGGTGGCATTCCTGATCGCCATGCGCTGGTATCAGGGGCGCCGCACGTACCGCTCCGTCTCCAAGGGCGTCAGCCGCCACCGGCAGGAGGTGAGGAGTCCGGTGGGGCTGACCGCCGCCATGGTCGCGGCAGCCCTCGGAGCGCTGATCCTCCTGGCACCCATCATTACGCTGGCGCTGGTCTCCTTCTCTAAGGACGGCAGCTGGACCGTGCAGGTCCTGCCGCCCGAGTACACCTTCGAAAACTACCTCCGAATCTTCCAGGAGCCCCGCTCCTGGCGGCCCATCCGGAGCAGCCTGCAGATGAGCGCACTCGGGACCCTGGCTGCCGCGCTGTTCGGGGTGGCGGCTGCATACGCCCTGGCCCGGCTGCGCCTCCGGGGCAAAGCCCTGCTGGATATCGCCGTGATGCTCCCCTGGGCCCTGCCCGGCACGGTGGTGGCCATCAACTTGATCGCCGCCTTCAATCAGCCTTCTGTCTTCAGTCTCGGCCGGGTCCTGGTGGGAACCTTTTGGATTCTGCCCCTTGCCTACTTCGTCCGCTTCTCGCCGCTGCTCTTTCGATCGAGCACCGCTGCCCTGGCCCAACTGGACCCCAGCCTCGAGGAGGCGGCTCGGAGCCTCGGCGCCTCCTGGTGGTACAGTTTCCGCCGGGTTACCCTGCCGCTCATCGCCCCCGGCATCCTTGCCGGTGCGCTGCTCTCCTTCGTCCACGGGGTGGGGGAGTTCGTGGCATCGGTTCTCCTCTACACGCCCCGGAATGTGCCCATCTCAGTGGAGATCAATAACCGGATGTACGGATTCCAGTTCGGTACAGCGGCGGCCTACGGCATGCTCCAGGTGATGCTGATCCTGGTGGTGCTGCTGATCTCCCAACGCCTGCAGCGGGGAGCAGAAACCGGCCCTCCAGTGACCTGATCCGAACAGCTGCCGCACCCCGCCAGAAGGTGAGTGCTGTCCGCAAGGGTAGGCACCCGCGCCGTGAGGTTCATCTATCCTGAAGTAGGATCATCCCCCAGCGCCGCGGCACCTGCCGCCCCGCTTCCAGAGGTGACAACAATCACCGGAAGGAGGTGGGGGGCCCGGTGGGGAAGACCGCAGTGTGCGCCGTGCACCGGGGATCGGAACCGGCACTTCAACTTGAACAAAACGTAAGCAAAAAGGGGATGACGATCTTGGACCGTACCCAAGTTCACGCGCGGGACGGCCTGATCTTTCCCGGCGGCAGCTTTGTGGAGGCAGTGCTGCGGCCGATCTATGATGACGCGAAACAAGTCCTCTTGGAGCCCATGATGGCCATCCACCGGGCCCACCTGGTGATGCTGACCGAGCAGGGGCTGGTGGAGCGGGAGAGCGCCCGCCGAATCCTTGCAGGTCTCAATCAGATCGACCTTAAGGAAGTGGCCGCCTCCAGCTACACGGGCCGCCATGAGGACCTCTTCTTCTATGTGGAAGCTCTGCTGCTCCAGCTGGTGGGGGAAGAGGCAGGCAACCTGCACATCGCCCGGAGCCGGAACGACATGGGCGTTACCATGTACCGCATGGTCCTTCGCCGGCAGCTGCTGGGGGTGCTGAGCGCCGCCACCGAGCTTCACGACACCCTGCTCCGGGTGGCCGAGGAGCATGCCGATACGGTGATGCTGGCCCACACCCATACCCAGCCAGCGCAGCCCGCAACCCTGGGCCATTATCTGGCGGCTGCGGCGGATCTGCTCGCACGGGATATCCTGCGGCTTCAGCAGGCCTTTGCCCAGGTGAACCACTCCCCCATGGGCGGGGCGGCCCTGGGCACTTCTGGCTTCGCCATCTCCCGGGAGCGGGTGGCGGAGCTCCTGGGCTTTGACGGCGTAGTGGAGAACTCCTACGATGCCATTGCCGGGTCTGACTATATCAGCGGCGCTGCCTCTGCTGTGGAACTCACCGCCCTGCATACGGGGCGGCTGGTGCAGGACCTGCTGCTCTGGTGCCACCAGGAGTACGGCATCCTGAAGGTGGCCGACCCCTATGTGCAGACCAGCAGCATCATGCCCCAGAAGCGAAATCCCGTCTCCCTGGAGCATTCCCGGGCCCTTCTGAGCAGTGTGGCCGCCCGTGCCCACTCGGTGCTCACCATGCTGCACAACACCCCCTTCGGGGACATCGTAGACACGGAGGATGACATGCAGCCCCATCTCTGGGCTGCGCTGGGGATCCTCACCCGGGTCTTTACCCTGCTGAGCGGCGTGGTGGGGACCATGGAGGTGAACCAGGCGCGCCTGCTGGAGGAGGCGAAGGCCAGCTTTGCCAACGTCACTGAGCTTGCCGACCTCCTGGTGCGGGAGTTCGGCCTGCCTTTCCGGAAGGCCCACTCGGTGGTCTCTGCCGTGGTAAGAGAGGCCGGCGAACGGGGGATTCACGACGTCAGGCAGTTGGACGTGACCCTGGTGGAGGAGGTGGCACAGCGGGTGCTGGGCCGGTCCCTGGGAATGCAGCCGGAGCAGCTCCGACAGGCACTGGATCCCGTCCACTTCATCACCGTCCGCAAGGTCCGGGGCGGCGTCAACCCAGATGAGGTCCGCCGCATGCTGAGCGAGCGCCGGCAGCGCCAGCAGGTGCTGGAAGCCTGGCTCCGGGAGACCCGGGAGCGTCTGGCCGCCGCCGAGGGCCTCCTCGAGAATGCGTGCAGGGCACTGGAGGGATCGGCATGACGGCAGCGCAGGAGTACTTCCTGGGGGTTGATGGCGGCGCCACCAACTGCCGGGCGGTGCTGGCGGGTACAGAGCAGGGCGTGCTGGGTGCGGGCCGCTCCAGCGGCTGCAATCCCCATACCGCGGGCTATCGCAGGGCAGTGCAGGCTCTGGCGGAGGCTGTCTGCCGGGCCTGCATCGCGCTGCCCCACGGCCGGCGGCTTAAGGCGGCGGCCTTTGGCCTGGCGGGATGCGACAGCCCCCGGGGGATGGAGGCGGGCCGTAAACTGGCAGCCGCAGCGCTTGCCGAGGCCGGGGTGGAAGCTGAGACTCTCCTGGTGGAGAACGACGGCTATATCGCCTTCCGGGGCGCCGTGGCCCGTGGGCGGGGCATCCTGATCGCGGCCGGCACTGGCTCAGTCGTCTACGCCGGTGACGCGGCGAAGGCCGTCCGGGCCGGCGGTTGGGGCCACCGGGTGGGGGACGCAGGCAGCGCCCACCAGATCGCTTCGGCTGCTCTGGCTGCCGCCTTCCAGCGCTTCGATGGCCTTCCGATTGAAACAAACCTGATCCGCTACCTCTGCGAGCAGGCAGGGGTGGATCAGCCTTTTGATCTGGTGGACTGGCTCTACGCACCAGAGCGTCGGGAGGATGACGTGGCGGCCCTGGCCCCTGCGGTAGATAGGGCCGCGGCTGCCGGTGACCCCGAGGCGCTGCGGATTTTGGCTGCTGCCGGGAGAGATCTGGCGGATCTCGCAGCCGCCGCAGCCCAGCGGGCCGGGCTGAGCCATGGCGAAGCCTTTCCGGTCTACCTGGCCGGCAGCGTGCTGCAGCATTCTGAACCCCTGCGGCAGGCGCTGCTGGAGCGGCTGCGGGCCCGGTTCCCAGCCGCGCAGCCCGGGCTGGTCTGCCGCAAGCCCATCTTCGGCGCCCTGCTCCTGGCCATGGAGGCTGCCGGTGATGTAGATGAAGATGCCCTGGAGCGCCTGCAGGAGTCTGCAGTGCTGCGGGCCTAACCTAAGACTGCGCGCCGCCGTCCTGGGGATGGCGGCCTTTCTCTGTTCTCTGCAGAATACTCTCCCGCCGCGTCGGGCTGGAGAGCGTGGCCCCACAGGAGACCCAAACCTGATCCGGAACACCGTTGGTGCGGCGAATTCCCACTTTGGGCCTCCGCTGAAAGTGGAAAATCTTTGGTTCTGGGCCTAGAGCAGCTTGGTGAGGTCCTCTTGGCCCATTCTGCAGGGCCACTACGGTTACCCCGTATGGTACAAACGGGCTTCAGGTGAGTCCGCGCTCCAGCGTTCCAGGGTGCGGGCAGCAGCAGGAGCCGGGGCATCACGAGGAACCAGGAGCAATCCGGCCCCCACGGGTCAAGGGGATCCCGGGGTCTCCAGGGATTCCAGGGGCGACGGTGATCTCAGAGGCCATAGGGAACCCCTGGTCTATTGGGGATCCTGGTTTCCCAGGGGCGCCGCCCATCTCCGCCTGGGAGTCACGGGCAGATGGCCCCAGCGATACCCTAGGCAGCAGCGCCCTCTTTTTCTACCCGATATAGCCCCAACTGCCTCCTTATTGTGGCACCTTTTGCGGCAGGAGTCAGCAAATAAGAAACGGAAGAACTTTGTCAGGAGATAAAGCACCCATTGGGGGAATTGCGATGATCAGTCTCTTTGGACGCCGAAAAAATGATGACCCCAAAACGGCGCCGGGCCCTGTGGCCGAACCCGAGGCCGCACCGGATGCTCCGGTCCCCACCCCAGAGGACCGGGCCCAAGCAGAATTTGACGCAGTTCTCGCCGAAGTGGAACACATCGCCGCTTACCTGGAGACCGGCGTCTACGACCTGACCAAGGAGCCCGATTGGACCGCCAGCCGGGCCGAAACCCAGGCTGTTCGCACCCATCTGCGTGGGCTGGCCCAAAAGCTCCGCACCCTGCTCGCCAGCATGGAGTCCATAACCAGCCAGACCGGCGTGGGCAGCGCTCGCACCTCGCTGCAGATCAAGGCGCTGGGACAGCGCATCGAAGAATCCAACCGGGGCCTGCAGCAGGTAGTGGAAGCCTCAGAGCAGATCCAGCAGGGTATCGAAATCGTCTCCAACGCCGCCACTGAGGCCGCCCAGGTGGCCGCCCAGGTCCAGGCCCTCTCGGTGCGGGGCGTGGAGCACGGCCAGGAGGCCGCCGAAGCCACCGCCAGCCTGCAGGAGCAGATGCAGGAGATGAACCGCCAGCTGGCAACCCTCGTGGAAAAGGTCAGCGACATCACCCGGGTCAGCCGCGTCATCGACGGCATCGCTGCCCAAACCCGCCTTCTGGCCCTGAACGCCGCCATCGAGGCGGCCCGGGCCGGCGAACACGGCCGGGGCTTTGCCGTGGTGGCCAACGAGGTCCGCTCCCTGGCGGAAAAGTCCGGTGCCCAGACCAAGGAGATCGGCACCCTCGTTCGCGAAATCACCGCCCACCTGGATCCTGTTCGGGACGCTGTCAACCGGAGTCTGGAACTGATGCAGGCCACCGCAGAGCGTACGGCCCAGGCTGGCAGCGCCCTGGAGGAGATCCGGAGCCTCGCCCAAACCTCGGCGGCCCACATGCAGCAGGTGGCCGCCTCGGTGGAGGAACAGACCGCCCAGATGGGCTCCCTGTATGAATCTACCCGCCAGGCAGTGGCGGGGATCAGCGGCATCGAGGCAGAGACCGAAAGCATCGCCCAGGGGGCCATGGCCCTCTCGCAGCTTGCCGAGCGGTCTTACGGTTCTCTGGATGCGTTCTACGTGGACACCATCTTCCACAGAGCCCTGAAGCTCACCCGTCAGCTGGCTCAAGACGCTAGCCAGGTGTTTGAGGATGTCATCGACCGGGGCCTGGTCACCCTGGACCAGGTGCTCACCCTGGGCGAGTACTTCGAGTACAAGGGAGAGCGCATCAAGACGCTGGCCCGCCTCTTTGACGTCAGCAAGGTACCCCCTGAGGGATTCAATCCGCCCAAGTACGGCACGTCCTACGACGCCCTGGTGGACAAGCAGATCCAGGCCCTGCTGGACGCCGTGAAGCGGGCGGAGCCGCGGATCAACACCTGCACCGTGATGGACCTGGACGGCTACATCCCGATCCATCCTTCGGAGTTCTGCAAGGATTGGACCGGCATCTACGAGATCGACCTCAAGGGCAACCGCACCAAGAAGATGTACACGGGCGCATCGCTGCGCGGGGCTCGGCTGGGACTCCCGCAGGCGGCGAACCTGCCGCAGCGGGCTTCCCGAAACGACTTTATCCGGGCTGGGTGCGACTTGACTGAGACACCGGAAGCAGCCAGGAAGTTCCTGGTGCAGACCTACGCCCGGGACACCGGCGAGGTCGTGATTCTGATGACGGTTCCCTTATACGTAAAGGGCCAGCGCTGGGGCGTGGCTACTGCCACATGGAAAGCAGAGTAGAGGAGGGGCGGCACCCCACGGGCGCCGCCCCTTGCCTTTTTTCTCCAATTGACGTAACTTAGGAAATGCATCAGTTGACCGCATCCGGTGTGGTGGCCCCTTGCAGCGGCAACCTCAGCATACTTCGCAGGTTGGCTGATGCTTTCGCATAGAATTCACCATGCACAGGTCGCTGCCCATCTGCACCAGCGTACCCGAACTTGGATCTGAGGGAGGAGGGCTGCATCATGCGGGTTGGTTTCGTCTGTTACCCTACGGTCGGCGGGAGCGGCATCGTTGCCACCGAACTGGCAGCCCAGCTGGCCAGGCGGGGGCATGAGATCCACGTGATCTCTGCGGAACCCCCCTTCCGGCTGCATCAGTTCGAAGAGCGCATCCGGTTTCACCAGGTCGATGCCCCCTCCTATCCGCTGTTCCGCGAGTCACCCTTCCTCTTAGCCCTCGCCAGCAAAATCGTCGAAGTTCACCGCATCTCCGGCCTTGATGTTCTCCACGTCCACTATGCCGTGCCCCACGCCACCGCCGCCTACCTGGCCCGCGAGATGATCGGCCCCGGCGGTCCCCGGGTGATCACAACCCTGCACGGCACAGACATTACGATTGTAGGTGCAGATCCATCCTACGCGGAGATCGTCGCCTTTTCCGTCAACCGTTCGGATGCGGTCACCGCCGTCTCCGAATCCCTGCGGCGGGATGCACTCTCGCTTCTGCCCATCCATCAGCCCGTGCACGTCATCCCCAACTTCCTGGACGGCCGCCGCTGGCACCGGATCGAGCGTGGCCGCCTGGCAGAGCGGCTTCACCGCACGGGTGAGCGGGTGCTCATCCACATGTCAAACTTCCGGGCGGTGAAGCGCCCCCAGGACGTCATTGCGATCTTCGCCCGGGTGCTGCAGGAGGTCCCCTGCCGCCTGATTCTCGTGGGCGACGGCCCCGAACTTGCAGGGGCTCTGGCCCTTGCCCAGCGCCTGGGGGTGCGGGACCGCATCCTGGTGCTGGGCAACCAGGAGCAGGTGGTGCCTGTGCTCTCTGCAGCGGACGTGATGCTGCTGCCCAGCCAGCAGGAGTCCTTCGGCCTGGCCGCCCTGGAAGCCATGGCCTGCGGTGTGCCGGTGGTGGCAAGCCGCACCGGCGGCCTGCCTGAGGTGATCATCGACGGCGAGACCGGCTTCCTCTGCCCGGTAGGGGATGTCGAAGCCATGGCTGAGCGGGTGCTGCAGCTGCTCACCGATGACGCACTCTACCGCCAGCTGCAGTACGCCGGGGCTGCCCGGGTTCGGCAGCATTTCTGCGCCAGCCGGGTGGTGCCCCAGTACGAAGCGCTCTACGCAGCGGTGCTGGGAGCTGCTTCCTGCGCCTCTTAGTCTGCCCACCGCTGCCAAGCGGCCCTCCCTTTTGATGCTGCCCGCAAATGTGATAAACTACTTAGCGTATGTAAAGAGATCAATGTGGGAGTTGACATAGATGGGCAGCATGCAGAAAAACGGCCGCCCGGAGCCGGACCTGAACAAGATCCTGGACCGGGTAGAGGCCATGATGAAGGAGGGTACCCTGGAAGCGCTGCCGGTGGTGCAGCCCAGCGCCGCCGAAGCCAGCGCTGTGGGCGGCTTCGGGCATGTGAGCGAAAACCCCGGCCGAACCGCCGCCCTACAGGTAGACCCCCAGGCCGCAGCGCGGATTCACGGGAAGCCCCAGCCCCGGGTCCATATCGAGACCTACGGCTGCCAGATGAATGAACACGACTCCGAGATCATGCTCGGCATTCTGGCCCAGATGGGCTACATTCGGGCCCAGGGGCCGGATGATGCAGACCTTCTACTCTTTAACACGTGCGCCGTGCGGGAGAGCGCGGTGGAGCACGCGTTCGGCCGCATCGGCCAGTTGAAGCCCCTGAAGTACACCAACCCGGACCTGGTCATTGGCGTCTGCGGCTGCGTGCCGCAGGTGGAAGGCCAGGTGGACCGGATTCTCCGGCTCTTCCCCTACGTCGACCTGATCTTCGGTACCCACAACATCCACCATCTGCCGGAGCTGATCCAGGAGGCCCGGTCCGAGCGGGAGACCGTGGTGGACGTCTGGGACTCCATGGGCGACGACTTCCCCGAGATTCTGCCTGCCCAGCGGGAGAATGACCTGAAGGCCTGGGTCACCATCATGTACGGGTGCGACAAGCACTGCACCTACTGCATCGTGCCAACCACCCGGGGCAAGGAGCGGAGCCGCACCCCTGATGTGATCCTGCAGGAAGTGCAGGAGCTGGCGCGGCAGGGGATCAAAGAGGTCACGCTGCTTGGGCAGAACGTGAACGCCTACGGCAAGGACCTGTACGGCAAGGGCGGTTTCGACTTCGGCGACCTGCTGACGCTGCTCGACCGTGAGACGCCGGGCATTGAACGGATTCGCTTTACCACCAACCATCCCAAGGACTTCACCCGCAAGATGGTGGACCAGATCGCCCAGGCCCAGAAGGTCTGCCAGTGGTTCCACCTGCCGGTGCAGTCCGGTTCCGACAGCGTACTGCGGCGGATGAAGCGTTCCTACAACCGGAAGCAGTACCTGCAGCTTGTAAGCTGGGTGCGTGAGCTGATGCCGGAGGCCGTCATCACCACCGATATCATCGTCGGCTTCCCCGGCGAAACTGAAGAAGAGTTCCAGGAGACCCTCTCCCTGGTGGAAGAGGTCCGCTACGATGCCGCCTTCATGTTCATGTACTCCGAACGGGCCGGCACGCCCGCGGCCCAGATGCCCGACCGGCTCTCCGTCCCGGAAAAGAAGGAGCGTCTGCAGCGGCTGATCGACCTGCAGAACCGGATCTCCTGGGAGAAGAACCAGGCCCGGGTGGGCCGGGTGGAGCCGGTGCTGGTGGAGGGGCTCGACAAGGGCAAGCCGGATGTGGTCTTCGGGCGCACGCCGGGCAACATCCTGGTCACCTTCCCCGGCGATGCATCCCTCACCGGCCATATCGTACCTGTGCGCATCATCAAGGCCGGCACCTGGACCCTGGAGGGGGAGCAGGTGGTAGAGGGGAGGGGCGCGTAAATGTCGTCAGCCACCGGCTCCAGGCGAGACGTTTGGGTCATCGCTCGGGAGCTTGCGGAGGCCATCGAGGCGTCTCCCGAACTGGAGGCCTTCCGCAGGGCAGAGGACGCGGTACTGGCGGACGACGCGGCGCTGGCCCTCATTCGGGAGTATGAGGACCGCAAGCGGGCTGTGAAGCTCTCCCGAGGGAAGCCCGCTGAGGAGCAGCAGAGGCTGGTCGAAGCGTTTCTGGCTGTGGAGGAGCAGTTCAACCAGAATCCGGTGATTCAGGCCTACTGGCAGGCCCGGGTCAATCTGGATGAGTTCCTGGATCGGATTAATGCGGTGGTCACCTTCCCCATTACCGGAACGTTGGCGCCACCCAGGAGAAGCGGCTGCGGCGGGGGCTGCAGCTGCGGCTGAGATGCACGGAGCGACCGCCCCGCTCGGTCGCTCCGTTTTCCTTCCACAAGTGAATCAGGAGGCGACTGGCGTGCACCCGCACCGGATCCCGTACACCATCATCGCACTCGGCACCATCGCTACGCTGGGCACTTGGGGCGGCGCCAAGGGCATCGTTCTGCCCTATTTCCTGTCTGACCTCGCCCTGGCCCCTGCCATCGGCAGCGCCATCTTTACAGCCTCCTCTGTGGGGAGCTTCATCGGCTCCTCCGGCTTCGCCTGGCTCACCAGCCGGTTTGGCCTCGCCCGGGTGAATCAGGCCGGTGCGCTTCTGCTCCTAGCCATCACTGCTGCGATCATGTTCCTGCAGCTGCCCCCGCTGCTCTATCCCGCCTTTGTGCTCTTCGGCCTCGGCTCCAGCATGGTGGAGCTTTCCAGTACGCTCCCCATCTCCATCATCTACGCCGGGAGCCAGGGCGGCATCATGAGCCTCACCCACGGCTTCTTTGGCCTGGGCAGCCTTACCGGCTCCATGCTGGCGGGGTTGGCCATGGCCCGGGGGCTCAACTGGAGGCTTCCCATGGCGCTGGCCGCGGTGCTGACCGGGTGCTGGGCCTTCGCCTATCACCGGCAGCCGCCCCTCACACTGCCGCCGCGGGCGAAGGGGGAGCAGGGAACCGGCGGCCTCCTGAAGGATCCCCTGGTCTGGGCGGCCACCCTAGCCCTGACGGCAGGGGTAGCGGCGGAGAACGGCGCCGGCATCTGGCTGGCTACCTACCTTTCCCAGGGCAAGGGCCTCTCGCCGGCGGCCACCACCTTGGGCGCCACCTGCTTCTTTC
>ENA-OWPA01001576-OWPA01001576.1-bioreactor-metagenome-genome-assembly--contig:-NODE-1576-length-14226-cov-3.002262_pt1 | contig 14226 bp, 11 predicted proteins | sample MGYA00238139_ERZ651803 | MGnify/ENA primary metagenome ERZ651803 (study PRJEB26909, sample SAMN07631231) | bioreactor metagenome | isolation source: Switchgrass digestor | place: USA: Dartmouth...
AGCCTTTGACCTTATGGGCATTAAATATACCGGAACCGACTATTTCAGCAGTGCAATTGCCATGAACAAGGCAGTATCAAAAGAAATTTTTTCTTATAATGGTATCCCGACACCTAAGGGCATTTTTGTAAGAAAGGGTGAAGAATTCAATTGGAACCACTATCCTTGCGTCGTCAAGGTAAATACCGGAGGTTCCAGCGTTGGTGTATCCATAGCATATTCCCCGGAAGAATTGGATGCCGGCATTGAAAATGCCCTGCAATACGGCGATGAATTTTTAATCGAAGAATATATAAAGGGAAGAGAATTTTCCGTTGGCGTTATCGACGGAAAAGCTTTGCCTGTTATAGAAATTGCCCCGATTTCAGGCTTTTATGATTACAAGAACAAGTATCAGGCAGGCAATACCATAGAAACCTGTCCTGCTGAACTGGATGAAACCTTGTCTAAAAAGATGCAGGACATTGCGGAAAGGGTTTTTAAAGCCTTGCGTCTTAAAACGTATGCCCGAATGGACTTTTTGATGAACGATAAAAATGAAATATTCTGTCTTGAGGCCAATACCCTCCCCGGAATGACCCCCACTTCCTTAATTCCTCAGGAAGCCAGGGCCATAGGCATAAGTTTTGAAAGATTATGCGACATAATTATAGATATATCTTTGAAAAAATATAACAAGTAAAAATGCGAGGTTTCTATGAAAAACATGACATTACTTAATATTGCAAATGCCTGCAGCGGCAGGCTCGTTTGCGATAACAGCGACTTACATAAAGAAATTAAGGGTATTGTTATAGATTCCCGCCTGGTCAGGGAAGATTACCTTTTTATCGCTTCCAGGGGTGAAAGGGTCGACGGCCACGACTTTATAAAAGCAGCATACAATCAGGGGGCTGCTGCCGTTATCTGCGAAAAAGCTCCTGCAGATGTCCCTGTTCCATATATTCTGGTTGAAAACAGCCTTATGGCTTTAAAGCAGATAGCCGAATGGTACCGTATGCAGCTTGACATAACCGTTATAGGCATAACAGGCAGTGTCGGAAAAACCAGTACAAAAGAATTTGTCAGCAGCGTTTTGGCTCAAAAATATTGCGTACATAAGACAGAAGGAAATTATAATAACGAAATCGGCCTGCCTCTTACTATACTGCAAATCAAAGAAGAACATGAAATTGCTGTTCTGGAAATGGGAATCAGCGACTTCGGAGAAATGCACCGTTTAAGTAAAATCGCAAAACCCGATTACTGTTTAATCACCAATATAGGCCAATGCCATTTGGAAAACTTGGGTTCCCGCCAGGGAGTCCTTAAGGCTAAATCGGAAATATTCGATTTTATGAAAGAAAAAGGCAGGGCGATTTTAAACGGGGAAGACGACATGCTTTTAACCGTTAGGGAAGTAAAAGGCCGACCTCCCATAAGATATGGATTTAATTCCGAATATGATGTATGGGCTGACAATGTAAAATCTCACGGGCTTAACGGAAGCAGCTGTGACATACATATAAAAGATGAAGTCTTTCATGTAAATATTCCTATGCCCGGCCATCATATGGTTCTAAACGCATTAGCTGCCGCTGCCGCAGGTTCATTGCTGGGTGTTACCGGCCAGGAAATTGCACGGGGAATTGAGCAAATCCAACCTGTCAGCGGAAGAAGCCATATCATAAAGCACAATAATATTACTATAATAGACGACTGCTATAATGCCAATCCCGTATCGATGAAGGCAGCCATAGACTTACTGGCCACTGTCGATACAAGAAAAGTTGCGGTCCTTGGTGATATGGGGGAGCTGGGCACCGATGAAATGAAACTACATAAAGAAATCGGCAAATATGCCGTGTCAAAAAACATTGATATTATCCTTTGTGTGGGCAAACTCTCGTACTATATGTATACCGGTGCAATGGAATCATTAACAGGTAATGCCGATACACCGGCATCAAAAAGCAGTAGGCAAGCTTTTTGCAATGAAACATCAAAGGATTTCCCGGGAAGGCTGCTTTATTTTGAAAGCAGGGACGACTTAATCCGGTCCCTTCCCGATATAATAAAAGACGGTGACACGGTTCTGATAAAAGCTTCTCATTTTATGGGTTTTGATACAATCGTTAAAGATTTAATAAAATTAATTTAATTTGTGCAAAACTATAACGCAACAGGAAATTCGAAAAGAATTTCTATTGCATAATAAAAGCCGTTCTTTGGAAAGAACGGCTTTTATTTTTTATTAATCTATAAGAAACCGCTTCCTGTTTAATATTTATCGTAATGAATTCTGGACGGATCGAAACGATCTACAAATTTATTTTCCTGACCTTCAGCCGGATATCCTATGGGAATTATGCAAAATGGATTTATTCTTTTATTTAAACCGAATAGATTTCTGATATAATCCATTCTTTCCTCCACAGGGGCTACCCCCACCCAAACGGCTCCCAGGCCCAGATATACGGCTTCCAGCAGGATATTTTGTGTTGCTGCGGCCAAATCCTGCTGCCAGTGATGGGTACTATACATTTTGTCTTCATTTCCCAATACTACTATAACTAACGGTGCTTCGGCTGCCATTTTTGAATACGGACTGAGTTCCGCAAGCTTGTTCAGAATATTCTTATCCCTGACAACTATAAATTCCCACGGTTGCTGATTCTTGGCCGAAGGCGCCTGCATGGCGGCTCTAAGCAACTTATCTATCTTCTCCTCTTCCACGGCGCGATCTGCAAACCTGCGAATACTTCTCCTTTTAAAAATAACATCCATTTGCACTCCTCCTTAATCCTGCTTATAGAAAAATATAAAAACCCAGCATCCATGAATTCCGGTAAAATTTGATATTTTTATTATAACACAAACCTGTAAATTACAAAAATTTATAAATTAAAAAATTTTATTTTGCTTATAATTTTAAAAATCATCTCCATAATAATATTAAAAAAATTACTATGTAAAGGGGATAATAAAATTGCGAAAATTATTATATATAACCGTAAACTCAAAACCGGAAAACCTATCCTCCTGTAAAACCGTAGGAAGGGCTTTTGTAAACAGGTTTATGGAAAAACATCCCGAGTTTATTGTTGAAGAATTGGATCTATATAAGGCTCATATTCCCAGACTTGAGTATCAGTATTTTGAAAAAAGAAATTGCATAATTAACGAATATGCATGGAAAGACCTTCCACAAAAAGAACAAAGTGAAGTCCAGAGAATTGTGGAACTGTGCAATCAGTTTGTAAGTGCCGAAGTTTACGTAATTGCTGCTCCCATGTGGAACTTATCCTTCCCTTCTCCGTTAAAAGAATATATAGACTGCATAGTTCAGGAAAACAGGACCATTGCCTTTCCCGATAACGGAGACAAGCCTGCTGGACTTCTTAACGATAAGCCCAGAACAGTTGTTTATATTCAGTCGTCCGGTGCAAACATTCCCTTTGTCCTTCGGCCCATGCTGAACAAAGGGCTGAATTATATCGAAGATATTATGAAATCTTTGGGTATAAGCTCTTTTGAACGCTTATTGGTCGACGGGACCGGAACCACCGAACAGGAAAGAAGGGAAGCAGTCAATAAGGCTATGGCAAAAATCGATGAAATTATAGACCGGATGGAAATAAGAAAAACCATGCTTGTATAAAACATTATAATAAGATTTTGACCGCCAGTAAACTATGATGTTGATAAATAAGTTTATTAAAATATAAGGCATATAAAACAATTATACTATTGTAAACTTAATAAACCACCAGAGTATAGTTAAAAATTATATAAAATAATAACACCTGCTGTATATAAACGTTTTAAAATACGGAAATACAACCCGTATATAAAGCTTAATACAGCAGGTGTGCCTATTTATCATATCAGATCTTTGGCCCGCAATTTCATATAAATACTCTGAAATGCAACCGATATCAGCATAGCAGCCAGGGCCAGAAACCTGTTATGCTTAATTGGGGTGTATCCGTACGATTTAAACCCACAAAATGCATAATTTGAACCGGTAAATAAAATAAGACCGAAAAACGAATCAGAAGGATCAGCTTTGCTCTTGCAAATAATTTCTTGTTAACCGGAGCATTTCTGAATTTCTTAAACAGAGAAACGGTAAATATATTTTCCCTGACCTCAATAAGAGGCCAAAAATACAGGGATGTAGCTGCCAAAAAGCATATTGCATAGATATAGAATACATAAATCCGGTCCATCATCCCAAAGGCCCCTGCTACAACAAAAACGCAAAACAAAAACATTCCGACGGCACCGATACACAGGTTTCTCGGATAATATGATTCCAAGCTTTTTTTATAATATTTATCCAATTTTATATAAGTACGCAGATCCATCTACACACATCCTTAATCATATTTTTATCAGTTCCATCTTCCTTTTTCAAACAACATGCTGATTCTGAACCGTTCGTTTTTATCAGATTTAAGTCTGTATTCATCCCTCAGGGTCTCTACATCTTTACAGAACAACACCCGCCCGTTATCAAGCATTGTTATGTAATCGGCTATTTTATCGAGATCACTGGTATTGTGGGTGGAAAAAAGTACGGAAGCGTTATCCTCTGCAACTATATTTTGAACAATTCTTAAGAAATCATATCTAAAAACCGGGTCAAAACCGGCTGACGGCTCATCCATGGCATAAAGTACCGGATGATGGGCTACCGCAAAGGCCAGTTGAAATTTTAAAAAAGTTCCTCTGGATAGATTCTTAACCTTGGTTTTGTCGGATATTTCAAATAAATCCAGATATTTATAAAAACTGTCCCAATCCCAGCGGGAATAGTATGGACTGTAAATCTCCGCGTTTCTTTTTATGCTTTCCTCAAAAAAGAAATTTTGATCGTCCGAGATAAAAGCCGTAATATCCTTAACCCTGGCTTCCTGAGTACGGCAATCATATCCGTCAATAAGAATTTCTCCCGTATAATTCCTGTACCGGTTTTCCATTATGCGGAACAAAGTTGTTTTTCCTGCTCCGTTGTATCCCACAAGCCCCATAATATATCCTTTTTCCAGATAAAAAGTCACATCGTCAATTTTAAAATCCGGCCAAATCAGGCTGACATGATTAAACTCCAGCACTTTCTCCATAAACCGCAATCATCCCTTTTTTAATGAATCATATATTATTTTCACAGTATCCAAAATGTCTTCCAGCTGAATATCTGCTTTGATACAATCCTTTAGGACCTCTGCCAGCCGGTTTTCGAGCATGGCAGCCTGTTTTTCCTTCAAAAAATCAGTATTATATTCGCATACATAAAAGCCTTTGCCGGCTACCGACTTAAGCAGGCCTTCCTTTTCCAGTTCTTCATAAGCTCTCTTGGTTGTAATCACGCTAATCTGAAGTTCTTTTGCCAGACTTCTTATGGAAGGCAGGCCATCTCCCGGCTTTAATTCTTTTTTGATAATGGCATCTTTAATCTGATTTACAATCTGCTCATAAATTGCAAGGGTGCTCATACTGGATATATTAATCTGCATGAAATACACCCGCTTTCATCTTTTTAGCAGTAAAAACTTCGCGGTTTGCACTGGCGGTAATTATTTGATCCATATATTTTTTGTAAAATATAATAACGCATATTAAGGAAACAATATATGAAGGTATATGATAAAATAAATAATAGGGTTTAAATTCTGTTTTGTTCATCAAAATCATTACGCCGATAACCCCTGACAAAACAACAATGCCTATTATTATTGCACATCCATATCCCGGCTTATTATTTACTTTATTTGTTACAGATTTTTGAGGATAAGGGATCTTTTGTTTTGCATAATATCTGCGTCTGGCCATCTCCATAGGATCGCCAAAGATATCTATGCTCGATATAACCAGAAAAAATATAATTAATCCTCCCGATATAAATTGCAGTAAAAGATTCATATAGCTTACATCCAGAAATATTCCCGATACAATCAGTACCAGACCATATAAAAGCATAAGCATAACGAAACGTATATAGCAGGCTGCCATGATATATTTCTTTCTGTCATCTTTTGTAAGAGGGCATAAATACATCCCTTTTGCCAGTCTTATAGGAAAGAAAGTCAAAGAAATAATCACTATATAAAAATATATTCCTATAACCGCCCCCTGAGCCGAACGGGAAAACACAAGATTATTCAGATAAATATAATATAACAGCGGGACAGTCGGAGAAGTAATAAATACGTTGATGCTTTTTTCGCCATCCGAAACCAAATCCTGCATAATCTCCGTAAATTCCAGCCTAAAGGCCTGATCAAGATTGGTGGTAGGTTCATCCATTATAAAAAGTTTTGCTTCATGTGACAGGGCAAAGGCAATTTGAAATTTCATCTGCTGCCCTTTGGAAAGTTTTTTGATTTTCTTTTTGGTATCTACATGAAACCTTCTGCAATATCTGAGAAAAATGTCATGGTCATAATGTTCAAAATACTTTCCAAAGAATTTCGCATTTTCCTCAGCGCTAAGTCCAGGTTCATATAAGTTCTCATCAAGTACAATTCCCATCAGATTTTTAGCCAGTCTTTCATCTTCATCCATGGATATACCGTTAACAAATACTTTTCCGCTGTCCTTATGATATATATTAATTAATGTCTTAATCAGGCTTGACTTTCCGGACCCGTTAACACCAATCAAGCCCATTATGTATCCTTTAGGCAGATGAAAGCTGATATCCTTTAATTTAAAATTTATAATTTCTTTATTAAGATTTTCCACCCTTAACATGATTCCTCCGCTATGTTATAAACCTAATATAAATTATAATTTTAACAATAAGTTACCTGTGTATATAAACTGTACATATCGATATATACAGTATATATACACAGGTAATAAATGTCAATATAATTGTTATAATAAATAATTAATTATTTATTATTTTTCAAACCTCATTGACTGCTTCATATTATATAAATTCCGAAAGAGAAAGAAATTGATTACATTCTACAGCTATAATACCAATAGTCCGAGTGGTGATATTATAAAATAATTCCTATGTGTCCAGTTCCACATTAATAATATTACCGTTGTATGCATCAATATGAATCTCATATTTTCTGCCTTGCGGAGAAATAACCGCAACTTCATAAACCAAAAATCCGTTCTCTCTGTCAAGTTCTGCTTTTATTACCTGCCCATATATATGATTTAAAGCTATCTGTATTGCCTCCTGTATGGTTATCATAGGATACTGTGTATTATAGTAATTGAATTGATTATTATACATATAAGTCACCTAATAATATATCATTATGTAGTAATATATTCAGAACAAATAATAATTGACAAAAAAATGTGTAAGCAAGCCAGCTCACACATTTTTTATATAAATATTCAACTTTTTACTTCAATAAAGGATATTTACCAGCCTGATATATAACAGTTCAAATCAATTCCAATGATATCCATTCTCATTTAATAAATGAATTGCTTCATAAATTTTATCAATTGAAAATTTTTCTCCTTTTATTTTATTAACTCCTTCAACAATATCTTAATTTGTACAATTGCTCATGCTTCTACATAATTCTCTTGCAACAAAATCCGTAGTCGTAATCAATTCAAGTTCATAAGCAGTCTTTGAACCAAATGTTTCTAAACATTTAAAAAACTTATTACAGTTTTCTTAATTATAGCTTAATTGTTAATATTTCACAATATTTTATATAAAATGTTTCATTTGTAAACTTGCTGGCAAGTTTCCAATCACGCGGTCAATCCACAATTTTTCTGGTTATCAAGCAAACCGTCTCCACATGGGCACTGTGTCCGAACTGGTCCACAGGCTTTACTTTCTTAAGCTCGTAACCGTTGGCGCATAAATATTTTAAATCCCTGGCCAAAGTGGCAGGATCGCAGGAAACATAGACAACTTTTGGAGGGGATATGGATATTATCGTATCCAGCAGTTTTTGATCACAGCCCTTTCTTGGTGGATCCACCATTATTACATCGGCAGCGATGTTTTCTTCTTTATGCTTTTTGGGAAGTACCTCTTCAGCTGCTCCCACAATAAACTCCACATTTTTAATACCGTTTATTTCTGCGTTTATTTTGGCGTCCTCTATGGCCTGAAGAATAATTTCAACACCGTATACCTTTTTGGCTTTTTGTGCAAGAAACAGCGATATCGTACCGATTCCGCAATATAAATCCCATACTGTCTCATTTCCCTTAAGATCGGCATATTCAAGGGCAAACTGATATAATCTTTGAGTCTGTACCGGATTTACCTGGAAAAATGACAGGGGTGATATCCGGAATTTTATCTGTCCTATATAATCCGTTATATAGGGTTCTCCCCAAACTTTTATAATTTCTTCCCCAAGTATGACATTGGTTTTTGCCGTATTTACGTTCAGACAGATGCTTTTCATGCCGGGTATTTTTCGAAGTCCTTCCACCAGCTCTTTTTTATGGGGTATGTCCCTGCCGTTTATAACCAGACAGACCATGACTTCACCGGTGGTATAACCTACCCTGGTAATAATATGGCGAAGAAGTCCCGTATGTTCTTTTTCGTTATAAGGCTCTATATCATACTTTTCTATAAATGAGCGCAGGAAACGAATAATCGGTACATTCACCTCAGCACCGATATAGCAGTGTTCGGTATCAATGATTGAATGGGTTCTTTCGGCATAGAAACCTATTATAACTTTACCTTCTTTGTTTCTTCCGACAGGGAACTGGCTCTTATTGCGATAGTAATAAGGCTCCTCCATCCCACAGATAGGCTCCATGGGGGGATTTTCGAAACCTCCTATCCTTGTCAGGCAGTTTTTTACCTTATTCTCTTTATACTCAAGCTGTTTCGCATATTCTATATGCATAATCTGGCATCCGCCGCATTTTTCGGCTTTGTTACACCTGGGTTTAACACGGTACGGGGAAGCTTCAATTATCTCCAGCAATTTTGCATAGCCATAGGTTTTACCGGCTTTCATTACCTTGACCAGAACCTTGTCCCCAATAGCCGTATTTTTTACAAAAAGAGTATACCCTTCATACTTGCCTATGCCTTCTCCGTCTGCACCGATATCCTCTATCGTAACAATCACCTGATCGTCTTTCTTAACCATACCTGTTGCCGCTTCCTTTATTGTAATCTAATGAAAAATTACTCAACACTTTTAGAGCTTCTCATAATATTGGATTCGAAGAGTCTTTGGTATCCGACCCATTCAACACTCGAATCGCAGGAATTTAATATCTCGGACATGGTCTGAAGCTTGGCATCAGTATTATCGGCAAAATGCAGTGCCATAGCTTCAATGGTTGCCGGTTTTTTAGGCGAACCGTATTCCAATTCCCCGTGATGGGCCAGTATGCAGTGAATAAGTTCGCTGGCCAGCTTATCGGGAAAACAAACTATTTCTTTAATTTTTTCCGATACCATATTGGCGCCTATAAAAATATGACCTAAAAGCTGCCCTTTATCCGTATAATCGTTTCTCGGAAACGGTGACAGCTCCTCCATTTTTCCGATATCATGCAATAGGGCTGCTGTTATTAACAGATCTCTGTTTATAATTGGATAATTGGCGGCATAATAATCACACAGATTTACAACGCTTAAGGTATGCTCCAACAAACCGCCAATAAAGCTGTGATGCACGCTTTTTGCTGCTGAGTGATTCTTGAATTTTTTGACAAACTTTACATCTGTTATAAAAAAACTTTCTGCCAGCATTCTGAGATTCATGTCTTTAATGGAGCTAATATATTTTTTTATCTTTTGATACATTTCCTCGATATCTTTATTGGTCTTGGGAAAATAATCTTCGGGATAATACTCACCTTCTCTGCATTTGTAAATTTTACTTACATTTAACTGGAGAGCATCCTGAAAGCTGATTACCCTCGCATCTATATGTACGAAATCCATCGCATCATATGAGCCAATTTCGCAGTTAAAGTCCCATATCTTGGCATCAATAGTTCCGGTCTTATCCTGCAAAATCAAAGATACATATTCTTTTCCGCTTTTTCCGGTCAAAATCTGTTTTGATTTGCACAGATAAATTTCATTCTTTATTATGTCCCCTTCTCTTAAATCCCGGATATATTTCATAGTACCTTGACCTTTCTAAAATAATAATCTTATTTCTATTATACCCTACCATAAAAAATATATAAAGTGAATAATAAAACCATAAATACAGTCAAAATAATCATTGTAAAAAACACCTGTTGTGATTTATGCGTCATAGCGGACTCTAATTCCGAATATGATGCTCAAATCACAGCAGGTGTACTTTATACCAATGTATGAAGTTAATTTTATTTCTGTCTTAAATCCAAATCAATTAATAATTTTATTGCTGCTTTACATCCAACATTACCTTAAGTTCCAGTTCCTTATCCACTGATCCGGTAGTTCTTTTTATCTTAAAAGTCACTTCCGAACCAGGTGTATATTCTGAAATGGCACTGTAGAAACTGTTCATATTATATATGTTCCTGTCCCCGACATTTAGTATAATGTCACCGCTCTTTAAACCGGCTTTAAATGCCGGAGAATCCTTTATAACTTCATATACATATATCCCGTTTATAACATTATATTCGGTCATTGCCGTCTGCGGTAAATTCTCTGCAATTACTCCGCAGTAGATCCTGGATGTCTGGCTGAGCATCCTTTCTATATAAGATTTCAATTTACTTATGCCTATTACTGTACTAAGCTCCTTATTGAGCCCCATCTTAAATGTTCTTGTTATAAGACCGATAATTTCTCCCTTAAGATTAACTATTATACCGTCGCTTTCGCTGTTGAATATCATATTTGTATTAAATAAGTCCAATTCGTTGTCGGTTACGCTGACCGTGCTTCCTTTGCTGGTAATAATTCCTATATCCATTGAGGAAATGTATCCGTTGGGATTTCCCAATGCTATAACAGGACTTCCGACAGTAAGAGTATATGATTCTCCCAAAGTGGCCACAGTAATATTATTATAGGCCACAACCGGAATGTCCGCTATGTTGACAGCTAAAACAGCCAGATTTAGTTCATCCTCATAATCCAGCAATACTGCATCAACTGATGTATTGTCATTTAATTCAATCTTAATGCTGCTGGCATTTTTCACCCTGTCAAGACTTACAAGCACTTTCAACTGGTTTCCGCTGTTTTCCAGTACCACTCCCGTGGTATAAATCTTTTTCTCAACCGGATTCCCGAACCAATCCTTGCCCTGAATAATACTGGATACCGATAGGATTGATTTTCCGATTTCATAAGTAAGTTTCTTTAAATCATTATGAATCGCAAGGTAATCATCTATATCGGCATCAATTGTCTCCACTTTGATCGGTTGAGGTTCATCAACAGGATTTTCTTCTGCTTGTCCGTTATCTCCCCGGACATTTTCGTCCAAATCCTTATCTTCATCCTTCTGCCCATATACCGGATTCTGATTTGGCTCATCGTCCGGTTCTTCTTGCTTATTATCATACACCCCGCTGTTGTTTGAAGGAATCTGAGTCGTTGTTTGAAACGTGTTATTTTTTCCGGTGTCTTCTTCACCATGGAGCAGCTTATATAATCTGGGTTCGGCAATGCAAAAAGTCACCGCCGCCACAAGGCCGAATACAATCGCCATAAGGACCATCATAATAAACGGAAAAACAAATTTATTGAGTAAATTTCGTCTTTTTGGCCGTATCTGCTCCTTTATAAATACAAAATCCTTATTGTCTTTAAAAATATCGGACATAAAATGTTCTCCTTACAGAAGATAAAACCACATCAGAAACAACTAATAATTGGTGGTAAGTAAGTCCTATTTTAACAGCTAGTTATGAACATATTATGAATAGATTGTAAACAAAAACCTGTGCTATATATGATAATAATATCCAGACTCAAATAATACAAGTCAGAATATTATTTACTATTTTTCTGTTTTAATTTCCCACAATCTAAGGTAAAATAGATACAGAAATTTTAAATCTTTATTGACATAAATCCTCGAAAGGTAGATCGAACATGAACGAAAAAGCATTGCGGACGCTTGAATATGATAAAATAATACGAATGTTGAGCGATTTGGCAGCTTCAAGCCGGGGAAAAGAACTTTGTGAAAACCTGCTTCCTCAAAAGGAATTAGCCGAAATTCTAAGGCTTCAAAAAGAAACCTCTGATGCCCAGTCCCGATTGCTGCGCAAAGGTAACATATCTTTCTCAGGAATTCACGATATAAGGCCATCTCTTATGCGCCTTAAAGTTGGCTCGGCCTTAAATTCTGTGGAGCTCCTTCGCATCAGTTCCATTCTTGATGCCACCCTGCGCATTAAGGCATACGGTGGGTATACCGGCAAGGAAGATGAAGAAACGTCGGAAGATTCACTTACCGGATATTTTGCAGGCCTGGAACCTTTAACACCGTTCAATAACGAAATAAAACGCTGCATAATATCCGAGGAGGAAATAGCGGATGATGCTTCCCCTGCCCTAAAAAGCATACGGAGAGCAATTCGCAACATTCACGAAAAAGTTCACAATGAGCTGTCCTCTATATTAAATTCATCCAGGAATCTGCTGCAGGAAAATATTATTACCATGCGAAACGGCCGGTATTGCTTGCCTGTGAAAGCGGAATTTAAAAATCAATTTCAGGGTATGATACATGATCAGTCTTCTTCCGGTTCCACCTTGTTTATTGAACCCATGTCCGTCGTACGGCTGAATAACGAATTAAGAGAGCTGGCCATAAAGGAACAGGCCGAAATTGAAAAAATTCTTGCTGCCCTATCCGAAACGGCCGCCCAATATATAGACGAGCTTGAGTATAATTACGGTACAATAACGGAACTGGATTTTATATTCGCAAGAGCAAAACTTTCCTTGCAGATGAACGGAACCGAGCCAAAATTTAATAGTTGTGGTATAATTAATCTGAAAAAGGCCCGTCATCCGTTAATAAACCCTAAACATGTGGTTCCAATAGATATAAGAATCGGCCAGGATTACAATATGCTTATAATAACCGGCCCCAACACCGGGGGAAAAACCGTTACATTAAAAACGGTCGGCCTCCTTACTTTGATGGGCCATGCGGGCCTTCATATACCGGCCTTTGACAATTCGGAGCTGGCTTTATTTAACGAAGTATATGCGGATATCGGAGACGAGCAGAGCATAGAACAAAGCTTAAGTACTTTCTCCGCCCATATGACCAATATTGTATCTATTCTGGAGAATGCTGACAGAGATTCTCTGGTCCTTCTGGACGAGTTGGGTGCAGGAACCGACCCGACGGAAGGGGCCGCCCTTGCTATGGCCATACTTTCATATCTTCATAAGAAGGAAGTACGGACCCTGGCAACAACCCATTACAGCGAGCTTAAAATATATGCCATGTCTACCGAAGGCGTGATGAACGCATCCTGTGAGTTTGATGTCGAAACATTGAGACCCACCTACCGCCTTTTAATCGGTATTCCGGGCAAAAGCAATGCTTTTGCCATTTCCAGAAAACTTGGCCTTCCGGAATATATTATCGAAGACGCCAAGAATCGGATAGGCAAGCAGGACAGAACCTTTGAAGATCTTATAAGCGATTTGGAAGCCAGCAGGCTTACCATAGAAAAGGAACAGGAAGAAATATCCCGTTACAAGGCGGAAATAGAGAGGTTGAAAAACGAACTAAGCAAAAAGAATGAGAAACTTGAAGCAAGCAGGGAACGTATTTTAAGGGAAGCAAAAGAACAGGCAGCCTTAATCCTTCAGGAAGCAAAAGATTTTGCGGACGAAAGTATAAGAAAATTCAACCGCTGGCTGCAGGAAGGCGGCAATATCAAAGAAATGGAAGCCGCACGAAGCCAGCTTCGGGATCGCTTAAATGAAGAAGCAGCCGTTCTGCCCAAAAAAAATAAAAAGCCTTCCAAAAAATTATCACCGGACAGCCTGAAAATAGGAGACCCGGTATTTGTAACAAGCCTCGGATTAAAAGGAACGGTCAGCACCCTCCCCAATGCTAAGGGTGATCTTTATGTCCAGATGGGATTTTTACGCTCCATGGTAAATATTAAGGATCTGGAACCGGTTGAAGATGATGAGAATAAGGCCGAAATAAGCGGCCCTACCCAAAGTGGAAAAATCAGAATGTCCAAATCGGCTACCATCAGTCCCGAGATTAATCTTATAGGAAAGACCGTAGACGAAGCTCTTTACGAACTGGATAAGTATCTTGATGACGCATATTT
>ENA-OWPA01001578-OWPA01001578.1-bioreactor-metagenome-genome-assembly--contig:-NODE-1578-length-14201-cov-4.291985_pt1 | contig 14201 bp, 12 predicted proteins | sample MGYA00238139_ERZ651803 | MGnify/ENA primary metagenome ERZ651803 (study PRJEB26909, sample SAMN07631231) | bioreactor metagenome | isolation source: Switchgrass digestor | place: USA: Dartmouth...
CCCCGTCCAGGTGATCATGATTCCGGTGGGGCCGCCCAAGCGTCGGGATGCGGTAATGGCCAAGTTCGATCCCCTCTTCGCGGATCTGAAGGCTGCCGGCGTGCGGGTGAAAGCCGACCTGCGGGAAGAGACTCCCGGCTGGAAGTTCAACGAGTGGGAGATGCGGGGCGTTCCCATCCGCCTGGAACTGGGGCCGAGAGACGTGGAGAACAACCAGTGCGTGCTGGCCCGCAGGGATACCGGCGAGAAGCTGACGGTTCCGCTGGATGAGGCGGTGGCCCGGGTGCAGGCGCTTTTGGAGGAGATTCAGCACAACATGTTCCTCAAGGCCAAGGCCTTCCGGGATGCCCACTCGCACCTGGATATGGAAAGCCTGGAGGATCTCAAGGCGCACATCGCCCGCTGCGAGGCGGAGGGGCAGCTTGCAGGCTGGATGCTGGCGGGCTGGTGCGGCGACGAGGCCTGCGAGGCGAAGGTGAAGGAAGAGACGAAGTTCACCTCCCGGAACATTCCCTTCGAGCCGCCTGTCCGGAAGCACCGCTGCATTACCTGCGGCGGCGAGGCCAAGCATACGGTCTGGTTTGCACGGGCCTACTGATGGCCGGTGGCTGGGCCGCGCCAGAATGGCCCGCAGTATCAACAGGTACTTTCTGGAGATACTGGGGAATGAAAATCGTATCACGGAGGGGCCCTGGGCCCTTATGAGAGCGTACAGGACCCCGGGGTGCTGGCCCCGGGGTCCTGTGGTGACCGCCCTGCCGCGCTGGGGGCGGAGGCCCCTGCCAAGGCAGGATAACGCACCGCGGACAAGGAATAGAGTGATACTGGAATTCCCTAACACGCTTGAATCCAAACGTCCGGCCGTCCAGACCGGAACGGAGGTTGGTTCTAGATGCACGTGGCCGCGATCATCCCGGCATACAACGAAGAGGCGACAATCGGCGGCGTTGTAGAAGTTGTGCGCCAATGCGATCTGGTCTCCGAGATTCTGGTGGTCAGCGACGGCTCTGAAGATCATACGGCAGAACGGGCCAGGGCAGCAGGCGCTCGTGTGCTGCAGCACGAAACGAATCATGGGAAGGCCGGGGCAATGAAAACGGGGATGGATGCTACCCAGGCCTCCGTGCTCCTTTTTCTGGACGCAGATCTGATCGGCCTCTCTCCAGCACACGTGCGTCTGCTGCTTGAACCGGTACTGAACGGTGAGGCGGACATGTCTGTGGGCATCTTCGGAGACGGCCGCGTCGCCACGGACCTGGCCCAGATGGTGGCGCCCTATCTTTCGGGCCAGCGGGCGCTCCGCCGGGAAATCCTGGAGGAGCTTTACCGGGAAGCGCCCCATGCCGACCTTGCCCGGTTTGGCATCGAGGTGGCCCTCACCCGCCATGTGCGGGAAAAGGGGTACCGGGTGGTGGAGGTTCCGCTGGAGGAGATGAGCCACCGGATGAAGGAAGAGAAGATGGGGCTGGTCAAGGGGGTAGCCGCTCGCCTCAAGATGTACTACGAGATCCTCAAATACGCACAGAAAGGGTAATGCGGAGTGAGCGTTGCTGCCGGGTTCCTGTCCTTTTTGGACCAGTTCTGGCAGACGGTGTTGCCGCTCCTGGCTGCGGTTGTCTGCGGCGGCCTCGTCGGCCTGGAACGCGAACAGGCCAACCGGCCCGCAGGGCTGCGCACCCATGTACTGGTTTGCGTTGGATCTGCCCTCATCATGCAGGTATCTCTCGCCATGTGGCACCTGACTGGCGAAGGCCAGTTGGGCAATGGTGATCCGGGCCGCATTGCCGCACAGGTGGTCAGCGGCATCGGCTTCTTGGGTGCGGGTACCATTATGCGTGAAGGCGTCAACATTCGCGGTCTCACCACGGCCGCTTCCCTCTGGGTGGTGGCCGGCGTGGGGCTGGCGGTGGGCGCCGGACTCTACTTGCCCGCCTTCGTCACAGTCATGGCGGCGATGGTTACGCTGAAGACCATGTCCCGCTTTGAGCGCCAGATCGTCGGCAAGGGCGGCGAGCACACGCTGGTGCTCCACGTGACCGATACGCCGGGCAGGCTGGGCGCCCTGGGAACGGTCTGCGGACGGCGGGGCGCCAGCATCAAAGGGGTGGATGTGCGCCCTGGCTCCATCCCCGGTACGGTGGAGATCAGCCTGCGTGTGCAGCTTTCTGGCCGGCAGGATACCGGCGCGCTCATCAGCGACTTTATGGCGACGGAAGGTGTTCTCTCGGTCACTGAAGAAGAATAAGCACCACGGCAACCGCCCGAGGTGTTCGGATCACGAATTATGTCTGGGCGTCCTGCTCCTGCAGGGCGCCTCTATCATTCGGATTTCACAGGCACACGGGGTGAACGAAATAGGATGTCTTCGCAAAGAGAGTGGCTGGACCTGATCGATCAGGCGGCCCTTCCCCCGGAACTGCCGCCTCTCTTGAAAGGCGTACGGCTGACTCGGGTCGACGTGCGGGAAGCGACGCAGGAAGTATTCCTCCACCTGCAGATGGCCAAGCGGCTGCCGCTGGCCCTGCGGGAACCGCTGGCCGATGCGGTGGCCAGGGGCTGCTTCCCCGACCTCAAGGTGAAGGTTCACCTGGTGCCCAGGGTGGAGGCGGCCGGTGCGGATCCCGCCGCCCTGGTGGCTGAAGCTTGGGAAGACGTCGTGCGCCAGGCCTGTGGTGCTCTGCCCCGGCTCAACGGCATATTGTGCAAGGCTCAGTGGCAGCTGGAGGGGCACCTTATACGGCTGGAGGTGCCCACCGACGCGATGGTGGCCCTGGTGGCGGAGTGCCAGGGCGAGGCGAAGCTGCAGGAACTGCTGCGGGCAGAGACCGGCCTTGCCCTGCAGGTGCGGTGCATGGCCACTCCGCCGCGCAAGGTGGAGTCTCCGCCCACGCCTGCCGATGAGCTGCCGGAGGATCCCTTTGCAGACGTGGAGGAAGAGGTCCCCCTGCCCCCGGAACCCCAGCCCGTCGATCCGGCCCAGGAACTCATCGACCAGTATATGGCGCAGCTGAAGCAGCAGGAGACCACCGTCAAGAAAGAGGCCAAGGCTCCGGACCCCGGCCCGGGTGGGGTGATCAAGGGCCGCATGATTCCTGCCGACGCCCCTGTCCGGGAGATCAAGAGCATCACCGAAGAGGAGAACAAGGTGATCATCGAGGGCGAGGTGACGGGGGTAGATACCCGCGACCTGAAGAATGGCAAGCAGATGATCACCTTCTCCGTCTGTGACCTGCTGCGGTGCGAGCGGCCCGGCGACCTGGGAGATACGCTGCCGGTGAAGCTCTTCCGGGATCCCCAGAAAGATCCGGACCTGCTCCCCTTCATTAAGAAGGGCGCATGGGTGAAGGTGAGGGGCAACGTCCAGTACGACCGCTTCACCAACGATCTGACGATGCTGGCCGACGATGTGGTGCTGGGCGAGAAGCCCCAGCGGGTGGATGATTACGACGGCCCCAAGCGGGTGGAACTCCACGCACATACCACACTTTCGGCCATGGATGGCTTGATCGACCCCGAAGACCTGGTGAAGCGGGCCATCGCCTGGGGGCACCGGGCCGTAGCGGTAACCGACCACGGGGTGGTACAGGCCTTCCCGCCGGCCTCCCACGTCAAAAGGCCCGACGGGTTCAAGGTGCTTTACGGCTGCGAGCTTTATGTGGTGGATGACGGCACTCCGGTCATCGTGCGCCCGCCCAAGGACCTCCCGCTGGCCGAGGCGGAGTTTGTGGTGCTCGACATTGAGACCACCGGCTTCTCGCCCATCGGCGACGACATCATCGAAGTGGGCGCCGTGCGCTACCGGAACGGGCAGATCGGCGAGTCGTTCCAGCGCTTCATCAAGCCCTCCAAGCCGATTCCGGAGGACGTTCAGAAGCTGACCCACATTACGCCAGATATGGTGGAGGGGGCCCAGGGACCCGAAGAGGTGCTGCGGGAGTTCTTCGCCTTTGTGGGCGACGCCATCATCGTGGCCCACAACGCGCAGTTTGACTACAGCTTCCTCCGGTACCACAGGCAGAAGTACCTGGGAGAGGAGCTGAACAACCCTGTCCTGGACACCCTGACTCTGGGTCGTTCCCTGCTCCCGCATATGAAGTCCCACAGCCTCGCTGCCCTTACCAAGGAACTGCAGGTGCCGCTGGTGGACCACCACCGGGCCGACGCGGACGCCAAGACAGCCGCCATGGTGCTGGACAAGTTGCTGGAACGGGCTGAGGGGATCCAGACGGTGGAGGAGTTGAATCGCCTCACCAAGGGGATGAATGTGGAGCAGCTGCGCCCCCGCCAGGTTACCTGCCTGGTGCAGAAGCAGCACGGGATGAAGAACCTCTACAAGTTGATCTCTCTCAGCCATACTGAGTACTTCCACCGCACGCCTCGGGTGCCCCGCACGGAGTTGGAGCGCCTGCGGGACGGGCTGATTCTGGGTTCCGGCGGCAACGGCGGCGCACTGTACGATGCGCTGATCCGGGGCGTGCCGGAGCATGAGCTGGAGCAGATGGCCAGCTGGTACGACTACCTGGAGATTCTGCCCAGAGACTGTCTGGGCTACCTCCTGGCAGAAGGTCAGGTCAACTCCGAGGAGCAGCTCCTGGACCTGAACCGGCGGATCTACGAGCTTGGCAAGCGGCTGGGAAAGCCCGTCTGCGCCGTCAGCGACGCGCACTTCCTGGATCCGCATCAGCAGATATTCCGCCGCATCCTGAAGGGCGGCATCGGCTTCCGAAACGACGAGGTGGACGCCCCGCTTTACTTCCGCACCACCCAGGAGATGCTGGAGGAGTTCAGCTACCTGGGTGAAGAGGCCGCCATGGAGGTGGTGGTGACCAACACCAACGCCATCGCGGACATGCTCGATCCGGTGGAGCCCGTGCCCAACAAGCTCTTCCCGCCGATCCTGGAGGGGTCGGCGGAGCAGACCCGGGCGCTTTCCTATGCCAAGGCGAAGCGGGTTTACGGCGATCCGCTGCCGGAGAAGGTAGCGGCCCGGCTGGAGAAAGAGCTGAATGCCATCATTGGCAACGGCTTTGCCGTCTCCTACTACATTTCGCATCTGCTGGTGAAGAAGTCCAACGAACTGGGCTACCTGGTGGGCTCCCGGGGTTCCGTGGGCTCGTCCTTCGTGGCCTGGGCCATGGACATCACCGAAGTGAACGCCCTGCCGCCTCACTACGTCTGTCCCAAGTGCAAGTACGTGGAGTGGCACGACGATGGCACCGTGGGATCGGGCTTCGACCTGCCCCACAAGGCCTGCCCGGAATGCGGCCATCCCGACATGGGGCGTGACGGCCAGGATATTCCGTTTGAGACCTTCCTGGGCTTCAAGGGCGACAAGGTTCCGGATATTGACCTCAACTTCTCTGGCGATGTGCAGAACCGGGTCCAGAAGTATGTGGAAGAGCTGCTGGGCGGCGAAAAGCAAGTCTTCAAGGCCGGCACAGTGGGTACCATTGCGGAAAAGACCGCCTACGGCATGGTCCGGGGCTGGCTGGAAGAGAACAACATCACCGGCGTCCGGGAGGCACACATCGCCTACTTGGCCTCGGGCGTGGCCGGCGTGAAGCGGACCACCGGCCAGCACCCCGGCGGCATGGTGGTCTGCCCGGTGGGCATGGAGATCGAGGAGGTTACTCCGGTCCAGTATCCGGCGGACGACCGCAGCGCCGGGGTCAAAACCACCCACTTTGACTACCACAGCTTCGAGCAGGCCCTGATGAAGCTCGACATTCTGGGCCACGATGATCCCACCATGCTCAAGATGCTGCAGGACCTCTACCGGGAGAAGATCGGCGATCCCACCTGGGACATCCGCTCTGTTCCCGTAGACGACCCCGAGGTGCTGCGCCTCTTCAGCCCCGGCGGCAACCGGGTGCTGGGAATCGAGGATGGGAAGCTGCAGTTTGACCTGGGCACCATCGTGCTGCCGGAGATGGGAACCCGATTTGTGCGGCAGATGCTGATGGAAACCCAGCCCAAGAACTTCTCGGACCTGGTGCGCATCTCGGGCCTCTCCCACGGCACCGACGTCTGGACCAACAACGCCCAGGAGCTCGTGAAGAAGGGCATCCCCTTCCAGGACGTCATCGGCTGCCGCGACGACATCATGGTGCAGCTGATCTACTGGGGCGTGGAGCCGGCCACCGCCTTCCAGATCATGGAGTCGGTCCGAAAGGGCCGGGGCCTGAAGCCGGAGATGGAAGAGACTATGCGGGCCGCCGGCGTGCCGGACTGGTACATCTGGTCCTGCAAGCAGATCAAATACATGTTCCCGAAGGCCCACGCGGCCGCCTACGTGCTCTCCTGCCTGCGGATTGCCTGGTTTAAGGTCCACGAGCCGCTGCTCTTCTACGCCACCTACTTCTCGGTGCGGGCCGGCGCCATTGACGCGGACCTGATCACCAAGGGGCCCGAGGCGGTTCGCCAGTACGTTGCGGAGGTGGAGGCGAAGGGGAAGGACGCCTCGCCCAAGGAGAAGGACTCCCTCACCGAGTACGAACTGGTGGAGGAAGCCTTCATGCGGGGCATTCGCTTTGCCAAGGTGGACCTCTACCGCTCCGACGCCACCCGGTACCTGATCAACCCGGACGGCACCCTGCTCTGCCCCTTCAACTCTCTGCCGGGGCTGGGCGACAGTGCGGCCCTGGCCATCGTAGAGGCCCGTAAGCAGGGCGAGTTCGTCTCTGTGGAAGATCTGAAGAACCGGGCCCGGCTGAACAAATCCGTCATCGAGCTGCTCAGCAACCACGGCTGCCTGAAGGGGCTGCCGGAGGGCAATCAGCTGGTTTTCGGATTCTGATCCCTGCACGTCTCCGCCCCGGCGCCGTCAGTTTGGGAGGTATCTATGCAGATCGCACCCTTCCCCCAGGATGCTGCGGCCTTGACCCGGTTTGAGCGGGAGGGCCCCTTCATCTGGCTCTGGGAGTACACCGGCATCGCCTGCGTACTGGGGGCCGGCACTCCCCTGGCGGACGTGGACCTGCCCCGCTGCACCGCCGCCGGCGTGCCGGTCTACCGCCGGCGGGGGGGCGGCGGGGCGGTGCTTCTCAGCCCGGGCAACCTTATCATTACTGCGTGTTACGACGCCAGGCGGAAGGCCTTTCCCACCCAATGGATCGGACCCATCGCCGAGGCGGTGGCCAGGGCACTGCGCGCCTTAGGGCTGAGCGGCGCCCGGGTGCAGGGGCTGGGGGATGTGGCGGTAGGCGGCCGGAAGGTGCTGGGTTCCAGTCTCTATGCCAACCGGCAGGTGGCCCTCTACCAGGGCAGCCTGCTGGTAAATCCTGATCTGGACCTGGTCCCGCAGTTTCTGCCCCATCCCACCCGGGAGCCTGATTACCGGGCCGGCCGCTCCCACCGGGAGTTCCTCACCTCCCTGGAGCGGGAGGGGTACCGGGGGGCGCTGGGGCCTTTGAAGGCAGCCCTGCACGCCGAACTGCAGCAGGTGTGAGGGAATACTAGCGGGCGGTGGCCTTCGGGGGAGGAAAAGTCCGCCGCAACCGGGAATCGAATGTAATGGGAACCCCGTCCACCAGCGGGGTTTACCGCTTGGTGCGCCTCAGTTTTTCATCACATGGATCATGGAGGTTGCGGTTGAAGAAGACAGCGTACCGGCTCGTGGCATTAGATCTGGACGGCACTCTGCTTACCAGCCGGCAGACCATCACCCCCAGGACGCGTGCCGCACTGGAGGCTGCCCGGGCCCAGGGCATCCTGCCCGTGGTGACCACGGGACGCACAGCCCATTCGGCTCTGGAATGGAGTCAGGCGATAGGCGGCGGGCCGGTTATCTGCTGCAATGGGGCTGGGCTCCTGGATGCGGACGGCTCCTGGATTCTGCACCGGGAGATTCCGGCCGAGCCCCTCAGGCGTCTGCTGGAAATCGCCGGCGGGCGGGCGGTGCTGCACTGCCTCACACCGGTGGGAGCTTTTCTGGACCGGCCCTTTCAGTACGCACGTTATTATTTGAAATGGGTTCAGTTCGACAAGCGGCCGGCAGCGGCTGCCAGTTCTATGTTTCGGGCCTTCTGGCGGAATCGGACGCGGCCGGTGCGCAGCCTGGTAGACTGGGCTGCTGAACCTGGCCGGCCCCCGGTGCTGAAGGTGATGCTGTTTGGGGAACCGGACGCGCTGGGTCCCCTGGCAGCGGAGCTGAAGCAGGCGCTGCCCACTCTGGAGATCAGTTCGTCTGCCGAAGATAACCTGGAGGCGACTGCGGCTGGGGTCACCAAGGCCAGCGGTCTGGAGCGGCTGGCGGCCAGGTTGAAGGTACCGCGGGAGGCGATTATCGCCTTCGGCGACTCGGATAATGACCGGGAAATGCTGCAGTACGCCGGGTTGGGCGTAGCCATGGGCAGCGCGCCCGACGCCGTGAAAGCGGTGGCTGACAGAGTGACTGCCTCCTGTGATGAGGATGGGGTCGCACTGGTACTGGAGGAGTTGTGCCGCACATGAGGATACTGGAATCCCTCACGCAGCTGTGCCTCGGCCTGTGGGTCGGGGCCATGGTCGGGTTCGCGACGACGGCTCCCCTGGTGTTTGAAGCCTTCGGTCCCGAACGGCAGCGGGCCGGCGATCTGGCGGGGGGTATGATCTGGCGCCTCAACATGTTTGGCATCTTCCTGACAGCCATTGCACTCATCACGCTGCTTCCCCGGCTCCGCCGCGGCCTCAACTGGCTGCGGGCCCTGCTGGCAGCCGGCGGCCTGACCATGGCGCTGGTTACGGCTTTCTACATCTTCCCGCAGATGGACCGGGTTCAGCCCCCACAGCCCATTGAACAGTACGCAGTTACAGATCCGGTCCGAGTCGAGTACAATCGCTGGCACCGGCGTTCGGAGCAGGTGGCCGGCGTAAGTCTTCTGCTCAGCGCAGGGGCGATGCTGCTGGGTCCTTTTGCAAGGGAGGAGCGGTGACCATGACCTGGGAAAGGCAGTTTCTGGAGGCGCTTCGGCAGTCCCGCCCTGCTTGGGATGAACCGCCGGATTGGCGGGCCTGCCTGGCGCTTTACGACGGACTCAGCGCGGACGAGGCGGTCGCACTCGACCGCCTGGTCCTGCGCATGATCGACCAAGACTACCGGAATCCCCACAGCAGCCGTGAACCACAGCCCCTGGATGACGTGATGGTCAACATGCCCCAGGGAATGGTGCCGGAGGATCTGCTCTGCATTGAGGCGGCGGTGATGGTGGCTGCGGAGCGGGGGCTCGGGCCGGCTTATTTCGCCCTGAACCGGCTGATGCGCTCTGACCGCTGGCACGCCTTTTACCCCCGGCTCACCTGGCTGGGGGAGCAGCTGCTGGACGTGCAGCGGAGGCTGGCCAGCACCGATGCCGGCCGCTACGTGGGGGCCATGCTGGGCCTCGCCTGCGGCGATGCCCTGGGGGTAACCGTGGAGTTCCAGAGCCGGCCGCAGATTCGGCGCACCTTCCCCGAAGGGATACGGGAGATCCAGGGCGGCGGCCCCTTCGGCTTTGCCAAGGGGCAGTGGTCGGACGACACTGCCATGGCGCTGGCGGTGGCCCGGGGCATCGTGGAGAACCCGGCGAATCCGGTGGAGGCGGTGGGCCGGCACTTCATGGCCTGGTACGACGGGCATCCGCCCGATGTGGGCAACACGGTGCGGCTCGCACTCCAAAGCTACCGGCGGCTGGGTTCCTGGGAGCGTGCGGCGGAGGTGGTGGCCTCTGAGTTGGGCGATCGGGCCGCTGGAAACGGAGCCCTGATGCGCACCTTGCCTACAGCCCTGGCCTACGGGCCCGCGGTGGAGCAGGCGGTGCAGATCGCCCGGATGACCCATCCGCATCCCGAGTCCGATGCGGCGGTAGCCGCCTATCACACGGCGGTGGCGGCTGTGCTCCAGGGAGCTTCCAAGGAGGAGGCGATCGATGCGGCGGTGGCTGCCTCGGGCCCGCTGGCAGAGCGGCTTGCGGGGCTCCGTGGGCTGCTGGAGGAGGAGGTCCGCTCCACCGGCTATGTGGTGGATACCCTGGAGGCGGCCCTGTGGTCCTTTCTCCGGACCGAGAGCCTGGAGGAGTGCATCGTGACCGCGGTCAACCTCGGCGACGACACCGATACGGTGGGCGCCGTGGCGGGGGGACTTGCAGGTGCGTACTACGGCGTGCTGGCGGTGCCCCGGCGGTGGTCGATGGTCCTGCAGGGCCGGGGCGAACTGGAGGAAGTTGCAGAGGCGCTCTACCGCTTATCCCATGGGATCTGAACAGGAGCTGTAAGACCCGGACTGTTCTCTCTGGGCGCGAGCGTTGGGCATAAATCTAGATGTGGTCGGAGGTGAGGCAGCGCCCGGGCGGCGGCCGGACGCTGCAAGCAACATGAGTGATACTAGCAAGAACCAGACGCTGGATTTCAGTCTGACAATGATGCAGAAGGTGCTGTACGCGCTGCTGCTGGCGGCGCTTTCCGCTCTGGTGGTCCTGGGCGGGAGTCTGGCTGCCCGGGGCGCGTGGGGCACCGTCGTCTTTATCCTTTTGGCCATGCTTCTGGGCCTGGTAACCTTTTTTGTCAGCAGCGGGTGGATGTACCGGCTGAAGCTGACGCAGCGCGCCGTTATCATCGAGAGCCGTCAGGAGCGGTTTGAGATTCCCTTCGACCGGGTGGGCATGGTGGTGCGGGGCAGCATCTTCCCCTATCCGATCTACTGGCTGGTGCTCCGCAACGCCAAGCAGGGCCGGGAGGTGCCCACCAAGCGGGTCGACCCCACCACCTCTTCGCTGATTGCTGCCTACCAGTCCCGCAACCCCGGCAAGACGCTCACCATTATGCCCATACCGGCGCCCTTCGTCAGGTCCCGGCAGGAACTGGTCAGAACCCTCAAAGACCGGATTCCCCCGCTGGTCGTAGATGAGCGACTTGGGGTAAAATAGGAGATGGTGGGCTTGCCAGAACCACCTTCCTATGATAGTATCAGGTAGGATTCGATCGGCTGATCTTGTGTGAGTTTTGAGGAGTGGGTGTTAACCCACTCTTTTCAACGTCTGGCATTCGCAGGTCAGGCGGCGGTTGCTCTCACGGGCCGGTATGCGCAGCCGGCTTATTTCTTACCCCCGCGTGGGAAGAGTAAAGAGCGAGTCTGCACGAAGCGTCTGCTGAGACAGGATCGGAGGGAAGGTCCAGCTTGACCAAAGGCGGCAAATCCATCGAGGCTCTGGTGGAGGAAGTGGCACGCCCCTTCGTGGAAGCCAACGGCATGGAACTGGTTGATGTGGAGCTCGTTAAGGAAGGCGGGAACCGCTACCTTCGCGTCTACATAGACAAAGAGGGTGGGGTCAACTTTGACGACTGCGAGACCATCAGCCGTCTGGTTGACGCCAAACTTGACGAACTTCTGCCCAATCCGCCGTACGAGTACTTCGAAGTCTCCTCGCCGGGGATTGAGCGTCCGCTGAAGCGCGACGCAGACTTCGCCCGCTACGCGGGGCAGCAGGTGTCAGTCAGCACCTATGCTCCAGTAGACGGGCAGAAGCTGTTTATCGGCGAATTGGTAGGACTGATTGACAACAAGGTGGTGCTGAGGCTCACCCAGGGGAAGCGGCGGGGCGAGGAGATCGCCCTGGACCGCAGTCGGGTGGCTCTGACCAAGCTCCACGTGGATTTCTAGATGCGGCTATCGGAGAGCTGCGAGAGGAGATAGGAAGATGAAGGCCGAGATTCTCGAGGCGCTGGACGACCTGGTAAGAGAGCGGGGAATCGCCAGAGAGGTGCTGGTGGAAGCCATCGAGGCGGCGCTGATCTCTGCATACCGGCGAAACTTCGGCTCTGCCCAGAACGTGCGGGTTCACTTCGACCCCCAGACGGGCGAGTATCGGGTCTACGCCCAGAAAGAGATTGTTGAGCACGTAGAGGATCCCCGGCTTCAGGCCTCGCTGGAGGAGGCGCGGGCGAAGAACCCCGCCCTGGGCCTCGGCGACATCCTGGAAGTGGAGGTGACGCCTCGGGACTTCGGCCGCATTGCCGCACAGACCGCCAAGCAGGTGGTGGTGCAGCGGATCCGGGAAGCAGAACGGGGCATCATCTTCGAGGAGTATTCCAGCCGTGAGGGGGATATCGTCACCGGGCTGGTGCTCCGGGTGGACGCAAAGACCAAGGCGGTTTACGTCGAACTGGCCAAAAACGTCGAGGGGGTCATCGTCGCCAACGAGCAGATCCCCGGCGAGCGGTATACCGAGAATCAGCGGGTGAAGGCCTACGTCATCGAGGTGAAGCGCACCTCCAAGGGTCCGGCCATCTCACTCTCCCGGACCCATCCGGGCCTGCTCAAGCGGCTCTTTGAGCTGGAAGTGCCGGAGATCCACGACGGCATAGTTGAGATCAAGGGCATCGCCCGGGAAGCGGGCTCCCGCTCCAAGATCGCCGTGGCCTCCCGTGAAGAGAATGTGGATCCGGTGGGCGCCTGCGTGGGAGCCAAGGGCCTCCGGGTGCAGAACATCGTCAACGAACTGCAGGGCGAGAAGATTGATGTGGTAGAGTGGAATCCAGACCCTGCGATTTTTGTATCCAAGGCCCTTTCACCGGCCAAGGTGGTCTCGGTCGACTGCGACGAGGCAACCCACATCGCCCGCGTTATTGTGCCAGACTACCAACTTTCCCTGGCCATCGGCAAGGAAGGGCAGAACGCCCGTCTGGCCGCCAAACTGACCGGGTGGAAGATCGATATCAAATCAGAGTCCCAGGCTGCTGCCGGAGCGGCGGGAGGCTCTGAAGACCTGGCGTAGCCCCACGGTTTCCTGAACGGCTGCTGGATCGGAAAGGGGGTGGCGGTGATGACCAAAGGGCAGCGTCAGCCGAAAATGAAGAAGGTACCACAGCGCATGTGCCTGGGTTGTGGGCAGTTGAAGCCCAAGAAAGAGCTGCTGCGGGTGGTTCGAACGCCCGATGGCGTCATCGAAGTTGACAACTCCCCCTCGGGGAAGAAGTCGGGGCGCGGCGCCTACATCTGCCCGTCGCGAGAGTGCCTCGCCAAGGCGATAAAGGGTAAGCGGTTGGAGCGGGCGCTCGAGCACCCGGTCTCCGACGAGGTGTGGGCCATGTTGGAGGCGAGGGTGGTGGACAACGGGTGATGCCGCAATCCCTCCGATCCATGCTGGGACTGGCCCAGCGGGCAGGCAAGGCTGCATCCGGCGAGGTGGCCGTTGAAGGGGCCTTGAAGAGGCGGAAGGCCCGCCTGCTGATTGTGGCTGAAGATGCCAGCGGGCGAACCCGTGAGCGATTGGCGGCGCTGGCCGCCCAGGTCGGCGTCCCGTGTTACGTGGTGGGGACGCGGGAAGAACTGGGTCTGGCCCTGGGCAAGGGGCACCGCGCCGCTGTGGCCGTCCAGTCCGCCGATTTTGCCAACGGCATCGCCGGCATCCTTTCCCGTGAAGGTCTGGCGCCTGTGGCAGGACGGGGGTGATCCTTTGGAGCGCAAGGTGCGCGTATTTGAACTGGCTAAGGAACTAAACGTGGACTCCAAGCGCATTCTGGAGGTCCTTGAAACTCTGAAGGTGGATGTGAAAAACCATATGAGCACCATTGACCAGAAGACCGCTGATAAGGTTACCGAGGCGGTGCGGCGGACCCCGGCCAAGAAGGCCGGAACCGGCGCCTCTGATGCCGCGCGCGGTGGCCGAAAGGCGGAGACGTCTAAGCCCGTGCGGGAGGCGAATCCCGCGAAGTCTTCCCTGCTGGAGGATTTCTTTGGGTCGAGCACCAAACCCCGCCAGCGGGTAGAAGACATGAAGCGGGAACTGCGCCGGCTGCCCACTGAGCGTCCTGCAGCTGAGCGGCCGGGCGCCGCCGGCCGGCCGCATCCCCAGGGAGAGCGGAGCACCCAGGGCCGGACCGAGGCCCCTGCAGCGGAGGCCGCCCAGGCCGAACCAGTCCGGGCAGCGGCCCCGCGGGAAGAAGCGGCCAAGCCAGAGGCGCCCAAAGCGGCAGAGGCCCCGCGTGTGGAGGCAGCCAGCGCTGCAGCTCAGGCAGCCGCTCCGGCGGAGGCCCCCAAGGCCGAGGTGGCCCAGCCGCGGGCAGAAGCTGCGAAGCCTGCGGAGGCGACCGCTTCTCCTGCAGCAGGACCCAAGGCAGCGGCCAGCGGCGAAGGACCCAGGCAGCAGCGTGAGCCCGCAGCGCCCAGCCGTTCCGCCGGGCCGCTGGGCAGGGACCGGGAGGAACGGATGGGCGGTGCGGGCTCACGCTGCTGCCTGGGGCCTTCG
>ENA-OWPA01001579-OWPA01001579.1-bioreactor-metagenome-genome-assembly--contig:-NODE-1579-length-14200-cov-23.950789_pt1 | contig 14200 bp, 13 predicted proteins | sample MGYA00238139_ERZ651803 | MGnify/ENA primary metagenome ERZ651803 (study PRJEB26909, sample SAMN07631231) | bioreactor metagenome | isolation source: Switchgrass digestor | place: USA: Dartmouth...
GCTTCCTGGTACGCACTTGATTGATTCATCAACCTTTTCCTGTAACGCTCAATACCACAGCTTTTGACTGCAGCACCTACAGGCAGTTTGAAACCTGCACCTGAATACCGATTTCGAGAGGCCTACTCTCATCTCCTACAAAGCATGATTCATTGCGTTTATTCCCCCTCCTTTTGTCGCAATTTCATCTTCAGGACACACTTTGACGCTTACATTTATTATTATATTAACTTCCAATAAATTCACCGGTGTCAGATCCAACTATAACCTTATAGTTCTCGCCTTGTGCAATATCTGGGCTGATGATAATTACCACCTCAAATTCAAGTTCCGGTGTATAAGAGGAAATTAGTTCATTTAACACGTAGTCCACTTACCCTTGGAACTAAAATAAAAAGGCCCTGGCAGCTTAAAAAGCACCAAGACCTTTATTTAATCTCACAAACTACTTATTGGGGAAAGTAATGGAACACTTTTCTCCCTTTTCATTTGTATAGTTAACAACAAAGCCTTCCTCGGTAACTTTAATAGTACCATCATACCTATAAACTCCTTGGTTAGCCAGTTCATAACCAAAGTACGCTGTATCATCCTTGAAACCCTTAATCTCTCCACTCAGTACATCTTCACTGTATTCTGATGATTGAACAGCTAACTCTACATTATAATTAAGTCCACCCAATCCAATCTTCATAAAAAATTTCTCAGGCTGTTTAGATTTCATATATCCACGATCATCTTCTACTGATTTATCCGCTTCAATATATGGTGTTGCAACCATCTTTAGTGCAGCTTCAATAAGTTCAGGAACATATTCTTCTCCTTTGGACGAAATTGTTATTTTTTGAGTTTTACCGTCCCATTCCACATTTAAACCCATTTGTTCTGAAACAAACCTTACAGGAAGCATTGTCCTTCCGTCTTTAATTACCGGTGCTTGTTCTATAGATATATTATCTATGGGAACATATTCACCAACTATATAATTATCGCTTGTCTCGGCAACATTACTACCTATTGTCAATTTGATATATTTATATGTACTCAATGATCTGAAATATTCTACTGAACCTTCTGAGCTATCTATTGTATACATACCAATCTTATTAAAAATTCTAACAGCTTTCTCTTCGTTATCCCACCAAACCGTATACCCCAAGGCTTCCGATATAAATCTCAAGGGTACCAATGTTCTGCCACTGCTTGCATCAATATACGGGGCAACATCCAATGTTACACTTTTGCCATTAATTATAGCATTAGTACTATTCACCTGCAGTACAACTGTCGTTCCTGAAGCTTCCGCCAACACTTTACTTGGCATGATTACACCTGCAAACACTGCTATCAACAGACCTGCCGCCAAAATACCAAAAAAGCTTTTTGAGTTCATAAAATACCTCCTATAGTGTTTGTATAATGTACTGCCAATTAAAATCATTAGTAAGACAGATTGTACATATATTGTCTTTTATACTTCAGCGTCCTATTATGGAATTTTGGTCATCATAAAGCGTACCCTTTACAGTTACCTCAATGGTATCAAAATTGTATACTCCTTTTAATGTGCCAAGTTTTTTAAATTCACTGTTTGCTTCAGACAGTGCAATATCCCCAATCCACGCTGCTACCGTATATTTTCCGTCCGGCATGTTTATATACGTATATACCTTTCTATTATCGGGATTAATTTTGATGATAACTGTTGTTTTCTCAGTAACTTTGTACATTTTCTGTCCGTCTTTTATATATTCTCTGTATTTGTAGTTTTCCTTGCTTCCAAGAGTACCGGACTCCTCATAGCCCTCAAGTATCGCCTTGAAAAATTCGTGGGTGTATTCGCCACTTTTTTCACTGTGTTTTAATTCTTCAAAATCACTGGTGTAGTTCGTTTTCTCCACATAGAGCATCTTCACACCGTCACCCCCGGTCGGATCTTTTGCCGTTAATGCAGCAGGTCGTCTTACATAAGTGTTTCCACTTTTGCTCAGTAATTCGTTTTGCAAATTTACCGGTTGATTATTGCTGTTTATATACATTAAATCCGATTCATAGCGGAAGGAATTGATGACTGCTTCGACTATTTCTTTGTGGTCTTTTGTTTCAGTTTTTGTCGGCTTGTATGTAACTGTTTCAACAGTAAATGTATACGTTCCTGTAGGGTTAAAATAATATCCTGCCTTAATGGGATAATCCACATTTTTTAGACCTATATCCGATGAAAAAACAGCCTTGTCATATTCGGATTTTCTGTAATCCATATTTCTCGCGGCTTCACGGCTTCTTTTGTAGTCCTCTTTCATAGTTCTTAATGTATTCCACTTAACTACAGCACTATTCTGTTGTGTAAAAGTCCTTTTATAACGGCCCGGTACTGCCGTCCATCCATATAGTGAGCCATCTACATCTTGGTGGCACATCCAGCGTACCACATCCAACTTATAAGGCTCGCTTGTCCACCACAAGTTCTTCTGTAAATAATTTGGTGTATTGTTCTCTATTTTATTTTCAAAAGTCTTTGCCGGTATTGTAGGTTTGCCGTTGTATATTTTAGTCGTTATGTTTTTTGTATCGGTACCGGAATCAAAATCTGCACTGGTAATACCCGTTCTCGTTTCTGTGTATGTACTCCCATCCTCATTGGTTTTGATAACGGTGTATATGTAATTGGCATATGCTCTGCCTCCAAAAGTAATCTTTCCTGTGGCTGTTTTTGCAGCCGGTCCGTCCAGCCATTTTCCTTCCATAGGATTGTCATAAGTATTGCTATTTGAATCATATGTGGCATCTTTCCTATGTATTGTTGTGCTAATTTCCGGATATTTTATTATAGTACCTGCCGATTCATTCACTCTTATTGTTTGATCTTCAAAGCCTCTGAACAAGTTAATGGAATTATTGTAGATATTTAATGCTCCCCAGGCATTTCCTGTCAACCTTCCCGTAGGTGCTGAAAGTTTTGCAGTTATAGCCTTGCCGTTAGCTAAAGGAAAACTGACTTTCCTGCTCAATATATTGTAGTCAAGTTCTATATCTCCAAAGGTGTTAATTTTTAACGCCGGTGTTATCACCGCATCCAAAACATTGTTATCAAGATAAGTTTCCGGGGGATTTGATCCTTCTTTGTTTATCTCAAATTTAACATTAACCTCATGTTCCGGCATCTCAAATTCCGCCAAAAGCGCTGTTTCACCATCCGACGATATTTCAATCTTTCCGGTATCCCTATCCTCATAGCCATAATACTTTACTGAAGGTACCGGCTTATTGGTAACCTTATCTACAATCTCCCATTTAAAAACCGGTGCATTTCCATCGGCTTCAGTCAAGTCTCTTTTAAAAGTAGATTTAATTTGTACAAGTACTTGTACTTTATCACCAGCTACAACACTTGACGGTATTTCTTCAAATTGTACACTAAGGTCACCCCTAAGTCCTTCCGGCGACAGTGGTACTGTCAGATAATTTCTACCGTTGTTATGAAACATAATGCCACATCCCCAGCTTACGCTTGTGGGCGGCTGGTATATGTGGACATATTTGTGCCATTGTCTTTCTGCAATTTTGTCATCAGGGAAATCCAGCAGTGAACCGTCAGGATTCTTTCTTGATATTAGTTTTAACCCCAACCTTATGCTCTCCTCATATAGTGGGTTGTTATCAAAGGCATTCTCTCCCTTAACTTCTGGTCTCATTTTAGTATTTGGATCTCTTTTAGGATCTTCAATCCAATCTCTATCCCAAAGTCCTGTTGTTGAAGTCACATCATTTGGGAATAGATAATTGGTAAAAATTGCATCCGACATGGTATAACCTAAATACCTATATCTACCTTCTTTAAAATCGCCATGAGGATTCCCATAAACAATATAATTCCTATACCCTGATAAATATGGGTTAGTAGAAAGAGGTTTTCCATTTTTATTTGATAATTTAAAATACTCTTCATTATAAATTCCTGATGAAATGAGTTCCTTATTTGCTAACTCAACTAGTTGTGGCCTTGTTATTTCTTCTGTAGCGTTTATGTTAGCAATTACAGTAGCAGTTATGAAAAAAATAGCCAAGACAATAGCTATAACCTTTCTCACTGCAAAACTACACCTTCTTTCCATACATCTAACATAAACGATATACCTGCAGCTTCAGCAGTTACAATTTTGTTACCCATTTTATACTGTTTCAAAGGTAAATCATCCTCTCTTTTCTTCTTTTGTCTTAAATATTGAAAGACCTCTTTAGCAATAGATTCACCGTACTTTTCGGCAAACATTTTCTCAGCTGCATCTAACCTTGCTTTCATCAATTCCTGATCTGATGAAAAAGTAATAGACATACTATATTCAACATATGTTAGGTTTGTTTCAACCTTAATCCATCCATACACAGGATCTTTCGTAGCCTGTGGTGTAGGTACTACTCTTCCTTCCGTATCAATATACACTGCTTTTATTACACTATCCCATCTTACAGTAGCCCCAAAAGCTTCTGCCACATATCGAGCTGGCACAAAAGTTCTGTCTTCATGTAACAATGCTGCTGTATCCATTTGTAGTGTTTTCCCGTCCAGTTCATATTCCTTCTTTCCTATATAAAGAACCAATTTCTTATTCCCTTTTACAAAAACTGCTTTCTGTGCTGCGCTATCCCAAGTTACTGTTGCCCCCAGCCTCTCTCCTATAAATCTTGCAGGTACCTGTGTTCTTCCATTGGAATCTATAAAGGGCTGTGCATCAGGGAAAAATAATCTATCTCCGTCTACCACTATGCGAAGTGGCATCTCTCCAAATACATTTAATACTGAAAATATTGATATCATTAATAGTGCTACTGCTATAACTAATGCAAACTTCTTCATAGCAAATATCCTCCTCTAAAACATCTAGTAATATGAATTATCTTCTGTACCGCTGTACTTTTTCGTTATTCCTTGAATATATGCTATTTTTTATATCGTCAACTTTAATACCATAATTTATGTTATTATTATATATTTATACAAATACATTAAACAAGCAGACTTTATCACATCAACATATCTTGCAGATAATGTATATACTTTCTTTTAATAGTAATGCTTTTTATTTAGTATTAAAAGGAATAAAATTTAGCTCATTTTCTGAGATTACTACTTGATATTTTACAAAACGGCTATTTTTAGCTTCTAACAATAATATAAAAATCGATAAAAAATTAAGATGGCATACCATAATTCTAAAATTTAGCGAAAACAAGCTAATTTATGAAAAGAATTTATTGACATCTAATTAGGTTTAAACACAAATGTTAAATATCTTTACTTTTTTGCAATGTGGAAAAATTATTTCACTTTAGCAATAATTCCTAATGTGACTAATGATAAAACAATACTCTATAACATAGTTTTTATAACAGTAACTATCCACGTTAAAATGCTATACCAACTCTTAACTATAGCACCACAAGACAGCACCTATAACCTGTCTCACTGCAAAACCACGCCTTCTTTCCATACATCTAACATAAATGGTGTCTTTTTTGGGTAATACTTTTAAAACAAATGAATTTTCCTTATTACCTGCTTTTGTAGTTATTACAGTCTCTCCTTCCTAAAGAGCAATAATTTTGCCAAGTCCATTGACAGTAGCTACTTTTTCATTGCTTGACGCATATCTTACGTTTTTGTCAGTTGCATCATAAGGAAAAACAGTTACTGACATCAGTTGATTATCTCCAACCCTCATTTCTTTTTTATAATCACCGAAATCCAATTCTGAGACCTCTACATATGTATCTTTTGGATAATCTGCCGTCAGTTTGAATTCCTCACTTACTCCATCAGCAGCTTCAATAGTAATTCAGGTTGTACCAGGAGATACCACAGTAATCCTTCCCAACTCATTTACTTTTGCGACCGACTCCTTACTTGAGTAATATCTTACTTTTTTTATCAGTAGCGTCAAGCGGCAATACTGTAACTACAAGAAGTTGTTTCTCACCAACTTCCATGTTTGTTTTGTAGTCTGCTATATCCAAATCCGTAACTTTTACATAGTTTTCTTCTTCATCTTCTTTATCATCTTCTTCAATTTTTTCTTCCTGAAGATCTTCCACTTTATCATTATCATTGTCCTTTGTTATATCAGTATACTCTTCAGCAAATATATAGTAATTACAATTATTAGGTTGTAAAAACAATATAAAAACTATCAATAATAATATTATTAAACATTTCTTTGCCATTGCAAAACTCCTAACTTGTTAATATGTCCAGTGATTCCACCACATAATCAAATAAGACACTTGATCATATTGAATACGTGCCTCTACCGGCATACCATTTGAAAAATTAACCTTTTAACCTTTTTTTACTTATTATGTATGTATTGTCCGGTATTATATCAACTTTAAAATAACTTGTTCCTTTCTCACTGTCCGTTGTTATATCATTATCCTTTCTAACTACTTGTCCCGTTATTGTTCCATACACAGTCTCTGCCAGTCCTGAGACTGCAATCTTGACTTTATCTCCAATAGAAATTCGTGCTATGCTATTAGCATCAACATACGCTTGTATCTTATATTCATCCTGTTCAGAAGCAATATTGGCAATAGCGCTTCCCGCCTGAACCACCATTCCTTCCTTATATTCAGCTAACATATGTATTTTTCCAGTAGCATTAGCCTCCACCTGATATTCCTCTTGTCCACTTCCAACCGCTTCAAGTTGGAGCTCTATTTTTCTCAATTCGTTTTCGTATTGTTGGATAGAATCTTCAATTGATTTTAAAGTGGAATAATAAATCTCAGTTATTTTATTCTGATTTTTCTCTATTTCGTTTTCTATTTGTGCATCGGCATAACCATATGATTTATACATTTCTACATTGATTTTTTGTTGTGCAATCTGACTTTTGTAGTTTTCAAATTGATAATAATATAAACTATCTTTTTCATCACCTTCATTAAAATAGTTTACGTCATCTTTTATAGAAGCCACCAGTCTCTTAAGTTGATTTATTTTATCCATGCAAAGCTCTTTTTTCCCATCCAACTGTTTAGCCTGTAAATCAACTCTGTACTTTTTATTGTCAAAAGTACATCTCCATTTTCAGCATAAGTCCCTTCTTCAATATTGATATTCACTATTTCACCGCTATATGGCACCATTACATAGTTTTTATTAATACTCTGGATAGTTCCGGGAGCTTTGATTATATCTATTTTTGGGGTTAGAATACCCCAAATTACAACAGATATTATTAATGCGGTAACAGCTATTAGTATTATGTAAGTAAATCCAGGTACATTTTTATCGTAAAGTAACCTACTGTCCTTTAATTCATTTAAAGTTTTAACTTGATTACTCACCGTCAGCACGCTCCATAAACACATCCGCGACTATATTGTCATCATTTTTTGCTACAAATACGGTGTAACTGTCACCTTTTAGCGGTATATCTTCTTCAAAAGCTATGAGGTTGATTTTATCATACGCATACTTTAGTTTGCTTTCTTCTCCTATATATCTTGCATACATACAGTTCTTAACTCTTATAACCGACTCCATTTTATATGGTACTTCAACATTATGTATAAACGTATTTACTTGTTTTAACAATTTAACAACGAATTTTCCTACCTCATTACCATTCAAGTCAACTCTTGTATATTGAATAAAGGGTCCTACTGGTTGAGCACCTTTGTTCCTAATATAATTTTCCATTTGCAAAATCTCTTTATTTATATCAGAGTTTTCAATCAAATCAATCTCCTTAATTAAAACATTTGTCAGCTTTAAAATTTTATTATAGCTTACTTTTATTTTTTCATTATTCATTTCTAATCCTCCCTCTAATATTCATATCTTTTTCTCCAATAAAAACTATCAAACAATTTATTATTTAGATTGACCTGATAAAATCGGTTTTTTAAAGCTACATATCCTTGCTCCACTTTAGTCCAAAATGACGTTTCAAACAACTGATGCACCCTTCTGTCTCTAAAACTAAACTACTCTCAAACTCAATTCTCTCTTTGGACATCCTGCTTAGCTCTGAAATTCAGACATGCTTAACTCCTGCTTCATACGATAGTCTCTCATTATTAGAATCATAATACCCTCTAGTCAAGAGTTATCTCCCATAGAGCTTTGCAGAATATCTCTGTGTGTTTTCTCAATATTCATGGTATCTAATAAGTCTTCTCATAGTTTTCTATATTTTTATCTCTGAGATAAACATCTTTGTTAAATGTCATGCTCCGCTCACTATCTTCCGTTCTTCCACAGTTATTTTACCGATGATTCCCCGAACTAAAGTCTTTCAATAAACTTGCTTCGATTAATTTCATCTATGACTTCTTTTTCGTACTTAGCAGTAATTTTATTAAGGCAGTAGGATTAGCTACTTTCTGTACAAGCTGTATCCGACAGAAAAAATCGATACGTAAAGTTATGTGTAACTTCAGGAACAAGAACGTCATAGCTTAGTTTCTTATAGTGTTTTGAAAAACAACATTCTTATACATTAACCGGTACAGTCGTACATATGCGATAGATATTAAATCGTCCACCTATAGGATTTTCAAAAGATTTATTCTCCATGAACTCATCGTTCTTTTCTTGTTCAGTAATAAGTTTATACACAGTCTCTGATATAAGAACATGTAATACAGCTAGTTGATTCCAAATTGTAAAATCCTATATTAAGATACTTGGAACCTTTTTTGTACATTTGCATTACATTGGACAATTTAAACCAGCTCGCGTCTTACAAGTTTTTCAAAGTTCTTTTATCTGTTTAGCTATTTACTATTTCTTAGCCCATTAATATAAACTTCATCACTAATATATCCATCAAATAATCTATAAAAAGTATAAAATGTATCAGGTTTAATATTCTTTCTGTCGCTCAAAATTGCGTAATTATCTTTGTGTAAAATTATTTGTTCCGCTTGCAATTTATAATAATTATCAACTTCTCCCTTTGGAAAATTTATAATTAAATCATTATAAAGTTTTTCAGCTATTTCATGTTTACCAATAAACTCATAATAACAAGCAACTCTAGTAATAAACTTTTTGTATATCTCAATGTTTTTCACTTTGGAAAATTTATCAGTATTTCTATAAAAATCTTTTAAATATATTTTTATTGACTCCGGCAAATCAATTTTTGCCGCCAAAAAGTCAGATATAAAACCTGTTGCAATTGAAATAGCATCAATATTTGTTATATCTTCTTCTACCTTCCTTTCAAAAATTTTTATCAGCATTTTCCTTAAATATGTATTATTCCTTCGAATCTCATTGTAATTCGATGACAGCTTTATGTAATTAAAAATAAACTGTGCAGAAATTTCATTATTTTTAAACATATATTTATATGCAAAATAATCTCCTCCCACATTTCCCGATCTAGCAAAACAATTGATCACTAAAACAAAATTTATAGCAAATAATAAACCTCCTACATCTACTAAACTTTTATTTTCACCTGCCACATATCCTATAATTATCAAAACCAATCCTAAAATTGTCATAATAATACCGGATATTGTTGCACATAACATCGAATTCGCAAATGCCTCAGTCACTCTCTTGAAATCATCATCATTATTTATTTCAAATAGATCTACAACAGATGCCCCCATGAGACCTACACAATTAAAATTTATTAGCGTTTTCCAATTATTTTTATTCTTTATAAAACAAAAAGGATAAATATATATTGCTCTTATTCTCATTCGGTGAAAAATATAAGCTAAAGAATGAGCAACTTCATGAACGGTAATAGATATATAGCAAATAACAATAAAAAGCAAAATATAATCTATCATCGAAAAACTTTCACTTTTTAATATACAATTAAACAGATAGTATATGCTTAAAATATACAGGCAAACAATTAAAATATTTAAAATTAAACTTCTTATGTCTACTTTCTTCACATATATCTCCTGCCAATTTACGCACTTCTCAATATGATTATTTCTTTTCAAAGTAATTAGTCCATATAATTTCAAATGTAAAAACTGGTATAAAAATGATTAAAAATCCTAAAATTCCGGATAGCTTAAACCACGATAAAATAGAGCTGGATATAAAAAGCACTAATACTAACAATAAAAAATACTTTTTTCCTCTTTTTTTTGAATATGTATTATTCATTATTGTTCCTCCATTTAAAATATACTAATTGTATTATTAAATAATCCTAGTCAAGACTGCAATATTGCAGCCTTGACTATTTAAAAATAAATTACTCTTATATCTTAAGTGTAAAGTCCGGCAAGAATGGGACATCACATATTTTGAATTTCTTTCCTTTTAAACTGTTAATTCCATATGTAACCGCAGCTGAAGCTATTATTGGCACAACACTTCCCCAAGCTATAAGAAATGCACCTACATATAATGTTCCTGTTCCTGCTGTACCTAATTCTATTGCTGTAGCAATAGCTGCCCCTGCAGCAGCTAAAGCGGCTTCTGCTGTTGATTTCGTTAAAGCTCCTCCAAGTGCCGACAATATGCTGATTATTAAACTGTTATTACTAATTTGTATCCACAGTTCGCCTCCTCCATCAACATAAGTCATCTCTTCTTTATCCATTACAACATAGTTACTAGGCATTAACAATGTTCCGTCATAATTCATTTTCATTCCATAATCCTCCTTTAAGCTAGAATTTTTCCTTGATTGCAACCAAGTGTAAAATATTATGTTAACATTAATGTAACATTAATGTTACATCCTAATAACACATTTCTTCTTCCCCGGCGATTGCTATTTCTTCTTTCAATTCCTCCACATCATTCTTCGTAACAAAATTCCCCTGTTGCATCTCCCAAAGTTCATAATACTTTCCCTTAAGTGCTATTAACTCTTCATGAGTACCTTTCTCAATAATTTCACCTTTATCAATTACAATAATTTCATCACAATTCTTTATAGTTGCCAATCTATGTGCAATAATCAACATCGATTTATTCTCGAATTTATTGTAAATCATGTCGAAAATTATACTCTCTGTTGCAAAATCAAGATTACTTGTGGGCTCATCCAATATATAAAATTCACTCTTTTTAAGAAATGCCCTTGCCAAAGCAATCCTCTGCTTTTCTCCACCGCTCAGTCCGTTTCCCGATTCCTCAAGATAAGTATAATATTGCAATGGAAGTCTTTTTATAAATTCATGAGCACCTGCTTGTTTCGCTGCTTCTTTAACTTCTTCCAAAGTCGAATTCATTTTTGTAATCCTTATATTGTCATAAATACTTTTGGAAAAAAGCTCTACATTCTGAGGAACATATGATATCGCTTTTCTAAGTGAACTGTTACTAAATTCGCTGATATCAACTCCATCAATAAGTATTTCTCCATTTTCCGGCTCATAATATTTGAGCAACAATTTAGCAATCGTAGATTTGCCACTTCCGCTGCTTCCAATCAATGCTACTTTTTTTCCTTTCGGAATTCTGAAAGAAATATTTTTAAGAACCGGTTTCCTATTTCCATATCTAAAAGTAACATTTATAAACTCAATATCCCCCTCTATTTTCTCAACATTTTGATAACTGCCATCTTCCTGCTCTATCTCACTGTCTAAAATCTCCGCTATTCTTTTCATTGATATATTCGCTTCCTGTATCTGTAACTGTAATTGGACAAGCCTCCCTACAGGTTCCATAAAATACCCGGATAATGTAATAAACGCCATCAGACTTCCTAATGATATTTCATTATTAATAACTTGCATAACCCCTATATACATCAATGCTAAATTACCAACAGTCTGTACAAGGCTGGATATGGAACCCTGAATATTAGACAGCATTCCTCCCCTTAATCCTATTCTTAACAACCTTATATATTCTCTTTCAATGTTCTCTAATTCCGTTTCTTCATTCGCATTCCCCTTAATTGTTTCAACTGCTCTCAGTCCTTCAATTATTTGTGAATTTAGCACTGAAGATTGTTGCATCTGTTCTTCATTAAGTTTTTTATACGGCTCTTTAAAGACAAATACTAAACCGATACTTATTACTGTAAGGAAAAGAATCACCACAAATAGAGCAGCATTCATCTTAAACAAAATCACACCGGTTATCAGTGTCATTAAAATATCAATAATCAACGTCAAAGCAATATTTGTAAATATACCTTTAATGGTAAATGCATCAGAAAATCTTGTAATAATATCTCCAGTTTTCCTTGAAGCAAAAAACTTCATCGGAAGTTTATAAACGTGTTCAAAATAGCCCAGCAACAAAGGTATATCTATTTTCTGGGACAAATATATCATCATCCACTGTCTTATAAAACCAATTACCACTTGCGTAACCGCAATAACTGAAAATATTATCAGCACTGAGACCAGCATACCTTTTAATTGGTATGGCAATATTTCATCCATAATTACTTTATTGAAAAGTGAAGACACTATTCCCAATATCGTCAATATAATTGAAGCCAAAATTGAATAAATGAAAAGTTTTTTTTGCGGTAATAAAAGCTTCAAGAATCTATAAAATACTTTTTCTCCCTTTATCTTATCGCTTACAAAATTCTGATTGGGTTTCAATATGAGTAATACACCTGTAAAATCCTTGTAAAACTCGTCTATCTTAACCTTCAATAAATTCTTTGCAGGATCACCTATTATAACATGTTTTTTAGTTTTCTTAAATATTACAACAAAGTGACTAAGTCCCTCTTTAGTAATAACATTCGCAATACACGGCAGAGTAAAGTCACTCAAAAAACCTTCCTTATCAACTCGAACCGCCTGAGAAGTAAATCCCAACTCATCACAGCATTTTTTTAACCCAATTATATTTGTACCTTTTATATCGGTACCCATTAAATCTCTAAGTTTTGTTATCGTAGTTTCTTTTTTATAATGCAAACATATCATCGCAAGACATGCTGCTGCACAATCAGTGGCATCATGTTGTCTAACAAAAGTATATTTCATTTTTTCACCCAATAATTAACTAAAATTAATGTAATACTTATCTGTAATAAATATAATTAATAGATTAATTATACAATATTTGTTATTATTCACCAGTTATATTAACAATTTTTCTATTTTTGTCAATTTGTTTTTTGTTTGTTTTTATATGCATTTTTATGTATTTTTTCTATTTATTTACATTATTTTATTCAATTTAATTTTTTTGAGTGGTCCTAGCCGATATTCTTGAATCAAATAAAGAGCATTTTTTGAATCTTTAGTATAAACATTAATAGGGCATTATACGGTAAATATTGCACCGAAAAACTTCCTTCTTTATTTGAAATTTCATCAAGTCTTGCCTTTAATTCATCAATATCATCATCGTATGTAAAAATCCACTTGTAATCGAATCCGATGGTATTTTTAACGGAATACAACACACAATTCCGCTAAAGAAATCTGTTGCCTTGATTTCATTAAGCTTCTTATATCCAGTACATGATGTAATTAAGGTAAATATGCATAATATTAATGCTAAACATACAGTTTTTTCAATGTTCTCTACTACCTTTAACATTACAAACAACTAGTCTGCAAATTAAAAATAAAACCGATATTTACACTAATTCCTCCTATCCAAATATCTTCGGCTCGATAAATATCCTGACTGATAAATATAAAAAAATATTATATACTATAAATAATTTTTCAGAATTAAATTATTTTAGTTTATAGATATTTTGTATCTTAATAAACTCAAAGTATAAATTATACAAAAAAATTTGTAGAATTTACCGATTACAAAAGAATGGACCAATATAACTAATGAATTTAATTATCAAACATTCATAATTTTAAGGTTAGTTATGGTAAAGGTTTTAGAACAAAAACAACTTGTCTTAATATTTTTTCCATATTTGTTAACATATTAAAACCTTATCTATCCTAAAATAAGTGTTTCTGTTTATATCGCCTCTCAGCGTCTCTTATCAAAAAATCACCCTACCTTTAGTTAACAATAGCGGTTGGGTGATATCAAACAGAGAACCGTCCGAAACCACTGAAAAACGCCAAATAAAAAATGTAAAACATTCGATATATTTCAACAAATATATAGTAAAAAACCTCCTTCAATGGTATAATGGAATCACGACAAACCAACACCACAAAGGAGGTTTTTTAATGCTAAAAGATAAAAATAATCAATTAAGCATCTATTCAATATTATACAATAAAATTCCAGAAAATCATATACTTA
>ENA-OWPA01001580-OWPA01001580.1-bioreactor-metagenome-genome-assembly--contig:-NODE-1580-length-14195-cov-9.384970_pt1 | contig 14195 bp, 14 predicted proteins | sample MGYA00238139_ERZ651803 | MGnify/ENA primary metagenome ERZ651803 (study PRJEB26909, sample SAMN07631231) | bioreactor metagenome | isolation source: Switchgrass digestor | place: USA: Dartmouth...
TACCTCTTGCGAGAACATTTTTCAGGGAAGACATTATTTCTACGCCTGTAGAACCGGGAACCACACGAATCGAAGCGCTCGTAACAATGGAATTCGATTACAGATGATATGCAAATATAGTTTAAGGGTTACTGATATCCCAAAATCTTTATATGCGCATTATTTTGGAACTCAGTAACCCATATAAATCTTTTTCTATGTATGATGCATGCTATCTAACTATGATTTCAGATCTAACTTAAATTTACTTCGCTTTTAACCGTTTCCTCGCCTTCTTCAGCCGCTGTCTCCTCAACAGCAGTTCTTACTTCACTTATGGACGCAACCATATGGTCGGGATCTTCTTCGACTGTTATCCCTTTGCCAAATAACAGATCTTTTACATATATAATATCGCCGTCATTCTTATTTGAAACATCTACTTCCACAGCATCGGGGATATCCTGCGGTAAGGCGGATATCGGAACTGTATCCATAAACCTGTTCAGAACCAGGTGCCTTGTACTTAGCAAATCGGTGCCCAGGAATTTTATAGCCACATCGACTTTTATTTCCTCGTTAAGTGAAATTTTCTGAAAATCCACATGGTGATATTCATAATTAAGAGGGGTAACATCAATATCTTTTATTATGACGTCATAATTATTGTTGTCTGAATCATACAGCTTTAATATGGCATTCCTGCCGTTTTCCTTCAGAACTTTTCTGAACTCATCCCTCTTAACCGCTATAGGAACCGAATCTTCGCCTTTCCGGTTGATGACACCGATAATATAACCTTTCTTTCGATATCTTCTGTTCTCACCTTTAGTTAATTCTTTTCTCACTTCAAATTTTAAAGTTGCCGTTTCTGCCATATCAATACCTCCTTTTATTTTTAGAGATATATATTAATAAATTATTTATTAACTAATACGTAATTTATATATTTGTAAATACAATATTACCTACAGAATCAAATAGTAAATAAGTATACACTACTATTTTATATTAATATACACAAAAGTCAAGCCATATCAGGCAATGTTAACAAATATGGGTATTTTGTATTAATTGTAATAAAAAAGGTTCTAAACTTTATATTGGGGTAAGATAAAAAAATAATAGGCATAGGTTAACATTTTTCTGTATAATAAGTTCACCACAAACTTTATAAGAAAGGATGTTACCTATGCCTACAAATGATTTTACATCAAAACTTATCGGTTTGGAAGATGCTATTATAGAAAATATTGAATGTTCCAATGATAAAACTGTGATCCATTTCTCTTTAATGAGAAAAACCGTCACATGCCCGTTTTGCTCTTCACCAACAAACAAGATTCATGATTATCGTGTCTCCTATATTAAAGACATCCCTATCCTGGGTAATCATACAACCCTTGCATATAGAAAGCGCAGATATCATTGTGATTGCTGCAACAAGCATTTTTATGAACCCTTTTCTCTTGTTCCAAAACATTGCCGCACAACCACACGCCTTGCATGGTATTGCATAAATTTTCTCGCAGATAAAATAAGTGTGCAGTCTGTCGCAAAACATAATGGCGTTTCACCATCATTCATTTTTAGAAGAATGAAAGATATCAGCTTCAGTAAGCCCAATCGCCTTCCACAAGTTCTTTCTATGGATGAATTTCGAGGCAACGCTGGCGGTCAGAAATATCAAGGAATACTTACTGACCCGGTAAAGCATAAAGTATTTGATATCCTGCCAAGCAGATCTCAGGCATCCTTAATTACATATTTTAAAACCTTTTCAAACCGCAAGGATGTAAAATATTTTATTATGGACATGAATCAATCTTATAGAGAACTTGCAGAAACATTTTTCCCGAATGCCAAGATTGTCATAGATCGGTTCCATTATGTAAGATATGTCACATGGGCTCTTGAAAATGTGAGAAAGCGGATTCAAAAGTCCATGCATCCTAGCAAACGGAAGTATTTTAAGCGAAGTAGAAGAATTCTCCTGTCACATTATAATAAGCTTAACGAAGAATCTAAACAGGCACTAGAAATAATGCTTACGCAGTCAAATGAGCTTGCCGTTGCATATCACTTAAAAGAAAAGTTTTATGAATTTCTTGCATCAAAAGACAGAGACGAAGCAGTAAAGCGACTTAAATTCTTTATTTTAGCAGCACAGGCCAGTGATTTGAAGGAATTTAAGCCTGTACTAACTATGCTGGGTAACTGGTCAAAATACATACTAAATTCATTTGATTGTCCTTATACAAATGGTTTTACAGAGGGAATAAACAATTCAATAAAAGTAATTAAAAGAACAGCATATGGATATAGAAATTTTGTGAGCTTCAGAAACAGAATTATGTTAGCCTTATCATAAAAATAACCGGAGAAAATATATCCCTCCGGTTATAAAAATCATTTTACCCCAACTCTTGACAAAGAGCCGGAAAAATATTATTATCTTAAAGAAAAGTACGGTATTATTGAATTTATAGAAAATAAAGAATATGAATCAAAAAATACTATATCATCCTTTTACGCTGCCATGGATTATCTGTCAGGTAAAAACTGTTATATATCAGAAAGTGATTTATATATTGCTAACCCTGAAATTATTAAGGGGGAAGTTGATAAGTCAAGGTATTATTTACGTTTTGTACCCGATCAGGACTATGAATGGGGGTTTGAACTGGAAGATGACAGAGTAAAAAAAGTAGTGAGACCAATAAAAGGAATTTATTTAAATCATCATATGTATGGTATGGCTTACTGGCTGAAAGATGATTTGGACCTCTTAATTGAAAGCGTAAAGCAGTTATATAAAAACCCCGGTCACGAAGGAATGGCATATGATGAAGCGGCCAACTACATATTTGATAAAATCAATATGGGAATAATAGCTGTTGATGATGGCCAAGTATACGAAATAGACAGCATTGATGATTTGGTTAAAATAGACTCTTCATATATGGAATATACCGTCAATAAAAAATAGTATACAAAGGAGAATAAGGATGAGAGAATTATTGGCTGAAAAATATGTAAATGAATTTTGCAATGCATTGGAAATAAGTAAAGAACAGATACAGGATATTTATGTAAATCCCGGACGTAGCGCAAACAATGAGAATTATGTTATTGTAGTTGACGGTAAATCCTATCTTATCAGAATTCCGGGTTCCGGAACCGAATTATTTTGCAACAGGGAACGGGAAGCAAAGACTTATAGAATCTTAAAACCTTTAGGGATAACAGATGAGGTCATTTATCTGAATGAAAAAACCGGAATAAAAATAAGCAAATATTATGAGAACAGCAGGATTCCGGATCGCAGCAACCGGGATGAACTGGCCGCAAGCATGGCAACATTGAGAAAATTACATGAAAGCAAAATCGACATAGGCTATATTGATACTCTGTTTGACAGGGCGGAAAGATATCGTTCATATGCTTTGAAGGCCGACGGTGAAAAATATTATTTAGAGGGATTTGATAAATACTTGAAGCAAACGGAGAAATTTAAAGCTTCGTTAGAGAATAGTCACAGGACAATATGCATTACCCATGGAGATGCCTCAATAAATAATCTCTTAGTAACCCAAGAACATTCATATCCTATTTTGATTGATATAGAATTCCCTGCTATGAGCGATCCTTTTGAAGACATAGCGACATTCTGTATTGACGCCGAGTTCAGGAAAAAGATATATTGCAAATGTTGGATTTTTATCTGGGTCGGGAAGCTACCGAACAGGAGCAGTATCATGTATTAGGTTTATGTGCTGTTGCGGGGATGATGTGGTATTCGTGGGCGGACATATAAATGCGCAGTGTCCGAGAATAATAAGCTGTTTGTTGATTTTCGCAATGATTATCATCAGTATGTCGGTGAGTTATATGGCGAAATAGGGATGTAAGAAGGTGACAATTTGAATGTTTTGTTTTTAACGCTCTCAAATCTGGAAAATATAAATGAGAGAGGCATATATTCCGATTTTTTGAGGGAACTGAGTAAAAGAGGGATAAATATATATGTTGTTTTTCCTAGGCAGAAGCGGGAAAATTTGCCGACAGCATTAACAAAAGACGGTAACATTACATTTTTAAAGGTAAGAACAGGGAATATTACCAAAACCAAATCCTTTATAGAAAAGGGAATATCGACAATCAGGCTGGAAAGGCAATATCTGCGTGCCATCAAATTTTATTTTAAAGATATTCATTTTGATATGGTTATATACTCAACACCACCGATAAATTTCAATAAAATTATAAAGTACTACAGGAAAACTCAAAACAGCAAAACATACTTAATACTTAAGGATATATTTCCCCAGAATGCAGTCGATATAGGTTTACTTAGGAAAAACAGCATATTATATAAAATATTCAGGAAAAAGGAAATAAATCTCTATAAAAATTCCGACTATATCGGCTGTATGTCCGGGAAAAATGCAGAATATATCTTGCGGCATAATAATTTTATTGAAAAAGAAAAGGTAGAAATATTTCCAAATGCAATTGAACCCATAAACAGAAGGGAAAAAGCCGAAAAAAATAAAGGTATATTAAAAAAATATAATATTCCGGAAGAAGCCACCCTTTTTATATATGGAGGAAACTTAGGCAAACCTCAGGGCATAGATTTTATATTGGATGTCATTGATAATTTTTCCTATGTTGCTAACGGCTACTTGCTGATAGTCGGCAGCGGAACCGAGTTTGGCAGGATAAAAAACCATATAGAGAAGATCAATTCAAATTGTGTGAGTATTATTGAAGCTTTACCGAAAAATGAATACGACGATCTGATTGCATGTGCCGATGTCGGATTGATTTTCTTGGATCACAGATTTACTATACCGAATTTTCCTTCCAGACTGACTTCGTATATGGAAAACTCGTTACCCATACTGGCTGCAACAGATGCCAATACAGACATAAAGGATGTTTTGCTTGAATCGGGGAGCGGGTTTTGGTGTGAAAGTACGGATGTTAAAGAGTTTATAAAATATGCTAATTTGCTTTCAGCAGATAAAGACTTAAGAGAAAGAATGGGATTAAAAGCCAGGTTATACCTGGAACAGAATTATGATATAAAGGATACTGTTAAAATATTGTTAAGACATATTGAAGGAGATACTGAAAATGTTCAAAAATAAGACTTTACTAATTACCGGGGGCACCGGATCATTCGGCAATGCCGTAATGAAAAGATTCCTTAATACGGATATAAAAGAAATCCGTATATTCTCCCGTGACGAGAAGAAACAGGATGACATGCGAAGGCAGTACAAAAACGATAAGCTGAAATTTTACATAGGGGATGTAAGGGATATACAATCCGTAAAGAATGCCATGCATGGAGTGGATTATATATTTCATGCTGCGGCTCTTAAGCAGGTTCCTTCCTGTGAATTCTTCCCGCTGGAAGCCGTTAAAACCAATATCCTCGGTACCGATAATGTCCTGACGGCAGCTATCGAGTATGGTGTCAGGAAAGTCATTTGCCTTTCTACGGACAAAGCCGCTTATCCTATCAATGCCATGGGAATATCCAAGGCAATGATGGAAAAAGTATTTATTGCTAAATCAAAGACGGTCGATCCTGATAAAACTCTTATATGCGGTACCCGGTACGGCAATGTTATGGCCTCAAGAGGGTCCGTTATACCGCTGTTTATAGAGCAAATTAAAAAGGGACAACCCTTAACTGTCACCAACCCGAATATGACACGGTTTTTAATGAGCCTGGAAGAAGCGGTGGAACTTGTAGTATATGCGTTTGAAAATGCGCAGGCGGGTGATATTATCGTACAAAAGGCACCGGCTTCAACAATAGGCGACCTTGCCCAGGCTATAAAGGAATTATTTAATGCAGATAACGAAATAAAAATTATCGGCACCCGCCATGGAGAAAAGAGATATGAAACCCTTCTTACAAAAGAAGAATATGTAAAAGCGGTAGATATGGGCAGATTCTTCAGAGTACCTGCCGATAAAAGGGATCTTAACTATGATAAGTATTTTGTCGAAGGGTCCGAAGAGCTTTCTACTGAAGTCGAGTACAATTCCGATAATACGGAACGATTAAATGTAGAACAGATTAAAGAAAAACTTTTATCTCTTGAGTATGTAAGAAAAGAGCTGGAAGAATATAAAGCTAAAAAGTAATTCCAATTAGCAATGAAAGGCAGATAGATACTAATGAAAATTCTTGTAACGGGAGCAAAAGGATTTATAGGAAAAAACCTTGTTGCCGGACTTAAGAACAGAAATTACAGGGATATATTTGAATACGATATGGATTCGGATTTGTGCGTTCTTGAGAAATATTGCAAAGAAGCCGATTTTGTCTTTCACCTTGCCGGAGTAAACAGGCCTCAAAATCCGGACGAATATATGGAAGGCAATGCCGGATTTACATCGGATCTTCTTGATATGCTTAAAAAACATAGAAATACCTGCCCTGTAATGATTTCCTCATCTATACAGGCAGAACTTGATAACCCGTATGGCAGAAGTAAAAAAGCGGGTGAAGATTTGCTTATAAGTTACAGCAGGGAAACTGGAGCTGAAATATTTATCTACAGATTTCCCAATGTATTCGGCAAATGGTGCAGACCTAACTATAACAGTGCCGTTGCCACATTCTGCCATAACATTGCCCGCGATTTGCCGATAACGGTAAACGATCCAAATGTTGTAATGAGGCTCGTATATATAGATGATGTGGTTGATGAACTAATCAATGCTCTTGAAGGAAAAGAAAACAGGAAAGGTTACTTTTGCGAAGTCCCCATAGTATATACGGTCACTTTGGGTGAAATTGTACGACTAATACATTCCTTTAAAAAAAGCAGGGAAGAAATTTCTATACCCGATATGTCGGATGATTTTACAAAGAAGCTTTACAGTACGTATCTGAGCTATTTGCCCGAAGATAAATTCAGTTATGAATTAAAGATGAATATTGATAACCGAGGTTCGTTTACGGAGTTTATAAAGACACCGGACAGGGGGCAAATCTCTGTAAATATATCAAAACCGGGAATAACCAAGGGAAACCACTGGCATCAGACAAAGAATGAGAAGTTCCTTGTGGTTAGCGGAAAAGGTGTTATTCGTTTCAGGAAAATTGATTCCGATGAAATTATAGAATATTATGTAAGCGGAGATAAACTTGAAGTAATTGATATACCGGTCGGCTATACCCATAATATTGAAAATCTGGGCGATACGGACATGGTTACAATCATGTGGGCAAATGAACCTTTTGATCCGGAAAAACCGGATACTTACTATCTGGAGGTATAGAACAAATGAAAAAATTGAAAGTTATGACAGTTGTGGGTACAAGGCCCGAAATTATAAGACTGTCAGCCGTTATAAATAAGCTGGATGAATCGGAAGCGATTGAACATATACTGGTTCATACCGGGCAAAATTATGACTATGAACTTAACGAGATTTTCTTTAAGGATTTAAAATTAAGGAAGCCGGATTATTTTCTTAATGCCGCTACAGGTACGGCAGTTGAGACTATAGGCAATATTTTTATAAAAATAGATCCCATAATGGAAGAAGTTAAACCCGATGCCTTCCTGGTACTTGGGGATACAAACAGCTGCCTGTGCGCAATTGCCGCAAAGAGAAGACATATACCTATCTTTCATATGGAAGCCGGAAACAGATGTTTTGACCAGAGAGTACCTGAAGAAACCAACAGAAGGATAGTTGATCATATAGCCGACATTAATCTTACTTATAGTGATATTGCGAGGGAATATTTAATCAGTGAAGGGATACCGGCAGACAGGATAATAAAGACCGGAAGCCCCATGTATGAGGTGCTAAATTCCAGAAAAGAAGATATTGAAAAATCAGACATACTGGAAAGATTGGGACTTGAAGCAGGGAAGTATTTTGTTGTCTCTGCCCACAGGGAAGAAAATATAAATTCGGAAGTTAATTTCTTTGATTTGATTGACAGCCTGAATACGGTGGCAGAATTATATCGGTTGCCGTTAATCTTCAGTACTCATCCGAGAACAAGAAAGATGATAGAATCCAGAGGGATTAAGTTGAACCCCCTTATTAATACTTTAAAGCCTTTGGGATTTAATGATTATGTTAAGCTTCAGATTAACGCAAAAGCCGTATTGAGTGACAGCGGAACCATAAGCGAAGAATCTTCCATTCTGGGTTTCAAGGCCTTAAATATCAGACAAGCCCATGAAAGACCGGAAGCCATGGAAGAGGCTGCGGTTATGATGGTAGGCCTTAAAAAAGAAAGGATACTTCAGGGACTTAAGGTTCTGGAAACCCAGGAAAAGGGCACATTAAGACTTGTTGCAGATTATAGCATGCCTAATGTGTCAGATAAAGTTTTAAGAATTATTCTATCGTATACTGATTATGTTAATAGAGTTGTTTGGGGAATATAGTCAGTAATATAGCAAATCGAACACGATTATTATAATTATGATTATGACGAGAAAGTAAATCAATGCATTTTATTATTAGTAAAAAGCGGTTGAATCAAAAATGTCATTGATTTAGGTTAAAGGGTGTCTAATGAAATGAAAATATTAATTATAATGGAAGGTTTTTTTCCGGGGGAAAAATATGGTGGGCCACCGGTAAGTGTTGATAATTTTTGTACACTTATGAATAATCACAAATGCTATATCGTTACAAAAAATCATGATTTACGAGATACAAACCCATATGAGGATATAAAAACAGGCGAATGGATTGATCGTAAAAACTATATGGTTCTTTACTTAAGTGATTCTAGTTTTAATAAAGCTTATTTTGAAAATATTATAAAAGAAATTAAGCCTAACTTGATATATTTACAGAGCTTATTTCAACGGTGTGTTATTCCATGCTTAATATTAGCAAAAAAATATAATATTAAGGTACTTCTCGCTCCCCGTGGAGAACTGTGTTCAGGAGCATTTAAAAAAAAGTACAAAAAGATACCTTATATTATGCTTTTACGATTAATGGGATGGATTGATAATATTTCATATCAATCGACAAGTGAGGAAGAAGCAAATGCAATTCACAAGATACTTAAAGCGCCAAAAAACAATATTTACTCTTTAGCGAATGTTCCATCAATACCAAAAAATCAACATGATTATATTCCAAAAAAATCCGGAAGTGCAAATTTTGTTTTTTTATCAAGAATTGTACGCAAAAAGAATTTAATCAGTGCCATTCAATATTTTAAGCATGTGAAAGGTTCTGTTAATTTTGATATTTATGGTGCTATTGAAGATGAAAGTTATTGGAAAGAATGTGAAAAAGAAATAAGTAAGTTGCCTAAGAATGTTAAAGTACGATATTGTGGGATAGTAAATCATGATAATGTACACTATGTTTTAAGTAAGTATGATGCACTTCTATTACCTACTTATAGTGAAAACTTTGGTCATGTTATTGCAGAAGCTTTATTTGCAGGATGTCCAGTGATAATTAGTGATCAAACACCCTGGTCTGATGTAGAAGACGTTGGTGCTGGATGGGCATATCCTCTGGATCAGGTGAACTCATTTGTAAATGCAATCCAAAATATTATAGATTCAAACGAAATTGAGCAATCTAATCGAAGAAGACAGGTTATGGAATATATAAACTCAAAGTTTCAATTAGACGAGTTAAAAAGCAATTATGAAAAGAGTTTTCGCTGTATTTTAAATAAAAGTGAATAATTATTTATCTTTAAAGGAGCTAGAATCAGTTTATGAAAAAAGAATCACAAAAAGAATATAAAAGAATTAAATACATTGTTTCATATGATTGCCCGGAAAATTACAGCGAAAATAGAGTTAATATATTAGCTTCATCTAATAAAATTGATTATATTGTTCATAAAATCAATGAAATAGGTTATGGGGTTGATTTAATATCTACAAGTCAAACAAAGAATAACAAATTTTATCGAGGAAAACTCTTATATCGTGGAGTAAATACTTTAAGACTTTTTCCAACTACACCACGCGGAGGAATTATTAAAAAAGTAATAAATTTAATAGTAATGAGAACTGCTATAGCAATTTATCTATTAAAAAATGTAAAAAGAGGAGAAGCTGTTATTATTTATCACTCATATGGTAATATGTGGATGATAAACCTATTAAAACATATAAAAGGTGCCAGAATAATTGAAGAGGTGGAGGAGATTTACGGAGATATATATGGTAAACCTCGACTTTCCAGAAAGGAAAAACATCTTTTGAGTAAGGCAGATGCATATATATTTCCAACAGAATTATTAAATAAGGTAGTAAATAATAAAGGTAAAAATTATATAATTATTCATGGGTCTTATAAATTGGGTAATTGTGAAAATCTTCCAATAAAACATAGTGCTAGAGATGGATTATATCATGTGGGTTACACTGGAATATTGGATCCAAAGAAAGGTTGTTTGGATTTTATACGTTCTGCAGAATATTTGGACAGTTCATATTGTCTACATGTTTTAGGTTTTGGGAGTGAAAAAGAATTAAATCTTTTATTAGAAACAATTGAATATATGAAAGAGAAGACAAATTGCCAAATAGTTTACGACGGAATTAAGCGTGGTTCAGATTATGACAGGTATTTGCAAGAATTGGATGCCGGTATTTGCCCACTAAATAGCGAGGATTTCTTTGTTAATACTCAATTTCCTTCTAAAGTTATTTCATATTTAGCAAATGGAATTAGTGTTATCTGTTCAAATGTGGCTTCTGTAAAAACATCAGATGTAAGTGATTATATAACTTTTTATGAAGGTAACAGTCCAAGTTGTATAGCAAATGCTATTAAGATGGCTCGGGAATGCAAACATATATCAGATTCAAGACAAGCTATATTACAGTGTGATAAAAAATTTGGAAAAGAACTAAAAGAATTTTTTAAGAAAGAGGTAAACCACTTATGAATTGTAATAATATTTTAATTATCGGAGCACATTATGATGATGCTGAATTAGGTGTAGGAGGTACTGCCGCCAAACTGGCAGAACAAGGGAAAAAGGTATATAAACTAACACTTACTGATAATGAAACAGATTTTAAGCAATTTAATATAAGAGTTGATCAGGACTCAAGTAAAATTAGTAGTGCAAAAGCTTGTAAAATTCTTGGAGTTGAAGAGATTTTAAACTTTAGCCCGGCTAAGTGTAATGAACTTGTTTACACTAAAGAAATGATGCAAGCTATTGAAGCTATAATATTTGAGAAAAAAATAGATACAGTTTTTATGCATTTTCGTTATGATATTAATCAAGACCATCTTGCTGCATATCAACTTTGCTTAACTGCTTCAAGACACTGTAAAAACATATTAGCATATCAAAGCAATAATTATATTTGTGAGCAAGTATATAATCCTACTTATTTTTTTGATATAAGTAATCAAATAGAGAAAAAGAAAATGGCATTATATGCGTATGGAAGTGAACATAACCGGTTTGGCAGATTATTTGAAACGAAAATTGAGATGAATCATATTTGGGGTGCACAAAATAAAGTAGAGTATGCTGAAGGATTCCATGTGATTAAAATGCTTGACAGTTGATTAGTATTACAGTTACATTATGAAGGTGAAAAATTCGTATGGAAAATGTTTACAAAAGTAATTATACTGATATATACGGTAGAACGGAATCAAAGTTTGATAAATTTTGCTTTTGGTTTACCACCATTGATTTGCTATTCCTTCCTTATTTCACTGTTGTAAGTGTTAGTTTTTCAGTACCCATAATTGCACTTTGGATGGTACTTAATTCAAAAAAATTATTTTATGATAAGGAAGCAAGTATTTATGTATTAATGGCTGGCGCAATGTTTTTTAGTTTAATTGTAGGGTTGGTTTATAATGGTAATGTAAGGTTTGAGACCACATATACTACATCTGTAAAACGTTTTTTACAATATATTATTTGCTTCGGATATTATTTTTTTTATAAATCATATTTTAGAAAAAAATATGTAGAGATATCAAAAATTATTTTTATATTTATTATGTATATGTCTGTTTTTGCACTATTTTTTTTACTATATCCTATAAAATATGCGGAATTAAAGATGGCTATACATCCTGTAGATAACCATACACAAAGATATCTTGCTAATTTAATAAGCTATAGATTTAATTATTTATGGACGGATCCAAATAATATTGCTTATTTAGTATGTGGCATTTTTTTCTGGTATATTTATCGCAATGAATGCACATTTAATAAAAAACTAATTATATTTTTACTTACATTATTAATATTATTTTCTACAGTAAGCAACGGTGGAATAATTATTTTTTCATTTATGTTATTTGCAAATATATTAAAATGGATAGTAAATAAACATAAATTTATTATAAAAATAAAAAGCTTATATTTTGTCTTGTTTTTATCAGCGTGTATAATTGCTATTTTTACTTTTACTCAAACTGCAAATAAAATATACAATACTTTTATAATTGGGATAATATCACGATTATCATATTACTTAAATACGAATAATCTAAGCGGAGGTAGAATCAATGACCTTAATATTGCAATAAAATATTTAAATCCAATTTTTATAATTGTAGGATCAGGTAAGGAAGGCTTTACATATGAAAATGGCCATTTGTATTGGATTTGCATGTATGGTTTCATATCTTATATTGGATTCATCTGGTTAATGTTTCGGAAAACTAAGACCCAATTATGGAGAGATTATATATGGGTTATTCCATTTTTTGTTGCATATACGATGAATATAGCAATTGGAGAATTTAAATGGATGGCTATTTATTTAATGTTAATGGCATATAGCAGATATGGGATAAAAAGAAATTTGAATTAGCTATTCGATGATAAGTTTTCAGGAGGAAATAATGAATAGTGAACCAATTATCAGTATTATAGTACCTGTTTTTAATGTAGAAGAATATTTAGAAGATTGTATAAATAGTATATTAACTCAAAGTTATAAAAACATAGAATTAATTCTTGTAGATGATGGTTCTACTGATGCTTCGGGAGAAATATGTGATAAATATGCAAAGATAGACAATAGGATAGTTGTATTACATAAAACTAATGGAGGCGTTTCATCTGCAAGAAATTACGGGATTAAATATTCAAAAGGTAAATATATAGGTTTTGTTGATGCGGATGATTATATTGAACCTCAAATGTATCAATATATGCTTAAAAATATGCTGTCGTATAATGCACAAATCTGTGTCAATATTGCTTGTTATAAAGATAAAAAGATATACTATGATTCTGAAATAGAAAAGGATTTACTTACAGCAAAAGAAGCAATTAGTAATTTGTTACAAATGAATTTTCCGACTTCTCTTTGTAATTGCTTATATGATAAAGAAATAATTAAAAATGAATTTTTAAATGAGGATATACATTTTTGGGAAGATTTTGAATATCAATTACGTTTGTTATATAAATCAAGACTAATTTCAATTTGTAGAACGCCATTTTATCACTATAGACAGAGAGTTGGAAGTGCGAATAATCAAATAATAAACGACAAAATAATTACGTGTCTGAAAATTGCGAATATAGTAGAAAAGTCTATATCTTTTTATTATCCAGATTTAAAAATTTATGCATCAGAACTAAATGTTATATTTTTATTGCATGTTATTGGTTATTTATCTAAATCTAAATATAAATTAATAGATACAAAATATTTTAAAATAATTACAAAATATGCAAGAAAGTATTTATTTATTACATATAAATCAAAGCAACTAAATTTTATTAAAAAATTCTATATAACTTTATGTGCAATTAATTCAAAATTATATTATTTTATTTATAAGAATATTGGTAATCAAGTTAAAATGATAATAAGAAAATTTACTGCATAATTTGTATATAGAGGTGAAAAATGAAAAGTGTAGGTATTATTACATTTCATTGTGCGGATAATTTTGGTGCTGTATTGCAAGTTTATGCATTACAGCATATTCTAAGTAAATTAGATTTATATTCCGAAATAATTGATTATAAACCGGATATTTTAATTATACCATATGACTATAGGATGCATTGGTATGAAACTATAAACGACATAGGAATATTACGAGCAATAAAAAGATTCATTTTAAAATTACCTCATATGCGAAAAATAAAATAGGTTAATTGTAAAATCAAATTGAACACCTAAAAAAATAGATCCATGGAGGATTCTTTGGTAGAATTAAGTTACCAC